>Ga0315913_1004252_pt1 | contig 17325 bp, 5 predicted proteins | sample MpolsnodulesMG_FD_207736 | JGI IMG/M metagenome (GOLD analysis project Ga0315913, IMG submission 207736) | Medicago polymorpha root nodule microbial communities from Los Angeles, California, United States - small nodules | ecosystem: Host-associated > Plants > Roots > Nodule | place: USA... | reverse complement strand
TATATTTACAAAACTGCCACCTTATTTATATTTCACACCTTTTTTTTAATAAAATAGGTATAATACACATAATTCTTATGTCAATTTTGCACTAGTGATAGGTGAGTTAAGCCACAAAAAATAAAAGGGCTACCATCATGTCAATGTCGATAGAGTGAAAGTCGTTGTGGACATCGACTCTTAAAGGACGTGACAATGTTATAAGTCTCACATCAAGTAGATAAAAATGTTTGATATGATATTAAAGTCATGGGGCTCTTCAACCTAATAAACTAGTCTTCTGCGTTAGTGATAAGTGTTCAAAAGTTATATATTTCTTGTGATAATTTAGGCACTTTAGTGATTTGTTTTGCAAATTACTTAAGGGAAAAGCTACAATTTGATGCAATTATGTCATTTATGCTTTAGTTTTATTCTACCCATTTATACAGGAAAGTACAAGCAAGAACCAAGAAAACATCAAAATATGCAAAGAAATCCAAAGGTTGACTCGCTTAGAGCGCGCCAACTCGCTTAAAGCGAGAAAACGGCAGAAAGTTTGGCTCTCAGCATGCTTTCAGCTGGCCAGGAGCGAGTCCCAGCAAAGAGCAGCTCGCATGGAGCGAGTTCAACTTGCTTAGAGCGAGAAAACACGAGAGACTCCCAGTATTTGGAAGACCAAACTCGCTTTAAGCGAGCAAACGTGCTTAGACCGAGTTCAACAGGATAAGGTACACTTGGCAGTCAATCATTAGAGCAACATGGATTTCGGGCAGCTCACTTTAAGCAAGCAAAGCTAGCTTAGAGCGAGTTTGACAAATTCAGCCATATAAATAGCTTTTCTCTCATTTTTTGGGAGATTCATTAATTGTTTTTGATATTTTCTGATTTTTAGGGAGAGGCAGAGAGAGCATTTCTAGAGAGAGAATCATGAAGCAAGAGTATTAGAAGTGGATTCTTTCCAAGATTTGTAGAGAAATCATGAATCTTGTCATGAATCTTCATCTTTTCTTCCATTTAAGCAAGGCTACTATGAAAGTATGCAGCTAAATCTATCTTTTGGGGTTAGAGGTCCTAGATCAAGCTAATATATATTCTTTTTTATCCTTAAATATATGGTTCTAGCAATTTTTACTTGATATTGATTTTATTCTTGTGTTTAATGTTATATCTATGATTTAAAATGATGTTGAAAGATGTTTTTGAATCTAAGGTTAAAATAATCATCTATTAATAAGTCAAAGTTCTAGACATGGAATTTAGGTTTTAATAATCACTTTGAATATTGGAACTCAAAGCTTTTGTATTGTTTAATAGTTTGGGAAATCGACAATACAACGATGCAATCGACTATTGGGTCGTTTAATAGTTTAGGAAATCGGCATTTAAACGATTCAATAGAAATCACAACATCATTTTGACACGAATGATGTTGTTGAGCGATATATGTGATAATATTGAGTAAAGCTAGAATCCGTTTAAGCGATCATAAGAATGCACTATTTAATGCCTGGTCAACAACTCTAACCCTAGGCGTGAATTGCCCTACCTCGTCTCAATTTTATTGCTATATTCCAATTTAGATTAGTTTTTAATCAATCAATTGTTTGAACCATAAGTTTAGAACGATATCGATTGTTGAACGGTTTGAATATCACGCTAGTCCCTGTAGAGACGATAACAAAAATACTTACTTTTTAGGCTAAAATATGGTACTCGTCCCTGCAAATATGTCTCGTTTAAGTTTTGATCCTTGCAAAAAAAAAATTTGTTTTTGGTCCCTGCAAAATTTTTTGTTTTTTAAAATAGTCCCTCCAGGGACTATTTTCAAAAACAAAATTTTTTGTAGGGACCTGTTTAAAAAAACAAAATATTTTGCAGGGATCAAAAACTACAAAATGGGTCCAGTCATCATGTGCCACGTATGCAAATCATCACAAAAATGGGGTCAAGGACTATTTTAAAAAACAAAAAATTTTGCAAGGACCAAAAACAAATTTTTATTTTACAGGGATCAAAACTTAAACGAGACATATTTGTAGGGACGAGTGCAATATTTAAGCCTACTTTTTAATATACATCAGTTAGACTCTCATCACAGACTTAAATTCTAGCATATGATCACTCCATTTTTTTCATACACTAATTCAATAAATATCTCACTGCTTCTTAAAAAAAAAAATATCAATATCAATATCAACACCATATTTTATCTCTATCACGTCATCAAATTTTCACGTCTATTATGCCTTTAAAAAAATTCTCACATTTATTACATCACCTTCTTTTATTTACCTACAGTCATATGGATGGATGTACACCAATCATTTGTATCATGTTTCATTGTTGGAAAACTTAACGTATTACTGCCAATGTGCTGTTAAAGTCTATGTTTCGTAGATGCAGCTGTGTGGTCACAAGACAAATAGCTTAGCCTAACCTGGCGGCAAACTAGCCCCTCCACACACTTGTTTTGAACACAATTTAAAACTAATATATGTATTATTTTTTTAATTTACAAAAAAGAAGCATATCCAATGTCATGCATGCCCCACGACCACGTTATTAATAAGAAAAAAGTCACCTTAACAAGACCAAATGCCCCACGTTATTAATCAGAAAAATGTCATCTTAACGAGACAAATGCCCCACGTTATTAATCAGAAAAATGTCACCTTAACGAGACCAAATCTTGCTTCACCAATCAAACATTAACATCGTGTAAGTTTGATGTGGTCCTAGTAAGAAGCAGCCTGTTTTTCTTACGCATGTAATTATTTTTTGTTTTGTGCATATGGAAATTCATCGTTTAATAGAGGCAAGCTTTAAGTATGTGTTAGAACATCAATCTTAATTCAAAAGAATAAAGGTATAAAACACAAGCAAGAAACACGAGCAATTGTACTGACCTTTGTATTATAATTTCAAATTTAAGATTTTGAGTAAAACTTATATTTAAATGCTACTACACAGAATACAACAACAGTTTTCTCGCAACTTTCAATCCCTCATTTGGGTATAACCAAAAGTGCAAATCGTTCTAACTTTGCTCAAACATTTGTTCGACTATCAATAATTATGAGTCATACGCAACAATATTATACAGATTTTCAAAGAGATTAGTTTATTAAACTTGAAACCCAAAAAAAGTACTACATAAAGAACAAAAGAAGTTGTTAATACGCTGTCACATGAAGATCTAATTGCCAAAAATCTTAGATTTGGACATACTCAACAAAATTACAGGGTAGCCAAAATGGTTAAGAAACTCTTTGTATTGTATGTTTGTCCACGCGTGCGGTTCACAATGTACAAAACTGTTCTATGCATGTTGACTTATACACTCAAATAAAGCTAAAACAACAGTCACCTCAATCAGTAACGACAAAAAATGTACCCCACATAGGTCACAATTGCATTCCTTAATCCTTATCTATAAACTTTACATAGAAAAGAAAGAAGTATTTGGAAGAAAATTCTCCTACAGACTCCCAAAAAGAAACATAATACAAACTCAAATGATCTTCAAATTTTGATCATTCAAACACAACCAAGGCTTTCATAACCCTAAAAAGAAAGTAAAAACATTAAATAAAAATAAAATATTAAGGAGCAAAGAAAATGGAATTGGATTTTCTGATGTAACTGTCGCCCCATTGTCATCTGATCTAGATCAACGATTAAGAACATTTCAGTGCATGAAACTAATTGTGTGATATTAACCGTCCGAACCAAAATCAACTGTCGAGATCGACTACTACGTGAACCCTGACTGCGAGCGATCGCGATTCAAGAAAAATTGATGAAATAAAAAGATAAAATTAATTTGGTGGATTGGAGTTTAAATGTTTTTTTCTTCAATTGATGAATCACTTAGGAGGATATGGAAACTTATCAGAGGAAATCAACAATTGTTCCAAATAATCAGCACCAAGATCTTCAAACACAACAGCATTATCAACACTACTATTATTGCTCCTAAAATCTCTTTCTTTGTTCTTCTTGAAACCAATTTTCCTTCTCAAAGAATGTTTCCTCTTAAGAGCAACAACAGGGGAACATCCATCTTCAGAACCATCATCACAATTCATATCACTAAGCGATTCTCTAACAATCTCAACAGGGAAATTGAGTATTGCAGAAGAACCTCTCATGGAAAAAGCAGCTTGATCATAAGCCAAAGCAGCAGCTTCTGCACTATCAAACGTTCCTAACCACACCCTCATTCCATTCCTCGTCGAATCCCTTATCTCTGCTGCAAATTTTCCCCATGGTCTTCTCCTTACACCTCGGTACGACTTCTCCTTCCTCGGTTCGTTCTCTTCAGAACTTACCTCTTCTTCCTTCACTGTTGTGTTGTTGAGGTTGTTGGCGTCGTTGATCATGCCATAGAGAAGCATCTCTTCGGGATCGTTCTCGTTGAAGGGAAGATAGTTGAATTCATAGGAGGAGGATTCTGATGAAAAATCTGAAGTGGAAGAGTTTGGTATTGAGGTTGAACTTGAATCCATTTTCTAAAAACAGAGGTTATGTTCTGTTTTCTTTGGAGAATGGTGTTGCTCTGTTTTTTCTAGTTATTCTTGTAATTGTAAACCCTACTCTCCTTTTATATATTCAAATTCTCAGGTGCCAGTAAAACTGTAAGAGTCGCCACAAAAGCTAAGGGGATAGACAGAAGTGAAAAATCTCAAGGTGAATGCAATAGTAGACTAGATAGTGAAAGCTTATAGTGCAGCATAGTCTTTTTATTTTTATTTTTGTTACATCAGTCCTCATGTATATTCTAACTATTCTTTTTTCGTTCATGAATCATCATGTATATTCTAATTATCTTTTGGTATTATTTTAAAAAATATATATATATATTTTGGGGGCATTGCTACCCATTTGCCAACAAAATAAAAATGTACTGTATTCTAAACAATATCATAATAGTAGGTTCAACGACGGATCCAGAACTTTTGAATAGTAAGGGCATTATATATAGAAATTTGTAGCATTAAGAATTGTCCTCTATGATTTTTCATATTATGGAAATTTTCAATGATTTTCTCATTTTAAATATCAATAAAAAATATTTCTCTATATAAATAATGAAACAATCATTTAACCGGTTATCCTTACTTGATTTCGCAACTGATTTCTAATAATATTTTGAGATATACGATGATAGGTGTGAGTCAAGAGAGAAATGATTTGTGATAAGTGTGGTCCTTATAGTCAAAATGTCAATTATTGATACATTATGCTACCAAACAAATTATTTCTAAAAACTTTGTGTCGGCACAAGCCCACACAATCTACAACATGCATCTATCCCCGAGTTGGTCACATTTAATGTATAATTGAATCTCATACTCCCTCCGTTTCAAAATACATATCACAATTTTACACTGTGCACTATTAACATAACTTACTTTGACCATATATATAAATACAAATGTTAGCATGTAAGATGTTGTTTGATTTGTCTCAATGAATATTTTCAAAATATCAAATTTTTATAATTTTTTATTATGTATAATTAAATATATTAATGGTCAACGTTGTATATTAACATGTGTGCAGTGTTTGTATTTTGAAACTAAGAAAGTAAGTAAGTGGTTTTAGTTTGATTTCTAGTCTGCCTATACTTGCAAGATCTACATTTAATTAAGTGATCATTCATATCACAATGTATGGTCCGATTCTTCTCTTCCTTTTTTGACTAAATTTTTCTTCTCTTCCTAAATAAATAATAATATGTACTTTTTTTTCCTTAAAAACCTAATATAAGTCAATTATTTTTAGAGTATTTTTGACATTAACTGTGTAACATTTAAACTTCACTTCGTCATGTTTTCTTTAAGGATTAACCTTTTTGCATAAACTCAATTCCCTTTAGTGGGTTGCAAAAGTTTGGTACGATAGTCCATTGAAAGAGACCATTTTTTTACTATTAATTTGTGTCACCTATAGGAGAATATTCTTTGATGTGTGCCAGAATCAAACATATATATAACCTCACGATTGAGATAACAAATAACGAGCTTACATATACAACGCCCGGTGTACAAAGTTCAAAGGAGTAGTTGTGGCATGAGACAATCTCTTTACATCCACAAGATAGAAATATTTGACTAATGGGAAATTAAGGTTCAAATAAGAAAAATATATATATTCAATGTCTAATACACTTCAAATACTTCATCGTCAATAAGAGAACCTATAAAAAAAAATTATTTGATTCCTCTTAACCAAGTAAATAAAAAAAATTATTGATATATTTTAATATTCAAAAAGTGCTATGTAATGGTAATAATTGTTTTGATTATTAAAATTTTAATTTTATTATTTATTTTAATTTTTTTAAGTGAATTGTTCAATTTATAGAGGTCAGCCCGAATAAAGGCTTTCCTTTACATGTTCTTGTGTTAAATCGTTTCGAAGAAAGTGGATTTTAAGATTGACCAAGTTTGCCCAAAAAAAAAAAGATTGACCAAGTTTATCGAGAACTTATTTGAACCCATTTATTGTTTCATTGAATTTAAGGATTATCTTATGTTGACATCGTTAGCCTAAGCTGACAAACAACGAGCACATTATTATTAGAATAGAAAATAGTAGTAGTAAAAACTAAATATTCCGTGAGTTTGACTCAGTTGATAGAGATATTGCATTTTATATGTAAGGGTGAGGGTTCGAACCCCGGACATTCTACTTCTCCACAATTAAATTGTGTGAGTTTTAGCCATTAGACTACTTGACAAAAAAAAAAAACTAAAGTTTGGGCATTAAACCAAACATAGGTAGAAAAAATTACTCCCTCCGTCCAAATTGTATGACGTTTTGGGCATTTCACACGTATTAAGAAATATAATTAATTTTCTGTGGCAAAGAGATATTATGAGTTGTTTTACAAAATTGTCTTTAATAAATTGTATGGGAAAGATAAATTAAAGAATTCAAAGCGGCATATAATAAATAGTTAAGGATATAATAGAAAAAATAACATTAATGTTTCATTGGTATTTTAAAACGACATATAATTTGGAACAAATATTTTTTCCAAAACGACATACAATGTGGAACGAAAGGAGAAACATTAATAAAACAAAAAGAAGGCTATCCAAATTTTATAAATAAAGCTCACCCAAATTAAGATCGAAAGAATTGAATCCAAAATCTTTTAAGAGTGATACATAACAATGTTTCAAATCAACATCATCAATCAATTCATATGGATTATGATTAATGTAGATAAGTTTAGACCTCAACCAAAATCTTAACATTAATCCAATAAGTTGTGAAAATCAAGCACTTTAGACGCAACCAATGCCATCGATTATATGTATTTTTTCAACAAAAATAATTATGTAAATAAAATTGCGATAATGTATCAAAGGTACACAGTCGACGCTAGTTTTTTACTGAGTTTTACTTCTCTTTAAACTTTCTTTCTCCTTCATTCATTAAAGAGATGTGGTTTTAGTTCATTCTTCTTTTTATACCTAAATTCACCCCTATACATTTTTTTTCCTCTTTTCTTTCAATCAAAATAAGTGGTTTCACATATATCAAGTTTTTCTTTTTGTGTTTTTGTGATTTCGTCGTCTAATTGCGGCTTCGTGTTGTTAGTCGTCTTGTGTGGCGTTTGATTTCGCGTCTTCTCCCGGTGTTCGTTTAGTTTCTATTAAAAGATCGACATTAGTCAATTACAAGTTCAATCAATGATTTGAGCGTCAACGTTGCAGATTGAAAGCATGAGGATTTCGATGACTTAGATTTTATCATATTATTTGTAGGTATTTTGTTGTTATATGTTTTTAGCTTGGATGATGTGAGTTTATTCACAAATTTATCCTTAATATTTTTAGCGATATTTGTATTTATTGTGATGTACTTTATCAATTTAAAAGAAATGTTTTCCTTTTCTCTATAAAAAAACAAAGAAAGAAGTGGGGTCCACGAATTGGGGTTGATACTTGGTAACACACGTGGGTCAAATAGGTGGATCAGGATGGCGGCCAGGTCAGAAGTGCATTCTCAAAGGTCGTGGGTGACTTCATCATTTTGCGTCACTTTTGTCATTTTGCATTGCTTAAGTTTTTTTTGTACGTATCTTTGTGTTGTTCTATGTCTGCATAAATAAAAATATTTAAAACTTAAATACACTTTTGTCCCTAAACTCAAATAAGATTTTATACATTCAATTTTATACATGAGATTTTACTCTTTTATGTATAACTGTATCTTTAGTTTCATTTTTAGAGGGAAAAAAATTGATTTCGAAAAGGACAAATAATCATTTTCTTTCATAGTTAGTAGTAGCCACATTAGTCATCAATATAACCAAAAGTAGTTTTTAACTCTTCATAAAGTCCTTAGTCAAAATTATCAATGATAACTTATTTATTTTGACTTTGTTTATAGCTATTTTGAATAACGAAGTGTACCATATAACTACTTTGTAATTTTGTTATTCGAAGAACTATTGTGTCTACTCGTTATACATAGATGAAAATGATTATTTGTCTATATATCGAATTGATTCTATCACATTTGATTTTTTTAAGTAAAATGTATTTCTCCTTAATTGATTATATTTGAAGTTAAGAGTTGTCGTTTTTTATCCTATAATTGATTTAAACATAAACAATTTCGTATTCAACTTCCTTTCGATCAGAATCAATTTATTCAAAATAAATTCATGTCACCACTAACACGAACCTCTCTACTTTAAGTATTTGTTTTGCTGTGCATATTTAGAAGCCTCCTACGTTTTGGTTGGTTGAAAGAGGATTCACCTTACGTTTCATGTGAAAGGTTTTCGTAAAGATCGCATATTGCTGCAAATTGATTTGAACTTCCTTAGTGATTGGATTAGTGAATACCAAAATGAAAATGACCTTTAATTAAATAATTTTATCTTATTTCACCAATCGATATGGTTGAATTTTCTTTAGGAATTGTTTGTGTGCGCCAAAGAGTGAAGTCACCATCCTTTGCATACAAAAGCTTTTCTATCAAAGTTAGAAATTGGTGCATTGAATGGTCTCAAGATGCATGCCCCTTTGAACTTGTTTCCAATTCACCAAAACTAAAATTTTGGCTAAATGTTTCGAAAGTCCTCCAAAAAAAAATGGACACTATAATTTTGATTAAGACTTTCCCAGATCACCGATATTAATTAATTAAGCCGTCAATACGCATCTTTGGAATTCAAGAGTTTCCCTATATGTATACTGCAGCTTCTACGAAAGCTCATATTTGGTTTAATAATTTTTATGTCGCATTCACTAAATAGGACGATCAAAATTTAACTATTAAGTCAAACTTTAGTTTGGCAAGTTTTTTTGTTGGAAAAGTGGCTTGTAGTAGTTGATAATAGAGTACTAAGGTTTTGAATCATAGACGGCCTCAGAAATAAATTGTCGATGAAGTTAAAATTTTTGATGAATTAAATTATATGGCATTTTGGAAAAAAAAAATGTCGTAAATTATAAGTTATTTTACAATACCAATAAAACATTAATGTTAGTTTTCCTCTTATGTCCTTAACAATTTATTACTTTCTCTTCTTTCAATTCTTTAATTTACTTTTCCAATATCATTTATCAAGGATAAATTTGTAAAACAACTCATAATATATCTTTTTCATATAAAATTAATTGTATTTCTTAATACATGTAATATGTTCAAAACGTCATATAATTTAGGACGGAAGAAGTACTAAAAATAAAAAGTAATTTGGATAAAGCTCAATCATCCTTAAAAAAATGGTCGACATCAAAAACAACCAATGATGATGTTATAATTAAACATGCAAGACATAGTATCTTCATCAAACTTAGTGTTGAGTTTCTACAATTATAAAAGTTCAGTATCTTTCTTTTAAATTTCTAGACCGGTGTGTAATAACCACATTATGCCTTAAGGAGGTCTGTCCATGTTTTGAATTATACACTGAGTCCATTTTATCAAGAGTTCCATCTCAAACTCGAGTTCCATCGGAAAAGATCAACTTTGTTAGATGAGATATTTAATTTTGATTCACTTGTCAATTTAAAAAGTTTTACAATATTAACTCAATTTACAATCATTTATATTTGTGATTTTAGAAACTTTAAGAATACGCTTTTTAAGGCTCATATACGCTATTTTTTTATATAAAAAAAAAACTTATTTAAGGCTCATCTTAAAAATAAAAATAAACATATACACTAATGTATTTTTAGGGTTTGTTTAAAGAATTTTAATTTAATAGATGTAAAAAAAAATTGGTACATGTGAATAGGTTTAAAATAAGTTTTGGCTGAATATCAATGTCTCCATTTTCCACTATACCCTCGTCTTTTGAAATCGAAGATAACATAAACTTGAACCTGAAACCAATCAATTCATATTTTCCTTGCTAAATTCAGTACGAATTCTAGTGGACACTTGCATATACAGATTTTTGCTGTCGTTGTCACGTGGTTCACGTTGGATGTTTAGATCCGCATGGGTTTGGTTCGTGCTTGGTTCTTATCAGGCTGGGCGTGTGTTCTCAAATCCCACAATCTTGGGTTTGCATTTTTGTGGTTGCTTCCTTGGTGCAGGAGTTGGTTTGGTGTTCATTGATGGTCGGGCTTGCTAGGTGTTTTCTTTCGGTGTCTTTCATCGGTTTTTTATACAATTCACTAGTTGTGGAAGTGGTTGGCGCTCTTTTGGGAGTATTGAAAAGGTGAAGATTGGGATTAAGGGTGTTGTTCTTATTTAATGGGTGGTTGAAGAAGGTTGAAAGGTGTCATAAAGAGTGCAGATTGTTAACATTTTTTTTGTTATTGTGTGGTGGTGTTGGTTTGGTTGGATGAAAAGTGTGTAGTTATTGTGTGGTGTTGGTTTGGTTGGGCGTTCAATCGGCTTATGGCTTAGTTTTGGAATGTTTTCGAGCTAAGCCTTTTATCAATCTGCTTTGTTTGCACTACTGTTCCATCTGTCAACTACCTTAGGTATTTGTTCCTTGGATTCAGATGGATCGATCGGTTTTGATTTGGGATCGAGAGTTAATGTCTAGTTTCAAATTTTAGGGCTAGTTATGGTGTTTTCTCTGGTAGTTCGAAGTTGAGGGGTGTCTTAGGGATTTCTTTATGGAGTGTGACGGGTCGATCACTTATGATTCGAGATCGAAAATCAGTTTCTTTTACTCAATTGTTGGTCTTGTTATAGTGTCTTCTCAGACGGATTTGGGGTTGAGTGGTGGTGGATCGCGAAGGAGTGTTGGAATAAGTCATTGTTCGAGTGTTTAATTGGGTTCAACCATGGTCATGAGAAGTTGAAGTTTTTTTTTTCTAGGGGTTTTGATTGGTTGGAGGGGTTTTGGTGCGCAACAATTGATAGGTGATTGAATTTTATTTTCTATGATCACTCGCGAGAAATTGTAGGGGTTTAGCTTTGATTGTTGGAATTCTTATTAGTGTTGGATGTATTTGTCAGGTTACGAGGTGTTTGTATTGTTGTTGTTATGATTTTTCTTTTTGATGTTCCGTCTACCTTTATTTCATAGTTTTAAAAACCGGCTCAGACCAGTCGGTTGAATCGGTCCAACCGATGGGTATGTGGATTCGAGCCCAATACCAAATCGGTCATGTAATTGAACCGATACAAACTTGTTAGACTCGCTAAAGACCAGTGACTCAGCCGGTTTTCAGAACCAATTCGATTTAATATATTTTTTCATATTTATTCTCATAATGAGTCATTAATTAGATAAACTAAGCAAGGATTAATACTGATTGGTACTAATTCCCATGCCAGCTACAATAAATGCTTCGCTTTGACTTTTGTAGAAAAATCAAGAATATGAAAAAGTTGAGGATAATAGGAGTCGAACCATGTACATTAAAATAAAGGGTTATGCTAAAAGGTGCTCATGACATTAGTTAAGAATTCAAAAATAGAAATATATTATAAATTTTATGTAGAAAAAGTTCATTTTTAAAGTTTCAATGTATTGAATGCATTATTTTCAAGATAAACTTTCTCTTTTGAGCTTTCTAGGGTACTTGTTAGCACTTACCTAAAATGAATTGCAAGATACTTTTCTTGTTAACTCAGTAACACAATACCTCTGTTGAGTCGATGATCGAATCGAGTTTTAAAACTATGCTTTGTTTTATGATTTCTATCTACCGGTCTCTGTTCTTCTTGTGCTAGAACTTGGTTATTAATAAAAAAAATTGTTAAAAAAAATTAAATGTACCCGTTTTATTATTTCAAGGCAACTCAACCGTCACCCGTGTCTTCTTAATTCGTGACCAAGATGCTTATTGAAGCCGAAGATGTTGCATCATATACCCTAGTAACGGTTCTATTGGTCATTAGAGATGAATTATGCGAGGAAAGTTGAAGGAAGGTACCTTAATTTCGTCCTGCATGGCGACAAGGGTCCCATTGCAATTACAAATGAATTACTCCTGCTACAGTGATCAAATTCAAAAGGACTTATGATTAAGGTTTTGACTATTCGTTGCTCTCATAAGACATGCCATTTATGGATAAGCAGTTGAGGAATTGTTAGTATTGTTATGCCTTTTATAGAGCTCTTTTTAAGGTAGGTATCATGCTCTCACTTACATGGAATAGGAAAATGTACTAAGAGGGGGAAAGAAAAAAAAACCATGGCTTAGCTTTTTAAGAACTACCCTCAGCTTTTTAAAACGAGTTACTTAGTTGATTGTTTTTATATATGTTAATGATCTTTAGTATATTTATTTATCTATTAGTAAACACTATAGAAAATTTATATTATGAAAATATTCATTGAAACAAAACTCATTCGAAAAATATGCTTTTAATATTATCTCATTCGAAACCTTTATCTCCTGAAATGTTTGCAAGTTAGTCCTTTTTTTCATTTTCATTAAAAAAAACATTGATGAGGTTAGCTACATATGATTATTAGGGTTGGTGTTTTTTTAGATTTTGATTTGAGAAACTAAACCTTGGTGTTTAGATTTGAATTTGATGGGTTTGATGAAAACTATGATGGTGTAGATGATGAACATATAAAGAAGATGAATTTTTTTAGCTGTTTTAACGATAAAAATTATCAATAATAAAAGCTATTACTAATAAGCATACCTGACAAGCCACCTTAATGCTTTTTTTAATTAAAAAAAAATGAAGGAATGACTAACTTGTATACATTTTAATAGATAAAATATTTGAACGGCACAAGAAAAAAGATAAATGACTCAAGTGTCACAAATAAATAAGATAAAAGATTTGAACGAGAAAAAAAAAATAAAGGACTAACTGTTACAAATAAATAAGATAAATGACCCTGAAATAATTTTGTCTATATTATATTAATGGTTTATCTAACGTGTGCAATATTGCACACATTAAAGCAATTAAAAGTAGAATTTTTTTTCAACAATTAAAAAGTAGAATTTTTTTTATTAAAAAACAACAATTATTTAGTAAAAAATTATATATTTAATACAAAATATACAAGTTATAATGTAAAAATACTATTTTAAACTTGTTAACATGTATAAATTTACAAATCATAGAAAAACTTTTCATTTTAATTCTTGATAATAGTGCACATAATCAAAATATGTCGTACTTTATTTTGGTAAGGGGAATACTTCTTTTCATTTTCATTCTTGAGATAATAATTGCATTCATTAATTCTCTACATATAATAGTTAGTTTGTTAGAATATTAACATATTAATCTACCAAAGTAACTATTGGCTCGCCATATTTAAATCCTTTTAGAAATTGGTGACTCGTTATGGATTGGATTTAGTATTAGACATAAGTAAGTGCAAACATGTGTCCATGGTAATGAACTCAATATAGAATTATTTATCTTAAAAGCCATGCATTCAACTTTTTAAAAATAAAAATATTATTTTTATAAATGTAAAATTGGTATTTTTTTTATTCCTTTTTTTGAACAAACTAAAATGAGATATATTGACAACAGTGATTCACCCCGCACAAGGTGTGCAAAGGGGAACCCACCAAAGTATTTACAAGAACAAGGTAGTTACATCAAGTAACCTCCGCCGAAAATAAAACGAATTACAATTGGAGGCCCATACATAAGGTGGGATTTTGCCACCATTCATGATAACTATATGCAAAGTTAAATTGTTTCGATCTTAACCATAAAAAAGAATGTAATTTGACCTGTTTAACAAGGACCAAAAGGCTAGAGGCCATGTTTTGGAATAGACGTTTGTTCCTTTCCTTCCATATGACCGAAACTGAAGCACACCAAATTACTTTCATAAATGTGTGAGTGAACCTAGGCAGCCCTGCCATTGAAGTGAATTGAATAAAATGTTGATGGATGTTGCCAGGGGGCACCGTAGAAATATGTAACCAACACCATACATGGTGCCATAGAGATCTGAATATGTCATAGTGTAAGAACAAATGTGCTGAAGTTTCCAACAATGCTGATCGCTTTTTATTTATAAGGAAAATGCTAAAAATTGCCCTTACGGATAAGGACACTTTTTAAGAAATAAAAGTAAAAAATTTAATTTGTAAAATGGTGTTTTTAACTTAAATTAACTTTTTGAAAGTTCAAAATTTGTTATTTTCAATGCCAAATTTCTATCTTAATAAATGTTAGCATAACCTCTATTTTTAATAAATGTTAACCTCGTTTAATTGCAAAACAACTACTTTTTTCATTCTATAATTGAGGTAATATAATTTTTTTTGTTGGTGGTAGTACATACTCTTGATGATTACTCTATTAAGACCAGCAACATTATAACTACATACTCTAAAAAAAAACATTGGGTGCGTTTGTTTCAACATTAAAAAAATTAGATTTTAGGTTAAAAAAAATCTAGAGATGTTTTTTAGATATTTTAAATTTTTTTGAAGCTATTTAGGTTTGTTTGCTATCATTTTTTAATGATCTGAGACTCTTACACTTGAGTTCCTTATTTTCAGAAGAAATAAATTAGATTTTGGAAAAGCTACTAAGAATAGTTTTTCGTTTTGAGGCTAAAAATGATTTTTATAACAAAATGAATTTTTTTTAAAAACAAACACAACAAAAATAGTGATTATTTGGTTAAAAAATATAATTTTTTTCAACAAAATCCGAAACGAACGGGCCCATTATAACTACCTACATCCGACCTTTATTTTGTTGATACTTCATTTGATCTCTATTATAAGAAAAAAATTCATTTGTTAGATTTACTGAATAATTGATCTATGTACTCCCTCCAGTCCTATATATAAGAAAAAATTCTATTTTTAGATACATTGAATAATTAATGTATCTCGTTTACAATGTACATCAATTATTCAATGTATCTAAAAAAAATAATATTTTCTTATATATAGGACCGGAGAGAATATAAACTTTTTTTAGGTAAGTTAAGGGTATTAACATGCACAGAGTTGTTTAATAGACATCTCAACTATGTTAGCACTGCTATAAAACAAAAATCAACTGAATAGACATTCATAATAACATTTTAAAAAAAAGAAAAAAAATTCTAAAAGAACAAAAACTACGGGAAATAAAATATAGGCTTAAATGCACTTTTGGTCCCCCTATGTTTGCCGTCGTAGCAATTTTGGCCCCCTAACAAAAAAAATGCAATTTTGACCCCCTATTTTTGCCATGTTTAGGGAAATATGTTTTTTTGACCCCTTATATTTTCACAAAAGTTGTGATTATGGCCCTTTTTTGGGACACGTGGCAGCTTCTCAGCATAGTTGGGAAAATTAGGGGGTCAAAATTGCATTGTTTTTGTTAGGGGACCAAAATTGCCACGACGACAAACATAAGGGGCAAAAAGTGCATTTAAGCCTAAAATATAACTTGGTAAGTCCACACAAGAGTGTACGTTAACCCAAACAGATAATATAAACATTTAAAACAACACAAGCCAATCAAACGTCTAGTTAATTATAATAATCACTAATGAGGTATACACACTAGTGAATGTACCAATCGTCAACATGGTACAGGTCCAAGAACCAACAACTTATTGCAACAAACAAAAACAAGCAAAACGGCTCTTTCGAGACCAACAACTCAACCTCAAACTTAGAGAATGATGAGGATCTCAAATAAGCCTGAAATCAATTAAAAAGACTAATATAGATATTGAGGCGGTACCGACGTAAAGCCTTAACCTTGACACCTGCAGGTTTCAGCAGATTTGAAAAACACATTAAAAAGTGATTTTTTTTCCTTATTATAATTGGGATTGGAGGAAGTAAAATACGTCACTTTACCTTATTATATTTCTTCCACTCTGATTTTTAGAAGCTACAAAACCAAACTTCTCTTTGAACATGAAAAATTGCCATAACATGAAAAACTCATTTGCACCAAAGAGACGTTTAGACTTACCCAAAAACTATTTTCGGGGATTAAATATATCACTAGTAAATTAGATAAAGGAGTTTCATGAGAAAGTCTTGCATGATTACAAGTATTTGAATATATAATTTGGAGTCTCACACTCACAAAAATATATATTCTTCAATTAATTTAAAAATATTTTTTCTCTTTCTAATTTTTTCATGGGAAATGCTATCACTTTTATGACCAATTAATTTTTTTTTGGCTCTAACTAGTAACAAAATAGTGAGTTCATCTTTGCTCCATTTAGCCTTACTCCATTTAATCCTTTTCATTGCATAGATGCATGACACGTGGTAAAAATAAATCTAAGGGCTGAAATTAAATGGTTAACATAGAGACCTATCCATCTTATTTCTATCATCATCTCAATCAGTGGCACAAACACCATACATCTTCCATTCTTGAGCAATTCCAGCAACATCGTGTGCTCATTCTTGCTAACATTGAGATTCTGAGGCCAAGCATGAAAAAATTTGTGAAAGTAATGGGTCCCAAATTCACACCACCAGATGCTTCCTTTTCTTCTTTTTCATCACCTTCGTTTTTCTCCAACTTCTCCAACCTTTCTTCTTCCACTGATTTTTCATCGGCCACTTTAGCCTTCTTCGTAAAGACGTCGTCTTTGGGTTCCTCTTCTTCTTCCGAGATCACTTTTCTTTGGACTCGGCAACGTTTTCAACTTCCATGTCTACGGTGGCGGCGACGGTTGTGTTGGGATCAACGATTTCGGGCGCGGTTTCTTCTCCATCTTGTACAAACCGTCTATTAAAAATTTGTCTTTTACAAATCTGAATTCCATTCAATAAATTTTCTGAGTTTATCTTTGATTCCTCTGCTCCAAATTTATTCAACTCTCTTGTTTTACGTTATGAATTTTGTTTTGACGCCTTTGCTTCAAATCTGATCAAATGCATAAAATTATTGATATCACATAGCTGTTTTGATTTCTTCTTAATTTTAGGG
>Ga0315913_1004245_pt1 | contig 17334 bp, 21 predicted proteins | sample MpolsnodulesMG_FD_207736 | JGI IMG/M metagenome (GOLD analysis project Ga0315913, IMG submission 207736) | Medicago polymorpha root nodule microbial communities from Los Angeles, California, United States - small nodules | ecosystem: Host-associated > Plants > Roots > Nodule | place: USA... | reverse complement strand
TTCTTTGCTTTTTAAATATCAATCAAGTAATCATTGATGTGGATTAAATTAAATATCAATCAAGTTATCATTGATGCGTATTAAAATATCTCTAATTGATGAGTATTAAATTAAATATCAATCAAGTAATCATTGATGCGTATTAAAATATCTCTAAAAATTGATTGTAAAAAAAAATTTGATTGTAAAAAAAAAAAACACTCTAAAAATGAAAATTTAAGCTATATTTGAAATCTTTGAGAATAGAGTGGAGACGAACCAATTTTTTTAGAGTATTTATTTATAAGGAGAGATCAAATTATATTGATGTAATACTACATCAGTGTTACACCACTTAATATTGTTTAACTTGACATATAATTTTTTAAAATTTGACCATTAGATTATAAGTTTTTGTCATATAGATCATCAATGTAAAACTTTACATAAATCTAAAATCATTTGATATATTATTGAGATCCACCAATATTAAAGGTTTATATGTTTTTATCAAACATCAATAATATTGATAGGTCTCAAGTCGAGTAAAACGATATTATACATGTAATATTAATATAGCATTATAATAGTGCGATTTGATCTTTCATCTTTATTTATTTACGAGGGTAAATTAATTTTTTTATTAAATATACTATGCAATATGAATTTATCTTGTGTGAGAAATTACTAATGCTGCATTTTGTGTAAATTCGTCCTGACTACAAGTGAGCATGATCCAAGTGAATAATGCAATGATGGCCTTGTCTGTTATCCATTTAACTAGCACAATGCTGCATTCAGGATTTCCTTTTTCACCCTACTCACTTCTCACACACCTTCTAAATTGACCATTTTACCACATTCAAATTTTTTAATCAGCAACATATTAGACATCTTTGAATTATACCATCCAAATTGTATGAACTTTGACTTTACATTACAATGACATAGATTATTAAAATAACAAAAATTAAAATGACATAATTTAAAGTGACAAAGTATAAATTGGTAAGAATTCAACATATTTTATTATTTTGGCCAGATTTCATAATACATTACAATTACGCAACGCTTATTACAACAAAATATTAGACACCTAATGTTAAATATGTAGCAAAAGAATATGTTGAGAAAATTGCTCCTTTTGTAGGTTATTTAGGTCTTCTCTCGAGTTGCCATCACATAATTCATGAACTTCTTCACACCAAAGAAAAAACAAAACTCCTTTTTTTTCTCTTTCCGTTCTTGTTTTTTTGAACAAATGTTTTTCAGTTCTTGTTGTTTCGATCAACGGTTCTCATTAAACTAGTTTGATTCCATAGTGCAGCCCAACCCTGGTGCAAATGTTTCTTTGACTGATATGTCGTGTTCTAATTATGATTGAGTTAATCAAATAATTAAACACAAAATGGTTAATGTACTCCAACAAATGACGAATCAAACTCAAGTTTGATTCTTGGATGAAATAATTTCTTGACTAGGTTATACTTAGCACACAGCCGAACTTTGGATTACCAAAGCTCATTTCCCCGAGAATCAAAGGGTTAACAGTAACTAGGTTAAACCCACTTGGGTTGGCCTGGTGGTATTGGTTGGGACCTGGGAGTGTGCTCCTCCTCAAGGTTTCAGGTTCGATTCTCTCTAGTGCCAATTTAGGTGGGCTAATTTAGCTTCTTAAAAAAAAAAAAAATAGAACTAGGTTAATATTTTCTTTTAAAATTTACCGAGATAAAGTTAATTTATACTAGAACTTATAAAAAGTAGTTACAATAATTCCTCTAATAATGTACTTACATAATATAAAAAATGATTTTGTCAAAAAAAAATAATATAAAAAATGATGGTGATATGATATATTTGGATTTTTTTATTTATTTTTTGGTAGATTGATAAATTTGGATTTAATCAGGCTAAAAAATAAAATAAAATATCCAAAAAAATTAAGTTAATTAGTTTTCCAGGTGGACTTTAAGTGGATTGCCTGCTTGATTGTTATAAGTCTCCTAGTTCTTTACTCATCTATTGGTTGAAACCGTACAAAATTCTTTTTTTTTTAAATCGGCAAAATATTATTAACCAACAAGCTCGTGCGAGGTGCACTAATAAGCTCGGGTGGGAAAAAATACAAGGGAAAATCGGTTGCCACAAAAATACCGGCTCGAACAAAAACCCCTTAAAAACCACCCAAAAAAGATCAAACCAACACACCAAATAATGATGTGGAACTATACATGCTACAAAGCCACATGCATACCACAGCCTCACCACCTAGGCAACAAAAACAGCAGAAAAATAATGGCTCCCAGCAAACCGAAAAATCTGCCTGAACCCCCAAAAACATCACCAGCTGCGCACCCAGCCAAGAACACAACCAGCATCCGAAAAGCAGCAACCTGCCAAACCACATACGGCAAGCATACCCCTGCATCACTCCTGAAAATCCCAAACAACACACCCGAGACTCATAATAGCAAACAGCAGATGCTACCCAGACAAGGAGCAAAAAAAACCGGGTGAAAAACAGACAGACAGGAGACCCTCATGATAGAAAAAAGCACGCTGCAACAGGCAGCCACACTGCCACACAACAACACCCTTGAGAGCAGCAAAAAACGGCTTCTGCACTGCCGAACCAAGTCCCCAAAGCAAACCACCACGCCTACCTCCTCCCATCTCTGCCAAGGCACCATACCGGATCCCAACTCCACTCATAGAAGAGGTAAACCGGAGTATTAGTCCTACTCAACATCCACCTCTAAGACAACACTTTGATTTCCTCCACTATCTCCTCCACCTCAAAATTTCTCCTATTGAAAATGATATCGTTTCGGGCTTTCCACAACACCCATAATGTTGAAAGTCAAATAAGTCGACGGGCCTTTTTGACATTCTTGTTCCTTTCCCACCCCCAACATTCCCAATGAATAAAAAGATTAGGAGGAGTGATAAAAAAAGCCATCCAACCACGACATTAATCTCAACCACAACAAACTAGCTAAATCATAATGAAGGTGTAGCGACGATTCTTCCACCCTATTACACATAACGCACAAGACCGACCCTTCCGAAGGTAGAACATTCCGCAATGCAAGATTATCCTTAGTAGAAATACGATCAAGGAGCACCCTGCATGCAAACACCACAACTCTTGAAGGTGCTGGGGTTTTCCACAAACCTTTGAATACCCTTTTATCTTCAACCCGCCACAAAACATCACTCGACACCAATTCCTCCAACTTATCATAGGCCGACTTTACCGTAAAACCACCTGTATCTTCTAAACTCCACCTCCACTCATCCTCCGCTTGAGACCCAACCATACCTTCCAAATCCTCCATAAGACTTACTAAAATTTCCTCCTCCCACACAAAGAGTTGTCTTCTCCAATGGAAGCTCCAATCCGTAGTAAGTCCCAAAAAAAACACCCACCTCCCCCACCAAAGCCTCCTTATCATTGGAAATCGAGTAAAGCCTATGGTACTTCAAACGGAAGCATTTGCCCCCTCTCCACCTATCATCCCAAAACCTTGTTGCCAAATCATTGTCCACTCTCCTATCCACCACCGAATTGAACCAATTAAGGACTCCAAAATCTCCTAGCTTCACTAAGTCCTTCCACCAAAGAGACGAATACCTCGGCCACCTAGTGGGATTACCCTCCAACAAGCTACCTACACACCCCTCATACTTCTTATCTAACACACTTTTCTACAACGCCTTTTCCCCAATCAAGTAATCTCCATCTCCACTTAGCCAACAAACTTATATTCATCACCCGAATATCCCTCACCCCAACACCCCCCATTTTCCTTCTTTTGACACACCGGCTTCCATTTAACCCAACTAATCTTACCCCCTCCAACACCACCCCAAAGGAATTCTCTTTGCATTTTCACAATCCTCCTCCAAACTTGCATCAGCACCTTCAAAAAGGATAAATAAAAAATAGGCATAGCATTAAGCACCGAATTCAAAAGGACCATTCTACCTCTAAAACTAATGTAACGATGGCCCCACGTATTTAGCCTACTGCCTAAAGTCTCATTCAAAGGTTCCCAAGTCGCCATACTCCTCGGGTTAGCACCATAAACTCATCACTAACATTGACCCCTATCAAGGAGCTCTTGGAGAAATTAATTTTTAAACCCGACACCATTTCAAAACCACGAAGAACCGACTTCATGGTCCAAAGGTTTCGAACCGAATCCTTCCCAATACAAAGAGTGTCACCGGCATATTGCAAGTGAGACACCACCAAGTCATTTCCACCAAAGTCAAAACCCTCAAACAAATTTGAGGCCTCCGCCTTCCTCATTAATCCGCTAAAACCTTCTGCAACCAACAAGAATAAAAAAGGCGCTAGCGGATCCCCTTGCTTTAAACCTCGATGAATACTAATTTCCTCCGTCGGGCTACCATTGACAAGGATCGACATACTACCACCAAACACACACGCCTTCATCCCCGCCTTCCGCTTATCACACAACCCCACTCTATGCATCATATACTCCAAAAAAACCCCAATCCACCGAGTCATAAGCCTTTTCAAAATCCACCTTTAAAAATTAAACACTCTTTCTTCGCTCTCTTAGCATAATCCACCAACTCATTCACCACCAACACACCATCCACCAAATGCCTACCCTTAAGAAACACCGATTGATTTGGTGAAATAATGGAATTCATAACCGCCGACAATCGCCTAGCCAACACCTTTGCCAATAATTTATATAGACAACCAAGCAAAGAAATCGGCCTACAATCCTTCAACTCCAACGGGGATGAGACTTTCGGAATTAAAGTAACAAAGTAAGCTAGCATACCCTTGGGCAACACCTCGTTAGCATGGAATTGATCAAAGAAAACCCTCACGTCATCCTTAATCAAATACCAAAACTCCTTTACAAAAGCAAAATTATAACCATCTGGCCCCGGACTTTTACCACCATCACTATCTCTCACCACCGCCTCTATTTCCAACAAGGAAAAAGGAGCCACATGAAGGCCATTATCACCATCAGATAAGGTGTCAAAATTAACCCCATCCAATTTCGGACAGTCCCAACTTTCATTAGAAACAACAGTGGTAAAGTAATTCACAACTTTCCTCCTAACATCAAAAGGTGACACCACCCAACCATCATTCTCCTTGAGCGCCTTAATGGAATTCCTACTCTTTCGTAACTTAACACAATTATGGAAGTACTTTGAGTTCGCATCCCCCTCCTTAAGCCACCTCGATCTAGACCGTTGAGCTATGAAGGCATTTTAAGCCTTAAGAATTCTCCAAAGCTCTTCAAATTTGAACTTCCGAATCTCTACTTCCACAACACTCAACTCTCCCTCCTCACTTTTTTCATCCAACCCTTTTATATCCTCCACCAACCTCTCCACCCTCTCCTCCATACCACCATACTCCTCCTTATTCCACTCCTTGATGTTAGCATGAAACCCATTCATCCACTAACATTATGATTCCTCCACGCCTTTTCCACCACCCCTTTGAACTTTCGGTTTTACAACCAAAAATTATTAAAGCGAAAAGGTTTAGGCCCCCAATCCCACCCTCCATTTCTAAGCACCAACGAGCAATGATCTGAGACATCCCTAGGCAACACCCAAAGAGAATTCTCCCCCCAAACTTGAGACCATTCCTCCGAGATAAGAATTCTATCAATACGACTCATGGATCTCCCATTTGGGTGATACCAAGTGAACCGCTGGCCCAAAACATTTAAGTCTTCCAACTCCATCTCACCGATAAAAGTATTAAACAAATACATCTGTAAAACTTGCGCCGTCGAAGCCTCCTCATTCACCCCTCTCGTATCATCTCTCCTACACACCACATTAAAGTCACCAAGTACACACCACACCCCTCCTCCTCTAATCGCCCGCTCCTCAACCAAACTCTCCCACAACCTTCTTTTCGTCACAAAATCGCATTTAGAATAAACATTAATCATAATACACCTTGTTTTATCCACCCCCCCCATTCCAAACACACACCAACATAACCTTCCTCTTAGAACGAATATAACAAATTAGCACAAGATTTGTTCCAAATAGAAAGAATTCTACCACTACTTCCTTTGGAAGCTCTAAACACCCACTCACAGTCTTCACTACCCCAAAAAGAGTAACACAATGCTTGATTTATATCTTCTAACTTTGTCTCTTGTAAAGCTAAGAAATCAATCTTATTTTGTCGCACTAGATCACAAATTTTATTCTTCTTGACCCTCCCACCTAAACCCCTCACATTAAAGGTCGAGACTATCATTAAATCACCCTTGCCTCCTCCCTACAAGCCTTGGCCTTGACCGCAACATCTTCTAATTGAACAAGTTTCTCGATGATCCCACCCTCCGACGGAGAAAAGGAAACACCGGACTCTTTTTGAATTTCCAAGACTCTTTTTGCCGCTAGAACTTTCAAATGTTTCCCTCTCTTTGCCACACCCCACACTTGTGAGTCCGCCACGGATTCAACATGATCATCCATGAAAAATCCCACCCCCGAGCCATGTAAAGGACAAATCTCTGAGGAGCGAGCTTTCCTACCAAAAACCTCCCTTACCACGCACAATTCCATCATCACTACTCCACTCCTCATCTCCACCCAAAGGATGTGAAACCGTCCTTCTATACGCCGACCGGACTTGATACCTATGCTTCTCCCTTTTCCAAGACTTCGGGCTGCCATCAAAGTGAACATCAGACGCCACCCTTAGCTGTTTCTTTGCAAAGGGACTAGCTTTCTTCTTCTTTCTAGATCGTTGCCTCAACTTCAAAATTCGTTGTCCATCCCCTTCAAAATCTTCAATAGAATCGCTAAAAACCGACGGCTCAGATTCATCATAAGAGAATCTAATATGTTTATTCGTAAATAGAGGCCTCTCACAACCCATCACTTCCTTCACACCATGTCCCACCAACCTCGTAGCAGCCACATTATGAACTGTGTTGACAAAAGGTTCAGTCTGGAAAAATTTATTAGATGAAGAAATATTATCTTTCCAAACTACCCCCCCCCCTCCAAACACTTGTGTCTTCTTCCTTTTCAACATGGGCATGTTCCCCTGGAAGCCCACAATCACTTTCTACCATAACATCCCTACCTTTGTAGCCCCCACAAGAATCTGCACACAATTCCTCTACTCACGCGTGGGAAACCTCCTCACTCTCCTCATGAACAGACTTTGAAAAGTCAACCCCTCTTTCACCCTCCAATCTAATGCAACTATCAAGTTCTTCCCTCCTTACATCATAGCACTTCCCCTTGATGCCACTTGTCCACACGCCATTGGATCAATTAAAAAACCATCCCTTTTGCTAGGATCTGTAGCTTGGGGCCCCTCATGAACAGACAAAAGAAACCCTGACCCTAGCTTTGACTCTACTAAAGGTGAGACTTTAGAGTTACCTAGGGAACCATAGTCTCTCAACCTAGGAATGGGCACTTCCTCATCTGAAAACAGCCTCCCTTCACAATATGCCACGTCGTTCTCCCTAGAGCTCTGCGATGTGACATCATCCTCCCTACTCTCCCTCACCTCCGACTCCCACTGCCTACCTCCCAACTCCTTCACCACCCAAAGGCTGTACACGGCCCCCATCACCGAAATGTTCACCATTTCATCAACAAGCCTCTTCCTCTCCGTCGATACAAGTATCCGAGCAAAATCAAGCCTTTTTCTACTGATTGTTGCCTCATCAAAATCCACAAATGTACCAAACAAAGAGCCAAGCCTCTTAAACAATGGTTCATCCCACACATGCATAGGGATACGATAAACCTTCAACCAAATAAACCTCTTGGAAGCAACCAAATTAGAAGACCATTTACTAACCTTACAGAACAATGTGTCCCACCATTCTTGGTGCTGCTTGATGACTGAATCTAAGACCTTATTGCCTTCAATCTGAATCAGCAAAATATTTCCACCCATCGTCGTAACTTTGATCTGAGACAAACCCTCCATCGTCAAACTTTGTTGGACCTCCCTTGCATCTAGAAACTGTTGTAACTCCCCCACATAGGCCCATTGCAAGAGCTCCAACAACTCTTCAGAAGGATAAATCTTCAGACATGGCCTCTCCTCCCCCAAAACAGTGTTCATCCCCTTTTCCGGAACAAGAGCACACTTAAAAGACTTTCCCGGAAGAAGAATTGAACCTCCGCCTCTGTCATCCTCTTTGAGCCTTCTCTCCTCCACCACCGCCTGCTTTTCCTTACCGAATTTCGCCTTGTTAACCTTCAATCTAGTGTCCCGAAACCAAACCTCCTCCAGGCGTTGTCCAAGCTTCGCCTCGTTGCCCTCATCTTGGTATTTCACGAATCCGAACCTTCTTCCCCACTTATCCCTTTTTTTTGGTACAAAGACTTCAACCACCAAACTAGTGGTGTGCAAAAAAACTGGATCATGTGAACCATATTTGGAAATCTAGTAATCTGTTTTAAAAAAACCATTTTCTCTTGAACCAAAACTGACCCAGTCCATTTCATTGGAAACAGTTATAAACTGTATCAACTTAAAAAAAACCATATTCAATTCTTTAACTGCATCCTAACTGTTGTAACAAAAAAGGTTAGATTGAAAAAACAAAAAAAGTCGCTTAATAATTGTAGAAAGAGAAGGAGAAATCGAAAGAGAAAAGCAGTATTTTCACAAGCTGCAACAACCATGACGGAGACAGAGAAACGGAGACGGCAACTGCTACGACGGCGACAACAGCTGCAAAGACGACGATATTGACAAAAACCGCAACAACGACGGAGACGACAACTGCATTGAAATCGACGATACCCTTCGGTAAAAACTGGGATGGGAGAAGAGTACCAATTGAATGAAAATGGGAATCGGAGAAGAGTACCAATTCGACGATACCCTTTTATCATTCTCTAACTTTGTTTTTTATCAATTGAATGAAAAACTATTCAGTACCAATTCAATAAAAGTTGTTTCAAACTAAAAAAAACAGATTTTGTAACTAATCCATCTGAAAACCGATTTTTAATCAAATCCAGTTTAAACCGGTTTTGAACCAGATGGGAACCATTATGTTTATGAACCAGAAAAATGGTTTGGATGTCAAACTAGAACCATTTAAGTGGATTGGTTCTTATATTTGGTTAACCATGCACACCCCTACACCAAACCAAAGCGCGCGAATAAGCTCCAAAGATCTGAGTTTTTGGCATTTTCTGGAAACCCAGTGAAGAAAAATGGGATTGTTGTGTTATCTAGATGTTGAAACCTAACCCTCCGCCCTACCGCCGTCGTACCGGTCGTAGCCTTGCCACCCTGTGCCGCCGTACCGGTGCTAGCCTTGCCATCCTGTTTTTGAAAAGCACAATCATTTGTCCCAGTGGACCCCTTTTCCCCGAGCTTCTCTCTCTTCTTTCTCACTCATAGTAAAAAAAATTATATGTACAAAATTCTTCTAATAACATACTTACATGATGAAAAAAATGGCTGTGATCTGATAAAGTTGGATTCAATCAGGCTAAATAAAAAAATCCGCTCATATTTTATAGATTTGTGATCAACTCCAAAATCGACGATCATCCCTACAAAGTTGGCAACTCTGTTTTTCATAGGACCATGAATGTCCTAAGCAAAAGGGGTTCTATTGGAAGGTTGTATGTTTCTGGCATTGCATATATATTAATTTCATCAGTAATAAAATATTTGACAAACAAAAAAGAATAACATACATCTAAGACAGACAATTTATAGGGCTTTGTTTATTATTGTATTCTTGCATCCAGGGACTAATTGTATAACAAATGAAAAAATAACGGTCAATCTTTTTGTCATAAATCAAAACCATTACCGCAATTTGTCCCACACACCCATTAACTGAAGGATAATTGATAAGCACGTTTCCTCCAGCTTTACTTTACATTTAAGAAGTCATTCCCAGCATTATACTCTGTGAAAATGTATATAAAGTGATTTCTTGGAGAATCTCCTCTAACATGAGCAACCTCCTCCCTGCTGCTCTGTATTGGATGAATGCACTGTGGGTTTTAAATTTACGTCAACCATGTCTTCCTTATTTGTAGAAGAAAGGGTTTCCATCCCTGGCAAGGCGGAAGCAATCTTACGAAACAAAGGCTGCGATTTTGCATTGACAGATATCAATGAGGACACAAGAACCAACATAGGAAAGAAGATAAACTTGAAAAATTAAGATCCATGCATATTGATATTCGATGTAAAACAAAATAGGTATATTATGTTAGATGTGAAAGTTAGTTAAACATAATCATATCAGAATTTTGCATATTGATGTTATAGATCACATGCATCATAGTTGAGGAGCATGCTCTAGTAAAACAAAATACCAAAGCAGCTATGAAAATCCATTAATTCTGACCTTGATATTGAAGCCTGCTTTTGCACTAGTTTCGATAAACATGATTCCAAACTCTTTTGACTTGGCATCTCCTTCTTCTATAGAAACTTGCCTGTAAACAAAGCGACCATGTAATAAATAATTAGACGGTAACATTGCAAAACTTGAAACTTGAAAGACCTTTGTTAATGAAATTAATTGAATTGGCTATTAGGTATGCCACTGCAAGACACTTAACCTATCATAGCAAAACTACAAAGAACAGTAAGTTATTAATTATTTCTATGCCAAAAATTTGAGCAGTTAAACAAGATGCATTGAAACATAATATGAAAACTCCAATATGATATTCAACAAAAACTAAACCATACCCAATCAGAAAACCGGTTGTGAATGAATATATAGATCAAACTTGGTAACTCAGTACTCACCTTTTCTCAACAAGATCAGTTTTGTTTCCAACCAAGACAATAATAACATCACTGCCACGTTCTTGACGTACCTCCTCAACCCACTTGTTAGTGTTCAGAAATGATTGCCTGTCTACATTAGAACAGCTTACTTAGGTTAATAACTATAAATTGAGGTTAAATATATCATTATTTATCTAAAAAAGGATCATTAAACTGACTAAAGAACTTCCGCACTCAAATGCAAACACATATCAGATGAAAATTAACATAATATTAATTAGATAATGAAATTGATATTATAAAAGATAAAACTTACTAGCTACATCATATACAATAACTGCAACAGAAGAATCTCTTATGTAGCTTGGAATGAGACTTCTAAATCTTTCTTGGCCTGCAGTATCCCTGAAAGTTAAAATACACTAAGATCAGAAATAGTAAAAAGAAAAGGTGAAACAAAAAACACCTATACGGCTACAACACCCCGTAATGCATCATCTTAAACAACTTCTGGAAAAGAAACAAACAAATATGAATTGAAGAGGAATTTATCGTACCAAAGCTGCAAACGAACAGTTCTATCTTCAAGGTACATTGTTTTTGACAAAAAATCAATACCGATAGTAGCCTGAAATTATATGATCAAATTTTCTGTTAGCAATCTAGCAACATAAATGAAAAATAACAAAGAAATTAAGTGTCCATTTTATATATGATGTTGCAAATTTAACATAAACAAGCCTCTTATAAAATGAAGAGTTATAATAATAAAGACCTTAAGCTACTTATGAATGAATAATCAAGAATTTCAATGACTAAAATTATGGATCATGATTCTTGAATAGTCAAATATGATAATCAATTTTCAAAAACCTCGTTCAATTTGCAGCTTCTGTTTTATTTCTCCCTTAAAAATGTGATTTTATTAAGGGATCGGTTTAATTAATCAACTTGTGATCATTGATCAAAATATCCAAACAAATTTTAATCACATAAAAAATCATATTAATTAACATGATAATGAAATACACATATCGTAAATGTTTTAATCTGAATAATCCATGCAAAATTGAAATCGAGAATGAAGAATTGAACCTGATAGGTGGTGTCGAATTTGTCGTACATGAAGCGGGTGATGATACTGGTTTTGCCAACGGATTGATCGCCTAAGAAAACGAGCTTGTATTTGGCGAGAGGTGAAACCGTAGCCATTTATGAGAGAAATGGATCGGTTTCTTTTCTTTCTCTCTGTTTCAATGAAATTTTTCAGATCTGAATGAATGAATGAATGAATATCTGAAAAATTTGTTATGAAAAAGAAGAAAACAGAGAGAAAGAGACGAAAGAAATGAATGAATGACCAAATACACGCCATTTTCGACTTCTTCGTTTTTATATATGCGACTAAAAACCGCCAAGTGCCAAACACGTTGAAGTACCGCATCATCATGTCAACTTTCATATCCCTCATCTTTTTTTAATCCCTCAAAATAAACTTTCTCTCAATTTATTGTATTGTCATGTAAATTAATAAAAAAAAATTCTAAAAATTCATTTTGGTCTATCACAAAATGTGTAAAGGTCATTTTAGTTTTTGACAAATAAAAAATTCATATTTAGTCTATTATAAAATTAAACCGAGATAATTTAATTTTTGAGTCAGTTTCTATCATCGAACTTATAGTGTGTACCGTTAATTTAAATATATGACATCAACAATGTTAACGTAGAGTTAAAAGAATTATTAAGGGGACAAATTAGGCTCTCATTTAAAAAATAGAAAAATGAACGGTTTTATAATAAGAGATGAATGATCGTGCTTAACACAGAAAGAGAATAAATGAACCGTTTTATAAAAATCGAGAATGAGTTGAGAAATTGAAAACCCTAAACCCACATTCTTCTATTTCGATTTTCTATATCTCGTTTCTTGTTGATGCCTTCTCCCACATCCTTCTGTTTTCGACAAGTAATAGTGACTACGACTATTTCGATCGAAGAAGTAACCGGTAAAAAAAAATATCAATTTTATCCCTTCAAATTTAACAAATTGCATTTGTAATTTTTTGTGTCATGATGAAATCAAAAAATAATTTCTAAGTTTGCTTTTTTTAAAAATTTTATACGGACCAAATTTTCCCAAAAAAAAAACTAGCAAAGACACAAGTATCCCTTATTTTAAAACAGTAAACAGAAAAGTCAATAAGACAAGTGGACTACGTATGTTCAGTCACGATTCAAAAAATAAGAAGAAAAAAATTATTGAAAAAAAATATTGACGGAGCACCTAAATTATCTCGGTTTAATTTTGTAAGGATTAAATAGGATAGTTTTTATGTAGAGGATTAAGTTGGCTCATGCGTATTAGGTTGCAGATCAAAATGAATTTTCACTCTATTCTTTTGACTAAGCACATTAATATTCTTTTGACTAAGCGCATTAAAAAAAACTACCAACATCAAATTTTTATTAGACAATTTGTAAGAAAAAAATCATCCCATTTAAAGATAAAATTACAAGTAATTAAAATAAAAAAAGATAAAATTACAAGTGGGTCTGTTTGATTTGGATAAATCATTTAAAGAAAGTGTTAAAATGTATGTTTGTTGTCTTGTTCAAAAAATGTATGCTTGCTGTTTGATTCGATTTCGAAAGAAAAAAAAATCCGAAAATGAATTCAAGCAGTTTCCAAAACAGCACCTCTAAACATATTTAATGATATTTTTTTTGAGTTTTTCTATTCAGCGGTATTTCTGGTTACACTAAGTTTACTTAAAAGTTTACCATAATATCAAAATTGTCCTTTTATAAAATAATTTTTAAAACCTTAATTTCATTCATTGTCACTCTAAAATTTAACCGTCTTTCACTCACAAACAACCATAGATGTTCAATCAATCTCTATAGAAGATTGAAGACTAAATCAAAACATTTTTCATTCATACTCGATTGCATATAAGTAGGTGATTTAATGGAAGGTTCATACTATGTTATGCACTGTACATCGACAGTTATTTGATGGCGGCTTTAAATGTTAATTTACATTGTTGAGGTTAACTTAAATTTAGTTTAAGTAGGTTCATGTAAACTAAGTTTACATAACCTACTTAAACTGAGTTTACATGTACATACTTAAAATAATTACGTAGAATCATTAAACAAAATTGAAGAGGTTAAAGCAAAATTTAACTTTTAGTATGTACATTTAAACTCAGTTTACATGACCTACATAAACTAAGTTTACATGATCTACTTAAACTAAGTTTACATGACCTACTTAAACTGAGTTTAAATATGTACACTCAAACTCAGTTTACATGAGCTAATTAAATTGAGTTTTGGAAGAGGAAAAAAGGTAGAGACGTTAGTTTTCTAGGTGAATGAGTGAATTTGAAAATTAAATTTTATTTAAGGGTAATTTTGTCATTTTGGGGTGTAAACAGGAATATATGGGGTGTAATTAGAAAAATTATATTTTGTTTTGTGCGCTTCTGAACTTTTTTTTAACCGAATTGTGAGTCTAATTTGGATCATCTTGCATTTCAGCACGCTAGTTGATATAGTTTCACTTGTTTGGAGTTTGGAGATGAGGGAAAGGGAAGACTTTAAGGGTTGAAAATATAGAGAAAAATGGTAAAGGCTTTCATATTTTTTGAAAGAATAATTTTGTAGAGAATGATAGATTAATGCTTATGATTAATATATTTTTAATTTTAAGAATATTATAACTACTTAGATTAAATTTGAAAAATTCATGTAAACCCTCCAAAACTCCCCAAAACCCTACTCCAATACAATTTTCGAGTTCCTCAAATGAGGAGAGTTTTATGTTAGGAAGAAAAATGAAACTCCAAAACTTTCATCTTCAATGTCATCTATTTCTTTCACTTTCTCCTTTTTTTTTCAAACCCCTCCACTCTCTTCCTCTCTAAACTCGCAAACAAAGCTTAAGAGAATAATCGACGGTATTTCCTACAATGGGAGCTACACCAAATTTCTGAATCATTTTAATGGCTCTTTTTTCCTACAATGTTTTCCTACGATGGCTCTTTTATATGGCACTTATCCATGATTACATTCTCATATTTGCAACAATGTTTTATACTTTTTTTTATGGCTCTTTGATGTCTATATCATATAACCCCGTTTGGATTAAGTTTATTTTGAGCTTATGCAAAACAACTTATATAAATAATTAAACTTTTATGTTAATTTATAAGTTTCACTAACGAAAATTGTTTTTTCATAAACTACATTTACAAACATATTAATAATACATAAAAGTTTATTTATTAACATAAGCTGTTTTGCATAAGCTCAAAATAAGCCTAATCAAAACGGGCAGCCTCATAATATTTCACGTTACAGTTACTTCTTCTTTTTTTTTTAAAGAACGTTACAGTTACTATATAGTAGAATCTTTCTTTGATCTTAAATCACACTTTTCAATTATAAATCACACCCAAAATATTGATCAATTTTATTCACCTTACTCAAATCCTATGATAAATATAAACATCCCTGCCCTATATTTTTCGTCGTTTAGTATGATGGATTGCACAATATTAAAACCATAGAATTTGTGGTATGCTTTGAAGACCTTGCACACATTATTCTTGGAAACAAGCACAACAACCACGACCATAGTCTTGCTAATGCTAACTAAATGGACGTCACTTTATGGAGTCTACGAAAGCATCGTAACAACTAACATGAAAGTTTGACAATATGTGAACGAGTTAAGTGCACACGTGGTGGATAAACCTACGGCTTCTGGAAGACTGGTCATTAGCCAATGCCATAGCCAGCAGAGGCAGGTTCAAATGCAATATAGATGCTTTGTTTTCATTACAGAGAAATCAAACAGATATTGGCATGGGCTTGAGGGATGACGAATGTGAGTTTGTACTCGCAAAAACCATGTGATTATCACTGGTGTGTAATGTCGATTTGGTTGAAGGTCTCGGTCTTCCTCGTGCTATTAACTGGATTTATGATCTACACTTTGATTATGTTGATTTCGCTCTTGATTCAAAAACAATGGTGAATGCATTCAACAAAGATAGAGAGGATGCTACGTAATTTGGTTATGTTGATTGTAAACGTAGTTTTGCTTCTCAGGTCACAAACTCTTGTGATGAGTTTAGTTGGAGACAAACGAATAAGATCATTCATTACTAACAAAGAAAATCACATTTTTAGCTAGCTCTAATACTTTCATTGATGCACCAACATGTATAACTCATTCGTTTATTAATGAACTGTTGTAAGCATCCATCTTTTAAAATAAAAATAAAAAAAATTGTGGCATGCAAAGTCTTTCTAGTCATATTTCTATACTTGGATACTTTTTTCCTCGCTATCTAAACTTGCATTATGATTTTAAATCATTCTTGTTTATTATAATAGAAAACAGATACAGATGTAACCAATATATTTATCCTTATATTGATACTAAATTTTCAAAGTTTTGGGATACAAATAAAAATACTATTCAAATAATTGAATGTAAACAATGACGTACAGTACTGTGAGCCACAATTTGCCAATTGGTTTGCACTTTGTATGGCTTAAGGGGGACAAATCATGGCCCAGATCCTTCAATAACAATCAAAGATTGATGTTACTGTATTGATAAGGATTAAAAAGAGAAATTCTATCTTATAAAAGTTATATTTTTAATTTATTGTTTCATCGTAAACACTACTTTATGGGTGGAATTAAATACAAGGTTACGTATCCTAGAAAAGTGTTACTTTAAACAACTAAGTAATTTCTAAGCTACTTGCATTGCAATTTTTATTTTATTTTTATGATTCAGCTGAAGTTTATATAAAAGTTAGGGACATTCCACAAATTTCAGCACAAGCTTACCGGAATGATAGTAGAAAATCACATGTGCTATGATATGCACTACTCATTGCTGACAATGATAGCTAAGCCTAAGTTTTTTTTATGTAAAATGCTCCAATCTTCACCAGTTGAATATAAATATAAATATAAATGATAATACAATTACAATAACATACATATATCCTATCTGTACAGATAATTTCATTCAAGAGAAAATCAAGTAAAATAGAGCTACTTAATTTACAGAGAAAACAACGTAACATGTGTATACATGACCTAACAGAACTTAAACATCTGCACAATTATAGTATTCCATATGATGATAGAATTTTATTGAAGGTGATAGCCTACAAGGAAAGAAACAACTCACCCACCATCTTAACTACAATTCTACACTGACCACAGAACAGTACTCAGCATTAATTTAGACAGCGTGTCTGGTTTCATATATCATTTAGGCTAGTCATCAAAAATGAAATGTCTATCCCAAGCTTGCAGCAATTAGCTCAAGAATAAACATGAAATCACTTCAAGTGGCCCAAGCACAAGACCCTGAAAGTCAGTCTGACAGAACTGAACAAGTTTCAGATAAAAGCATAGTTATTCCCAACAAACATGTCACAATAGCTGATAGCATAAAAAATGAACATTCAAGGTACTCCCAGAAATAGAATCCTTTATATTTTATGCAGCTAAAAAGCTAGTAGATATATACATGAATGTAA
>Ga0315913_1004244_pt1 | contig 17335 bp, 7 predicted proteins | sample MpolsnodulesMG_FD_207736 | JGI IMG/M metagenome (GOLD analysis project Ga0315913, IMG submission 207736) | Medicago polymorpha root nodule microbial communities from Los Angeles, California, United States - small nodules | ecosystem: Host-associated > Plants > Roots > Nodule | place: USA... | reverse complement strand
TGTATTGTGTGATATTGTGCAGTTTTTTGTTGGTTTTACATATTACAATTAATAATCTTAATTTGATAATTCTTGCTCACAATGTGGAGCATTGTTGAACAGCCTGTTGCTATTAATGGTCATGTGTTTGAAATTGTTGCTCCTGGTGTGAAAATCTTAGAAAATGGTCAGTTTGTTTTTTCAAATGGAGAGTCCGATCAGAACCAGCAGGTATTGTGCAGTTTTTTGTTGGTTTTACATATGAGAATTAATAATCTTAGTTTGATATTTCTTGCTCACAATGTGGAGCATTGTTGAACAGTCTGCTGCTGTTAATGGTTCAGGTTTTGGAATTGTTGCTCCTGGTGTGGAAGAAGTGATTTATGACTGTGTTAAGGTAAACCTTTCATATATTTGCTTTATATATTTGTTAGGTCCATTTTATCTTTATGACTATGGTTCATTGATGAGTAAAATCGCAAGTGCACGGTTCTACTGAAGTAGTAAAACGAGAGTATCATTTCAACAGGGAGTTGTTAAATTTGATTAACTTTATTTGATGATTAGAAAGAGATTTCAGTTGAAAAGGTTTGATTTTTAATGGAAGAAAATAATAATAATAAAAAGCGCCTTGGGATTATTGGTTCATCTTGATGACAAACCCTTCACAAACAAACCCTAAACCTAAACTTTATATTGGACCTACTTTCTAAAGACAAGTTTCTCTTAAGCGTATCAAAGTTTCTCTCGAAATTATTGAGTGTGTTTCTCTAGCAACCACGCCTATTCTCATGGTTGATTGCTATTAGAATCCTTGAAGAATGAAACTTTATGTGTCTCAAGGTTTGCTAGACTATTCTCATGTTTCACAATCCTTGTCTAATTTCACTTGTTCCAATATCAAAACTTTGTTGTCGCTTTATGAATTGGTATTTGTGATGATGAATTAACAATTACTAACCCTCCAATGTCGCTTTATGAGTTTGATAATTGTTAATTCATTATATAAACAATGAAATTAGATTAGAAAGTAGATTTATATAAAATTAGGGTTCAAGGCTTGGTTTGATTAGGATTACGTCATTAGACTTATCCAACAATCCCAAGACAAGAAGAGTATACTCACTCATGTTCATTGTAGACATAGAAGAGAAGAAGAAAAACATAAAATAACAAGAAGAAAAAAAACTTTTATTAAGGAAGACAATTGTCACTATTGAATTCCAAGAAAAAAAGATGAATTGTTGTGATAGCTAGCTACTCTATTTATAGTTTACAATGAATTAAGCCCTAAGAAATACATCACCAGAATGTTCCACAAGAAACCACGAGCTTTTAGGTCAGAAATAAACTAATAGGTAGTTTGTCCTTGAAGCAGAAGCAGCAGAAGAAGGTCCTGGGATTGGCACGGCCGTGTAGCTGGTGGCACGGGCCGTGCCAAGCTTCGGACTTGGGGGAAACATATTTTTTGTCTTCAATCTTCGTATTTTCAGCCAAATCAGCTCCAAATCCTCTTTCTTCTGCTCCAAGACTAAATCTTTCAATTATTTGTTCCTGAAATTAAATAACTTGCAATTGAAGTAAAATAGTTCTAAAAAGGATACAATATTAAATAAAACGAAATCAAATATAAAAAAAACGGACTCAAATATAATATTAAAAACACTAATTATTGACTCATCATTCATTTCTCATTTATTAGGAATTTGATAGTGTTGTGTTGTTGCTCGCTTTATGAGTTGGATTACTCAGCATGTGCCTTCGATAATGCAGAAGTTTTAAGGTTAGAGTGACACCCAACTTTAAAACATAATAATAAGAGGCAAGAATAAAGTTAGATAAAAGCTTAAATGAAACTTATCATAAACATTTTCAACCACATGTAGAAAAAAAGTTAACAAAAAATGGAATAATATTATAAATATGTCAATTATATATTATAATAATAAGTAAATGAAACTTGCCACAAGCTCTTCTTGAACAACATATTTGATGTCATAGTCGGTATCTTTTCCTCGTTCATTTTGCATATAGTAAATACTCGTAATAAAACTAGTTGGATCAGAGTTGGTATTTGTTGCTTTTCTTTGTGTTGTTTTATAATTTGAAGTGTTTATATCAATTGTTTTATTTCCTATGTTATGTTGTTGGTAGGAGAAAACATAAAAAAGAGATAATGATGTAGAAGTCTGAGCCAAACTATGTTATAACTTGGTGTATTTTATGAAAGTATAGATACATTATTTCTCATCGATTACTTATTGTTTAAAATTTATTACTTTACACCAAGCTTTTAAAATTTTAATAGTATAAATTTATCGATTTGATTTTGCTTAGCTTTATAGATTTTTTTTTTGTTGGAGATTGTATTCTTTAACAAGATTTGTCTCTTACATCAATTTCAATTTATCCATAAAAGTTATTAAAAAATTTCCGTAACAAAATATAGTTTTAAAAGTTTAGTAGCAATTTTCTAGTACATTTTACTACACCATGGCAAGTAGTTTTCTTTCATAGTTTTGATCTTTTATTTAAATTCAGCATAATAAATTAGTCAATGCACTTGAAACCTTAAAATCTCTTAACAAGGACTTCACTATCATAGTTGTATTAATTGGTATTGGGAGTAAATTAATTAGTTTAATAAAGCATCTTAAATTGCATGTAATAGAATATGATGGCTAACGAGTTCAAGAATATAAAATTATGGTTACTTAATTGAAGAAACAAATTAGTTGTGACAATACGATGAGTACTTAATTTTAAGGGTAAAGTCATTAGAGTATTTTCTCTCCATTGACAAAGATACACAAACCGATTGTGTTATTTGGAAGATATCTATTGTAAAATTAAATCAACGAGATACCTTCAATAACACAAATATCTTATTTTATACCTCTTTGTTGGTGGATAAGAAGCACCTCTCAACCTTATTCAAAACAAAGTAACCCATTATATTGGTGGTGGGACTAGATTTTTCTTCAATCAAAGAGACATGAGCAATTTAAACAAAGGAGCTTAAACTCATACGTCATAAATATGACAATTTGGAAATCAATAAGTATGTTAAATTCTGATCCTTAAATCAGTAAGTATGTTAGATTTTGATCCTTTTGAATGTCAATATATGGTGGACATCCTAATTCAAAAAATGATTGTAAGTATTAATGTCACTTGGTTGAATATAGCAAAATGTATAGAAAGACCACTCAAGTTATATACTGACGTAAGTTAGTCGTACAATGCTTCAACAACAAATTTTATAAAGTTCACTGTCTTTCATATAAAAAATAATTATTCCCATATAAATTATTGTTGTTGAAGGATAGAACATGTAGATATGAATTTTACAGAATTTGACTCATAAATCAAACATTTGACACGTAAGATATTTCATATGGTTGTTCTCACTAAGGATGTAAGAATCAGTGAGAGTTTCTATTCTCTTTTATTCTATATTCTGTTTTGTATCGATACAAACTTTATTTTATGGCTATCTACATAAATAATGATTGTGAGGTTATTATTGTTATAATCATTTATGTATCGTTTGTACAAATATTGAATTTGTAAACTTCAGTTTCATCTCACTAAAGATCTTAGTTGAACTAGTTAGAAATACGTGTGATTTAGAGATCACATTGCATGAAATTTCCTTGACACTCAATCATGTTGATCTACATCATCAAACACATTGATATGGTGGTTGTAAGAGTTTACTCATGTTATACGTCAGTGGCGACAACCGTAGTGATCATGTTATTATTATAAGAGATAAACCAGATTGCAAAGGAGAAATCTAAACATAAATAACATTCAAATGCACACATAAATGATTCTAATCACCATAAATAACAATGACTTCTTTAACTGCTTCGTATCTAACAAAGGCAAAAGTCAGTCAAAAAAATAAAAATTGTTATAAAAAAGAGAAATTCTAAGATAATCACCATATAGTAGCTAGAAATCTAGTCACACACAACAAATGATCCAATGATTTTATGATGTTGATTCAAAGAAAGCGAAATTTCCTAAATGAACCTACTAGATATGGTTATAGTTGAATGCACATCCACTCAAATTTGATATAAACACAAACAAGTTCTAAGTAAAAAATAACATTGATGATATATGATGTCGTTTGATCCATGATAGTGGTTGCGAATAAGACTTAGTTATATTGTTTTTGTAAAAAGTGTACAGAAAAACATTCCAAGATTATCAAGACATTGGTGTCATCCTGTAAAAATTACAATTCCTGCAGCTTATAGTAGTGCAGTCTTTTGTTGTTGGTTGTAACAAACACAATACCTGCTTCTTTATCGGATCAACATTCTTCCTCAAGCCACCAGAAGATGGTCGGAGCTGCACAACTGCATGAATTGGATGAAAGTGCAACTGCAACCAAGACAGAGGCAATCAAATTTACAAATTTTCCCAGATATCATGTTATCAGAAGAAACATTAAGACATAAATAGCAAAATTGAAGATAATAATAGTGGGTCATAACTTTGAAATGTTCTAAAAAAAAATAACTTGAGTATCACAATGACAAAATTTATGAAACCCTTAAGTTATCTAGAATCTAACACACATAATCTGCTAAGAGTCTTTAGAGGATCATGTTCTATCATTTATCTTCTAAGTTGACATTTCAATAAAGCTAAACAACCTAATACATATTCCTTATCTAAAGTCTGAATAAGATGATCTATGCTATACCAAAATATCAGAATAACCATAAATAACCCCAAATTAAAAACCTTAATTGTAAAACTAACAATCCTAAATAATCTACATAAGTTGATTTCAAGGCATGCTTGTATGTTAATCTTCCACATTTTCACAATTCATTTACACAGTGACACAATTCTAGCTAGATTAGCTTTTCAATATAAAAACACATTAATTAATTTCCCCTAATTCAGTTCATCACCTTAATAAAATATACTCCATCTTAAAACAGGAAGAAACTCATCCTCATAAGTACTTTTTGCAAAACTCGCTCATCCCAAGTCTATTGAAGAAGAATTAAATGTTCAGTAAATAGGATACCAATAATCAATTTTCATAAACAAACATCAACATTGAAATTGAACCCATTAACAATTCCCAATTCTGAACGGCCAACAACACTAACTTTTCTCCACCTTCAATGATTTGAGAGACTCCCTTAAGAACTAGAGTAGTTAGTCTATACCTAACCTGCTCACACCATTTACTAACCAAATATATTGAATATGTACAAATTAAGAATGTATCTTACTAATGTTTCAAAAAGTAAAATAAAATAATACATGTTACTATGAGAAATTCTTGATCAGTACCATTGTGTAAAAAACTACTACCGTTTACTTTTGATGTTTCCTGTTTTTTTCTTTACAAGGTGCTTCCTATTTTTATCTCTACGTTTTAATAAGCAATTTTAATAAACTTGTTGCTAACTAACAATTCCAAATTATGCAACTCAAGTTAAACAAATATATTATGTAGAAGATTGTGATGGTTGGAATGTTGCGCTCAACGCTACACCTAGAGATTTGTTTGATATATATGGTGATTTGTAACTATTACTTTTACGACAATCCAAAACACTAACGCAAAAACAATCCAAAACACAAACACAATACCATAATCCAAAACACTAACACAAAAACAATCAACTTTTCTCACCAAATCATCACTGTACCTTCTTTATTCCACCTAAACTATAGCAAAGAACTCAATATCTTTTTTTTTTTAATAAATATTTTTTTACAATTTTTTTCAAAATCTATAAAACATTGATAAAAATAAAGGAAATATGAATATGACATTGTATGAAGACAAACAAAATTACCCTAGGATGATGATGACATGAACATGAGCACTAAGTGACTAGTGAAACTTGAGTGACAATACTACGGTGAGAGAGACAGAGGTTACATTAAGCTCTTCTGACAGTGAGAATGGAAAACACGGTTGTGAAGAGGGTTTCTGAAAAAAGGGTTTTTCAATGGCGAGAGGCAAAGGTCGACGCGAGACACTCTTCCTGTGGCCTATGTGAGATCAATGTGGGTAAAAGGTTTGTGTAAAAAAGGTTTATTCTCTTTCTATAACATCTGTTCAGTAGTGCCATTATTAACATCGCTCATTTCGCTCTTGTTGGCGAGAAATTCTAATATGGTCGCATGACCAAAGAAAATGTGTTTGGTCACAGACACATAAAGAGATATTTTTTAATAGTAAAGAAGAAATTGATAAAATAAATGATTGAATATTTAAGGAGCATCTTTTTATGTGTGTGTGTCCAAACATTATTGATTTGATCTTGTGACTATCGAAGAATACCTCCTTGTTGGCTCAATTACAGTATAGGTTTTATGCAAAGTTAGGCTTCAACTCACGAAGTTGTTATTATCATGAAGGCAAGAAGTTGGTTTGCATAATTTCTAATATTCATCTCCATAAAAGCTTCGTTCTCCACTACGTAAAATAATGATAAACATATATGGATGTAATTTAATTGTATAAAAAATCAGATACGTAAGGCTCAAACTATTGTATAAAGCTTTAGACTACAAAATATATTAATAAAATATCATTAAAGATAACATTTGTTGATCCTCTATTTAGAGATTGTAAACTAAACTTCTCATGAAATATTGAAATTATTTTCATATTAAATTATCTACTAAAAAACGAAATTATTGTCTCAAAACAGGAAGAAAAGAAAAGAACGGTGATTTTCTTCCATTTAATTAACTTGTATTCACCAGGAATGTTTACGGCGCGGTTTGACTCGGTTTTAAGGCTAAAATTTATCAAAACTGCAAAAGATAAAAAAAATATGCGGTTTGATTTGGTTCGATTGACTTTTAAAATAAATTCCAAATCAATGCAATTTGGGTTGGATCGATTGGTGTGTTTTTTTAGACAATATTTTTTTCGAAGATTAAAATAAAAGTTAAAAAGCTCAAACACAACATATTTTTAGTAATGTTTCAAACAATGTTTTAATTTTTATCCAACATTACAATTTTATTTTCATCCAACATTGTTCACAACTACATAGACCAAATTAAAACCCTGCACAAAAAATAATCGTATTTTGTAAGAAATATAAAAGACTAAGATTTTATAATTCTATAAAAGTTCAGGTCGCACGCACAAACATTTTTTAAATAAAAAGGAAGAAGAAACTTAACAAAAGAAAAAATATGTCATTTTATAAAAGTTTCAATTAAGTTTCTATGAGTATTAGTCTAATTAAGTTTCATTGTAGTTTCGGTTTAGGTTGGATCAGTTTACCGTTTTTATGTTGAATAGATTCATTTTTGAACATTCCTACAATTTATTGAACTAGTACCCAATATGAAAATATGGAATAAGAATGCAAACAACAAGGTCGTTGTAGTATAGTGGTAAGTATTCCCGCCTGTCACGCGGGTGACCCGGGTTCGATCCCCGGCAACGGCGAGATTTTTTATTCATTAAGTTTTTGTTTTGTTTTTTTAGAAGATGCTGTTACGGTACAAGTGTTGTGGCTTTGGGTTCTTTCCCCTACGATCTGCTTCAATTTTTATGCAGTCATGATTTTCCAAAGATTTTTTTGGGTAGAATCGATCTTCACTCAGGATAAAGATAAGGTACATTGCACAATCTATTCCGTTTCTACTTGTTTATTTTTCTTTTTCGTGTACATTATCTATTCTGGTTCTACTCATTGCTTGATTTTTAATGGTCTTGTTTGAACAAAAAGTCTAATTAACCGCTTATGATATAAATGTTTATGCATAAGCTATTTCTATAACAAAGGATAAAATAAAATCAAACTAATTTCACATAGGTTATACATTGTTTTCATAAGCTGTTTTGGAGAGCTTATGAAAATAGCTTATTCAGATGTCATAAGTTGTTTCCATTAATTCACAAACATTCAAATGTTTATGTCTAATTTGCACATGGAAATGGATTCCTCGCAGTTAAATAGTGATCACAGGAGGATCTCAGTCATCTGACTTTATTTATTTGCAATTTAAGTTCTTAACTGTCACATTTTAATCAAATGGTCTCGAATGCACCTACTACAGAACCTGATTCCTAGACTGTAGGGAATCCAGGTCCACTTTTGATGCAGTCAAGATTAAACGGCTCAAGTTTCAATCACACATTTTAACTCTAATTACCTCTCTTTTACATCAGATTTTTCCTTATTGTAGTAATATAGGCACATATATGGTTAGGGTGATCAATACAACATTTGCGAAGCAGGAAAAAAAGCGTTCATTAACATGAAGAAATTATTAGTCATGTTGAGAGAAAGTGTTTTTTAATTTGCTATCCTTACTAAGAGTATAGAATAATGAAATCAACATTAGTGAAGGCAATGTTGGATGAACTAATTTCAGTTTAAAACGGGGCATTCTTGATAAAACTAGAATACTTCACTCAACTGTGTTATTCTGCACCAAGGCTCAGCGTAATTTTATTTTCTCTCAATGAACTTTTATGTTAATTGTTTTTTTTTTTTTTTGAATTACTTTGATTAACTTAATGGAACCTATCCTTGGTGCTGCAGCATATCTTATGCGTGTTTTAGCTTGAACTGTTTTTTCTCCTGACTAGTTTCTTTCTGGATCCAAAGGTATAGCCAACTCACTTCAAATTATTTATTTATATTTATGTTGTGTTTTCACTAAAGAGGATATTAAGATATACTTTGTTTAGATTTGCACATATAATGTGTATAGTTGCAAACATAACATATTCAAGGGATCGACATTCCCTGTAGTGGGGGAATCCCACTTTTGATGGAAATGAATTCTCTGCAGTCTAATAGTGATTGCATGAAGATCTCAGTCATCCGATTTTTATCAGTGGTATACAATGTTTTTAATTTATTTGCTCAGCTTTTAATCTGAACCATTCTGTTTGGATCAAACGGCCTCGAGTGCTCTAACTACTGCCGGATTTCTTTACAGTAGATAATCCGGGTCCACTTTTGACACAGTCGAGCATTGTGGAGCGTTCAGTCAAGATTAGACCGCCCAAATTTCTATCTTTTCAATTATTACATCACAAAATCCATTTTCTATCTTTTCTTTTCTCGTTTTCCCTCCTTCTATTTCTCTCTTTGTTACACCTATCACACTCTATTTATTGCTATCCTTAGTTCCTTACTAAGTATAGAACAGTGAAAAGACATCAGTGAAGGACTTGTTAAAAACTATAGATGAAGAACTAGTCATGCAGAACTAGCTACAGATATTTGTCATCCTATTGTTCCTTTCGTATGGGGTTTGTTCATACTTAATATTAAGAAACAGTTTGATTTATTTAGTAATTTTAAGTAGAAGCTGAACTGAAGTGTTTCCTATGTTGTCAATTATATGCAGCCTAGATCAGGATGATGGCCAGATACTGGTTTAACAATTTTATGCTCTTGCAGGTGACAATGAAAGATACTGTCACACAATTGGATACTGTTAGATAATTGGGTTCATTCAGAAAATATGAAGCAGAGTACCATATATAATTTATTTGACCACAATAGGCTATTCATGTAGTTCAAATAAACTCATTAAATTACTTGTTATAGAAGATGACCTTATCACCCTTGATCAATTGAGAGAAGGAATATAAGAGTTTTTCAGGTTCTCATTCCTAACTATACATATAATCACGCATTTCCTATAATTTCCAATAAAACAATAATAACATATATGTCTTTGCCGGGATTTTTTTTGGTATTTCTATATCAATATCGTACGATACATTGGAATTGTATCTCAATTCGATACAAAATCGAATCCAATTGATACGAATCTTTGTGTGACATGAATCTCATCTTTAATCTTTATTGGTCCTATTGAATCACAACCTAAACATTGTACAGAAAGCCACTTTTTTCTTGTCGACTTTGTACAGTCAATCACTTTTATATTTATGACTTGAATTTTTAATTATTTTTGAGATTGCTATATGGTATAACAATATTTCACTTTATTTTACATAAAGATGTCATATTTTTATTGATCGATCATGTATCTTCCAAACTCGATTCACGATTTGGAAAATAGATCTTCCAAATTCACAATTTGAATGTCTATTCACATAGTGTTTTAATAAACCAAAGGTACATACCAATAATGTGTCTTATATATTCATGGAACCCCTAACTTTATTAGATACCTGACACAGCATCCAAATGTAGTCCATAGATAATTAACTAGTGTGTGATCCTTCCTTTTCAGACATGATGATGTACCAGAGCAGTATATCATGAGCGTACAAACTCCATCTGCATAAGCTGTGCCATTTGCAAGTTGTAACTGCACTTTCTTCAGTCCTATGCCTATGACCCAGGTTCAACATTTCTCATAACTAGCCACGGTTCACTAGAATATATATAACTTCTTTTGTTAATCAATACAAAAAATATTCCTTTCTAATACAATGATGTTGTCTTTTGTTGCTGATAATGTTTATAGTCTCAACAGATTGAATATCTTTTGTTCTGGTATAATCTTTCTTAAGATGGTTAGTATCAAATAATAATTACTAGCTTTCATTCTCCTTACAAAAATTAATTTCTTAATATATTGCATAAATAAAAGAATAGGTCATCTCAATGACAAGAAGACATGATATAAAACTCTTGGCCAAAATAATTTGTTAATATATTTAAACCATGTATGTTAATTTTTGAATTTGTCAATAAAATAAGATTCAATATAATGATCTTGAATAAGAATCTGAATAAGGTCGTTGTAGTATAGTGGTAAGTATTCCCGCCTGTCACGCGGGTGACCCGGGTTCGATCCCCGGCAACGGTGATCATGATTTTCCGCTCTGCGGTTGGTATAATTGACCGAACTCTGTGATCAAATCTCTTGTTTATTTGTTACTGTTTTTTCGTATTTGTTTACTTTTTAACCGGGGTTATTGTCTAACAAAGGAGCACCTCAGTAACTTAAAACAACCTTTTGGTGAACATATGGGTCCTCAGAGCAAATTGAAGATTGTAAAGGATTACAATATACGTGAGAATTTTGTCTGCATTAAAATTAAATTACCTTGATAGAGAATACTGTTAAATGACTGCAATATACGTAAGAATTTTGATAATAGAGAAAATACTGTTTAATGTGTTGAAAAGATAAGAAAAAGCCTTGAGTCTGATGGAGATGTAACTGGAATCTTTTGACCGCACGTGTAAATCTCCTTTATGAAAGATATGTTATGAGAGGGTGTGTTGAATGATCGAAATCTTGACAATAACATGACATTATCTTAGTATGACACTCTTTTTTGTTTATTATTTTTTTTGACAGCTGTGATCCCTTTAGAGCACGAAAAGACATTGCAACTTCTTACTTTGATTTTTGTATTTCATTTGATTGAGTGAAAGACATTGTAACTACTATAGACATTTTTCAAAGGATGACCACTTAACATGAGAAATAAGATTCTACTCCGGATCTTCAGAAGTTTTGAGTAATTTCATGACCATGAGGGTGCAATGCAGACAAATTATTTGTGGCCAAGTGTTGATTAGATTACCTAATTTATATTTTTCTGAATGGTTAAGGTTACTCATGCTAACTACTAGATTTGAGGCAATAATTATTCATAAATGACCAACATGAAATTGTTGTCAATGGTCACTTCCATTCTTATGGTCTTATCTGTTTAGTACCATATAGAAAGTTTTCATAATACTAATTTTTCCTGTTCAAATTTTCCACCACATTAAATGTATTAATATTCTACCTCTCTACTTTTTGTTTGAATGATAACAGAATTTCTATTAAATAATAAGAATAATTATGTTTAAAAATGTCATATTTTTCTTGATAAACAAGTAAAAATCCTGTACAATATTGTTTGGATGTGGAAAAAAATGGTAGAAAAAAGAGGTGTGAAATTGTGTATCTGTCATTAGAAAATGACTTAACAAATAAGTTATTTATGTTTATAAGAATCCGCACGAATTAGCTGTGGGTGGAATTCCAAAGTTGCATATGTATTGTTATGTAGTACCCTGTGGGGACCTTAGGCAATTGTTAACAACAGTAACTAGAGCTGTCAATGCTTCATAACCAGCTATGAACCATGCTGTCTAAGTAGTAGTAAATTTTCAGCTACCAATAAATATTTGAAATGCTAGTACTGTGTTCGTACATAAGGGAAGCTGAATTCATTTCATTACTTAACTAGCAAGCTACAGTGTGAATTGTTGCATTCAATAGAAGAAACTTCCTGTTCATAAAATTACATTCACATTTGTTATCTGCTGTGCCAAAACTGCTAAAATTCTTCACAAATGTTGGATATTTGAATATTTCTAATGCTTTTAAGTACGAGCATTTGGAATGAGAGTGAAGGAATATTTGCTGAGTTTGTTCCTGAAGAAACAAGCATCAAGAAAAGGAATGGAGATGCAGAGGATATACGGTTGGCTAGTTGGGTGGGTGAAAGAGTTAAAGAGCGGAATGACAGCGAGATTGAGTGTTATATCCCCACACACGACATAACATTAACATACTAACATTTTGTCATTCTAAAAAAAAAAAAACGGAGTGGAGATGCAGCTGTGGCTCAAAGGCCACTAGTACATATAACCAATGTTCTTAAATTAGGACCGGATCAACCGGGTTAACCATTTGAACTAGGAACCGGTCAGTTTGTCGGTTGACTCTATCTTGTTAGTCATTCGGTTCAACTGTAGTTGAATCCGTTTAGTTGAATTATGATTTGAAGGTCTCGTCGATTAAGTAAAACATTACATATATCAATAAAATGGCAGAAGTGCAAACTACACCTTTCACTCTATCTTTTAAACACCTAAGTTATTGATCATTAGTTGAAATATACACTGTTGTCACAATTTAAAAAATGGATAGTGAATAAATCAATGGAACTAAAATAGAATTGCTAGCAACTACTAATGGAATGAATTGTTTATATGGTAGATTATACCGCAGGCAATGGTGTTGTGAATCACGAAAACTTCACGTGCAACTCTGACTTACTTGTTTACTACAACCGACCAATTTTTTATGACTTTCAAAATATACTACCAAACCTTGGACCACTTTGATTATAGAGCATTTCAGACATTAATGTTATTGTTACCAGCTCTGTCTCTAATGTTTTTACTCCCCACACTTTCATTTTGTCTCACTCTTTCAATTATAAACAAGTCCACCGATAGCTCAAATGCATAAGTTAATTAAGTGATTCTCCCTTGAATTTTACTACTAATGTTGTGTAGAGACAATTGCTTAAATTAACTACATGTCAGAATAATATAAGACAGAAAAAGTTACATGCTTAACTCAAAAAAGAATGAACTTCATTGAAGCTATAAAATTGGGAAAAAATTAGGGTCATGTCACTCATACTTTACTACAATTACATAGACTTTTTCTACATAGAAATCTGCCATTAAGCAAAGGAAATTTGCAAAATGACAGGAAGAATAATTCAGTGTCAAATGTTCTCTAGCACCGACATCTCTAATCAAAAGTGTGTTCGGTGTCTGACATGTGTCAATGTCCAATACCGACAAATATGATTACACTCAATTAATTAAGTTTCTCGCATTATGACCGTTGTCGATGTATCAATGTCACTGTGGTGTTCGACGTTCATATATATATATATATGCCGGTGTTTCATAGATCTAATGAAAAAGATTGGAAAAAAACTGTAGACAAGAAAGAATAAAAAACAATAAGATTGTCATTAGAACAAGCCGTTGGAAGAAAAGGTTGCATGAGGTAAATCAAGTGGATGATCAACTCGTGCAATTCATGATTAATTTAATTAATCATTTAACTAGTTAACTGTGTTTTTATCACTTTTATATTTAATATTAAGTCTCATGTCCCTTCATATGGAATCTCAAGTCAAAAGCTTGAAACTTACGTCCTTGCCTACTTTTCTTAGGTCTCTATGATCTTGCAGAAGAAATTTTAAAAAATGAATAAATTCTCACTTTTGATTCATTACATTAGCAATATGCTTTCTGGCTGATGCAAAAGCCACTTTACCTTATTTTTATAGAACTTTTGGGGCAAGAGATTCTAACTAGCAGTACTATTTATCTATTTTTTTCCTTATAGTATTTTTGGATATAACAAAAGACAATGTGAAGGGGCAGAAAATTTTGGCCTATGATAATGTGTTTGAGAATATTGTGATTCAAAGTCTTAGCCCATGCACAAATATACTGCTTCCATATTCTTGCAGTCTGTTCCAAAGCTGTCAGAATCCTGTAACGTATTCTTATATTCGGTTTGTTTTGGATATCCATTATGCAGCTTTTGCCTAGAGGCTTTGAACTAATTAATCTTAACAAAATCTTACAGCTAATAGTTCCAAAGACACCCCAAATAATTCAAATAGTGTATGTAATTTTAAATCAAAGAAGATAGGACATAAATTTGATGAAATTTTTAAATCATATAACTAGTGATTTTTTTACTTATTTATTTTGGTGCCTCAATCTAATGAAATTCAAGTTTTCATCCTAATAAGGTATTGGGATCAAGGATTGTGCATTTGACACAATTACAAGAAATTTGGACCTTCAAATTTAAATTAGGCGATTTATATCTTGATTTGGTACTTTATATAATTGTATTTGAATTAACAGAATTATAAATTGCAAATCGTTCAATTATGTTTTGAATCATGAATACTGTTAGTCTAAATTGTGTGACTTTACACTACAAAAAAAAATAAAATTGTGACTTTATTGAATGCGTGATTTTGAAGAAAATTTAGATCCATGATTAAGGTTAAGTACACTAAATTTTGTTCCTTGACTGAGAGGAGCACCAAGACTCGCAATAATTTATGAATTTTATACGGCTGAACAAGCACAATTAATTTGAGAATTGCTCTATTCGTCTCTTGGATCCCTCAAAATCTATTGGAAGTTACGACAGTTGAGTGTTTTTTTATCGGAGTATAACTCCTTATCGATTTATTTTACAGATTAAGAGAAATCCACGGAGCGCACAAAACAATTTTTGATCAATTTTTACCATGAAATGAAAACCTTGATGCTGATAACTGGGCCCAAATTATGCATACCTTTTTCTATAGAGTCAAGATAATAATATTAAGTTAGACTACACCATTAATGTCTAAAACCATTCAAATGTTGTAGTTATGAAATCTTGCGTAGGATTCAACATAACCAAACCCCTATCCATTAGTCATGTCCCTCATTATGTGGATCCAACGAAATATAGAGAAAAACAACAAAATAAGAAGCATTATAGCAAAAAAGAGAAAAGACTTTTGTCCTCACGGACAACCAAAAACTCATCCATCATGCACAATTTAAGGGCATCTTATGAATTTAGAAGTAGCAAAAAAAAATGCTACCATTACCACGGACCCATTTATTATGCTAGTGGTGGGTAGTGCCTATGCATAGCATTAGGATTAGGATGATAGAGTGTGACAATAGCATTGTTGAATTGGTTTGGTTTGTTTTTTTGTATGAATCCCCGTTTATTTGGGTATGGTATGGATTCCAAATGGTAAGGTGGGGTCCATTTGATGTTTGTCTGGTGGTTTTGGAGGCATTGCACGCCCTTTCATACCCCATCGGTGCCTCTTTACTAAGACCAACTTGGGTTGGGACCATTACTTCAAGTTCTATAAGAACCCATCACACACCACAATTCTAAAATCAAGTTTTTCATACACAACTCAACTACTCATAAGAAAAGAAACAAAACAACCTCTTTTCATTTCCTAAGAGTTTGAACATTAGTTGACTCTAAAATATGAAGATGGGTGCCATTGGAGGCTCTAAAAGAAGGCTATCATCATCATCTAGTAGAGGACTTGGAGGAGTCCTTAAGGAGCAAAGGGCTAGGCTATACATAATAAGAAGGTGTGTGGTCATGCTTCTATGTTGGCATGAGTAATTAAGAGTACACATGTGTTTGGTAAACACTAAAATCGCGGCGAAAAATCACAGTGGATCAGAAGCTACACATTGTAACTTCTAAAATTCGCATTGAGAGAGCTTTGAACTCGTGGTAGAAGTGTCCACCGTTCAACCAAACACATGCTTAGTAGTTAGTTAAGTTGAGATCTTTTTAAGACTTAGAAGTTCCAAGCTTGGTTCCATGACAATAGAACAAGATTGGTTCTTTCTAATTTTTGTCTTTTTTTTCTTTCTTTAGCTTCTTCCTTTGATTCATGGTGGGTGTAAATAGCTGACGGCCGGCTTGGATATTATGGGAGAGTGTAACAATTTTTTTTTTCATGGGTAGCTAGCCTTTATGTACATCCGAATATCAATGAATTATATCAATGATTAACGATATCAATTTTGTCTCAAAGTCCATTTTGCTCTTGAATCTTGATATTCTTTACTTCATTCAATTGCTCCTTTCATTTTTTGCTGAATATTCTTGAATCTTGATTAATGCTTCTGCATGTTCAGAAGCATTGAAAGAATCTTCTGACTTGGTGGGTTTTCTTAGATTTTGTGAATATTCAACACTAAGAAAAGAAGCACCAATTCAGATTTTACAATTCATAGAAATGGTTTAGTCATTTTTCACAAGGCTAAGTTCTAATCCTTATTTGTCATTAAAAAACAGTTCTAATCTGTTAAAATTAGTCTGCAAAGAAGTTTTTGTTTTGCCTTAACAGATTCCTTAATATATTACAAATTAATAAAGATCTATATACTTTTTATTTATTTCTTTGTAATATAAGAATGTCAGAATATTGCAAAATAGTTAAGAGAAAAAAATATTGGCTTATAATACCTGACAAAACGGAAATAAGATGATTTAAATAAAATATACTAATAAGGAAAGCTTAAACAACAAAATACTGTATATTAAGATTTTTTTTTGAAACACTGTTTATCAAGATTAAGTTAACTACAACTGGTATCAATAATTAGTCACATGATGTAGGCCCGTTAATCATTTGAAGTGAAGATTTTGTTGATGACTCTAAAATTGGAATTGCCAGCACAGCAGTAACATTTTATGTGGTTTATGGAATCTAACTTTTTACCTTTTTTACCCAAAAACAGGAAGTACCTGTGAGGTGTCTGCAGCTTGAAGGTAAGAGAGCAAGAGTATTTTACTAATTTCTACGATAATTTTGATGACAATTTTTGTGACAATTTTATCTCTAATACTCACATTATATTTTTACTTGGAGAAATGATATTTTAACATTCATTTTGTGATAACTTTATCTTTCATACTCATATTATTTTTTACTTTATCTCTCTATTGCTTTGGTTTTGTGCAAATACTACTTTTTCTTTGTAAAATATGATTGTACCATAAGTTGTCAACCAAATGGTTTTTCAAATAA
>Ga0315913_1004241_pt1 | contig 17350 bp, 9 predicted proteins | sample MpolsnodulesMG_FD_207736 | JGI IMG/M metagenome (GOLD analysis project Ga0315913, IMG submission 207736) | Medicago polymorpha root nodule microbial communities from Los Angeles, California, United States - small nodules | ecosystem: Host-associated > Plants > Roots > Nodule | place: USA... | reverse complement strand
TCTATCTTCTTAACAACAAAATAACATTCAAGCTAAAGCAACATCAATAATAATATTAACCAACACTTCACCTATTAAAATTCGTGGAATTAATTAAAAAAATTAAATTAGGGTGTTACACGATACACACAACCACCTAGCATCCGTCATTTACAACTTGGACTACATGGGTCTCTAACCCCCATTCGCTCCCCTAGATTTTGCATCTATCTGTCGATGTCGGCCTAACATATTGCTTTCATTGTTGGTGTTCCTTTTGATTTCCACACATTTCATCGCTTTGCTCAAAATTCCATATACCCCTACCATACTCTAGCTTAGTACCTTTCAGCATCTGCCCAGGGTTGAGTCTTGGGATTTGATGGCGAACTCAAGAATCCACCTACAAACGCTTTATGCCCAATCATTCTGGGAACACTTGCATCATCTGCCTTATCGCGACTGCTGACACAGAGTTAACCGATGCTTATTCCATGGATACCACCATTGTTTTTTCACGCATCGTAAAAAATTCCCCAATGCTTCCTCCCGTATGATTCTAGGCCTTATCTCAGTCCTAATGTGATTGATCATCCTCTTAACCAGCTACTGACTTGGTTTTTTTTTAATTTTTAATTTTCTTTATTTCCACCAAGTGTTCATATTATTAAATACCGATTAAAACATTACACTTATTTAGTGAATTGATAAGAGACTGAGTCTCCGAGGGCATGATATGATCCCGTCTACACCCCAAATCACTCTCAAATTTTTTTCTCCACTATCAATGTTTCCACAAGCTCTGTCTGCGGGTAGGGGTGGGCATGGTTTGGTTTAGGATAAAAAATTGTAACCATTTGCTAAATTCAAAATAATTGAACTGAACTGAAGTGTAATAATGGTTTGGTTTTATGGTTCAGAATTGAACCATGACTAATTTTTTTTAAAAAAAACAAAATTTATTATTCCGAACCGAATAATTTTTTTAACCGAAATGTTATTATTAGTAGCGTTGAAAAAAAATATATAAAAAAAACAAATGAAATCAAATTTTAGAACTTTTAAAACCAAATTGAACTATTCCTAACCAAACTGATAAATGACGAACTTAACTAAACTGAACCGAATTTTTTTCAGTTTGGTTCAGTTCCAAAACTGTTGCTAATGGTTCAGTGTTTTGGTTTGATTTGGTTCAACAGTACGGTTTGGTTTTTTGTCCACCTCTATTTGCAAGATTGTAAATTCGCTAATGAGATCGTCTTAAGGGAAGACCTATTTAGGGATGCAAATTGACATCCTGCTTGTCACAAATAAAATAAGTAGTAGTCCCCTAAAAAAGAAAAGAAAAATAGTAATCACTGAGGCAAAATGTATGTTATCGTATGTTGTTGTACATGACACGTACATGTTTTAGTTTCCATAGAAAGCTAAGATAATCTAAAGCAGTGCGTATCCTGAAAATTACCGTGAATACCCTCAAGACAGTGACTAAGCCTAAGGGCCAATCAGTAACTTAGGATCTCATCAACCACCCAAACCATACCCGCGAGTGTGGACGGACGATAAGGAATATAATAATCATAAATTGAAATCCAAAGAAGCATAGAAAAATGCAATCGTTATCATTAAGTAGCACGAAGAGCTTGGCGGGTTTGCGGTTGATGGGTCAAGAAGCGAGGCTGAAGAGAAGGGGTGGCAATAGCAATGGTAATAGCATGGTGGTGGCATGTAGTAATAATTCAGATAAAGACATTGCTCCAAGTTCAACCTCATTTCTATCTCGGACTCAAACCTATGCTCTGTTGAAGCAACAAATGGAAGTAGCTGCTAAATCCGAGGTTAGTATTGTCTTTTTCTTTCTTTATCAATTGTAGTAATAATTCAGATAAGAACTGTGCATTGTTATAGGATTACAAGGAAGCTGCTAGAATTCGAGACTCACTTAAGTTATTTGAACAAGAGGAACCTGTTTTGCGTTTAAGGAGGCTAATTAAGGAAGCAATTGCTGATGAGAGATTCCAGGTCTCTATTGTTTTCTTTTCATTTCTTTATTTAACAAAAAAAATTCAATGCTAATGATACTTTTTTCCGTTTCAAAATATACACTTTTTCCCAAGTCCATGAGCATAACTCACTTCGTATGAACAATGCATTACAATATGCAAGTGTTGGAGTTCGAACCCCACTTATTCAGGGTGATGTGAGGGAGAAACTCACCTAACAATAGATTATAAAGCGTAGAGTGCAGCGTATTTTTTGTACACTTGAGAGCTAATTGTTAGAGGATAATGAATTGAAAGCCCACACACAATTCTAATAAGTAATGGATGCAAAAGTAGTTTCTTTATTGATGCACCAAGTATTCAAATTAGGTTTTATATCTATTTATTAAAAAATTAAATATAAAAAGTATCAAAGTTACATGGGAATGGAAGGCAAGCAGGCAACAAGTGCGCCATTAACCCATAGACCAAGGAGATGCGACATTGCTATACATGTCCCTTTGAACTCTTTGTAGAAGATCCACAACCTTTGGTTCTAGGAAGTCAAAAGTGTCAAGCACAAATAGTATAAAAGCATGTTGGTTGTTGGTTGTCTGAACACGCTTTCTCGTGTTTGACCACTTTGCTTAAAGCGGTGTTGAGGGCTTCCTGTCCCACACTATTCAAATTGATGTGAAAGTTGCACATTGCAATTGTCACTAACTACATCATTTCACAACACTATAACTTTTATTCATTCTCTTCTCAATAAGTTAGATAGGGCAGATGAAATATTTGCACTGAGTTCAAACTTGTTGGACCATGGCATTGCCTATCAGCCTATGTGATCCCATGTTTCACAATTCAATAAACATTGTTTCTTTCAAGCTTCAACTTATTCATTACATGTTGTACTTAAGAACATACATCTATAGTCTTTTAGAATTCCATATTCTATCAGATCGGCATACCGTGCATATTTCATCTCTTATTGACAACACAAGATTGATATCTTCATTTTTGTATTCTGACATATGATTTTACATGTTGATGACGCTCTTCCCTCTTTTTTCTAGGATGCAGCTAGTTATCGTGATGAACTAAAACGAATTGCTCCACACTCTTTTTTAAAATGTTCCAGTGATGCTACAACATTGGTATGATCACTTCTTTCACTTAGTGTATTACCTAATAGACAGTTCTTTCTTTGATTTAAGCTATATCACAAGAAATACAATTAACCTAGAATGTAAATTCTCTTTTTTTGAACAGTTGTTTAAATTTGATTACATCAGTAGAATAAGTAGCTTAATGGCTCAAGTAGTTGAGCTAAGGGTTAAAGGAGTTGAAAGAGTTAAAGGATTTAGGTTCAAATTCCGGAGAAGGAGAAAAAATTAACACAATAGCTAATACACTAACATTTTCCTATAAAAAAATACCATGTCTTTAGAAATGGAATGTTGAATATCATAGACTCTGGCTTGACTATTTGCCTCAGATATATACTCCCTAGGTTTCAGAGTAGCCTCTCACAAAATGTTCAATTTTCTTTTCTTCTGTAGTAGAAAAGGTTAATCTTTTAATTTGGGTTGTTGTGATCTGTAATGAAAATGGATTTTCTTTCCATTAATGATCTTCAGAAAAAAAAGAACCTGTATTTCACCCGAATCATAGACCACAATCTTATACATGAAAAAAAAAATCGACTTCTGACATTTAATTTCATCTTATCTAGGGAGTCAGGGTTCAAGTCAGGAGTGTATATATAGAGGGAAGAAGTCAGCCTTCGAAGGGGCTATACTTTTTTGCATATAGAATAAGAATTACCAATAACTCAGATGACACCGTTCAACTTCTAAGAAGGCACTGGATCATAACCGATGCTAACGGGAGATCAGAAAATGTACGGTAAGTTAATTATTCTTTGCTATTTATGGTGTTATGCTTCGAAGGTGTTTTCCATTTTCCCTTTTAAATCCACAGGGCACTTAGTTAATGTCAAACACAATAGCTTTGATTTATGTACCTGATCCAGCTTTGTAAATAAAGACCTGTTTTAAACCTTTGGAAATTCAAGTTCAACATAACTTGTGTACTTGATTTTCTATATGACAGGGGGATTGGGGTTGTTGGTGAACAGCCAGTACTTCTTCCCAGAACTAGTTTTGAGTACTCCTCTGCATGCCCATTAAACACACCAAATGGTAGAATGGTAAGAACATTTTCTTTTTCCTTTGTTTTTTTTTACCTGGCTATAATTTCCTCCGGCATGATAAAAAATGTTGAGTGTCTAGATTTATGGTGGTACCTTATACTATTATAGGTTGTATTTGGTTATTAGTTATAAAACTACCTTTCTATCACATAGATGGATAAGAGATTTGGATGGTATTGGCATTTTGCCATTAGACGGTTAGATAGTCATATAATCACAGAGAAGGATAAAAACACCAGATTTCATCCTTCTCTTTGTTTATATGTTCACTTAAGAATATTGTTTAATTTGCTCTGATCAAATAAATTGTATTCTAAAATGTCAACATAGCCCATCCGGATTTCTGCAGAAGCTTTCATCTGTGAAAACCCATTGAAGATCTCATTTGGAAATAAACTATACGACATTAAGTTTACGTATGTACAATGCTTCTGTTATGACAAACCAAACAAACAACTATCAATCTGCGTAATCAACAAACCATATTATAAAAAAGAAAAGCAAAAGTGAAAGATTTGTTGAAGCCCATGTTTTACATACTTTGACGTGATTGATTGCACCCTATTTCCCATTGATTCATGAATAATTTTAGCTTTGTCATAAAATGAGTTAATATCATGGTTTTAACCCCGCAACAACGTTCCCTATCTCTATATGAGTAGAAACTGGTGTAAGATTGTAGTAATTAAGATGTCCAATGATTGCATTTTGATTGTTTTATTCAAAGATTGGTTTGAAGGCTTTCTAATTGTGTTTCCATCATATTTGACATTAAACCAGAACCTTGTATCATATTGCAGGAAGGTGAATATGAGATGATCCATGTTGATAAAGTAGGCTCACCTTCATTTAATGCGATCATTGCCCCATTTTCTCTCGCTCTGCTTGGAGATGATGACTGCAATACCATTTGAGATTGAACTGCAGCATCGCCTTCTGAGGTTGTGTCCATTTATTAGCATATGGAGTATGGGAAAGGAAGGATTATCGTTCTCACTGGCCAAAACCATTATGAGAACAAATTTTATGGATACACATGTGTTTTGTTGAACTGAAGTGTGGAAACTCAAGAAAGAATTCAATATTTATACATAGTATAGATTATAGACAGTTGAAATTTTGTTCTGTTTCCATCCTCTGCTTACACAAAAGAGGGAGAAATAGAAAAGTGAGTCAATTGATGGTGTTTATAACTTGGAACAACCATGTAGAGGAAGTGGATGTTGGTTTGCCTTGCGCTCACGGTTGTAGCCATTTTTAATGAGTCTAAGTTTGTCAACCAAACTATAAGCACATAGCATTGAAACATTAGCACTGTTAAGGTATGGTCATTGCTGTTGTGTTGAAACTATAATTGCCCATGTTATGTTCGTCTTACTTTTAATCAAAATCAACCATAAATAATTTGTTCATTTAAAATTAATTATGTCACTTCAGAAACAAAAGTACACTTATACGGAAAAAAAAACTAGTTAGAAATGTTCAAAGCAGTTGGAAATGACTCACATTCCAACCTCGAGCAATTAGGATTCTAAGGAAGCATGAATTTAGAATGTGTGTTATTTTATATGTTTAAATACTCCAATTCAACCAATGTTCTAGTCTTTCATAACATGGCGAATTGAAGTTTCAATCTCAACTAAGATATGTATTTACATTTTTTTTTATTCAATATGTATTTACATTTAGTGTTCGACAAAACTGAATTCATATTATTCAAATATTCATAGAAAGATAGGCAAGAGAAAAGAGCATGGAGAAATCAAGATAGTCCATTTATTTTATTCTCTCTCTCTTTTTGCTCAGGCATCCCTTTCTCTGTCAGTTAACACTTTATTTTCTTTCTCAGCAAGTCATGCAATGAAGCAAAACGATTCTTATTTCTTGGAATACATGAAGCATCTTCACTCCAAGCATTCCAATACAAAACCCAAACACAATTGTTCCCTATCTAGTCCTTTTTCTCTGTCTTTCTCTCTGTCGTTTTTTAAAAAATACAATAATATTGTTAACCCAAGAAAAGTTCACAAAAACATGCATGTCTTTTGTGTTGGGAAGTTGGGACTAATTTAATATTTGCATGGGATTTAGAGTTTAAGCTTAAGACCACACTAAGATTTTGGTTGGATAACAAGAAAAGCAACACAAGAAGCTTATGCTCCACGCACACCATCTTTTTCTTTCTTATAACCTTTTAAATTTTAATATTTATTTTCTATATTCAAAGCAAATAAGCAAAAGCATTTTCTTCTCTACTCTCTCTCACCTCCACTACCTATGTTGCTTTATCCTTTGCAACTTTAAACCTTTTCTTTGCTTAATAGGACTTATAGATGCATCTTTTCCTTCTGCATAGACCCATTAACAAAGAGAAAATATTGTCGGTTGTGTCTTTCTGTGCAAAAATCTATCCAAAGTTTAGAATAGAATCTCAACATTATCTGATTATTAAGTTCTTATTTGGTTAAGCATTTTAATTAAGCGCTTATAGCATAAGCGTCTATTATATAAGTGTTTATGTGTAAGCTGATTCTGTAATAAAAGATAAGGAATAGTCAAACCGTTCTCATATAAGCTATGCGATGTTTCCATAAGCTCTAGCAAACAATCTCACTACGGCTTACGTTGATAGATAAGTTTAAATAAACTAATTGAAAACATTAATTAATTAATGTGGTCAAAAAGGTTAAGTAATTTAACTTTTTAGAACTTCCTGGCCCCAAAATATTTGCACCTGTTCTGTTCCTGTTTCTGAAATGCATAAGAAACCCATGTGCACTTTCCCATTATGACTCACTTTTGATTGCATAGAATGGTCCATTAGTTCTCCCTTATTCTAGTGGTTCATTTATATGATTCTATAGTTCCTTTATAGTCTTGTCCTTGCAATGTGCTTTCCTTCATTCCTTGGTTCTTAATCTTAGTACTATTATGGAACAGTGGATTTGAATTTGATCATATTAGACCCTCTTCTCAAAGTTTCAATATTATCTTTATATTTGTTCATTTTTCTTCAACAATCTGAAGAATAATCAGAAGTAACACAATGAACTTTATAATAGCCTATTCCAAAGGAACTTGGCATCCCATCATGACTTCTGATACAACCACTCAAAGTTATTGGCTGAATTGGAAGGTTTTGGTTTGTGTCATATTAATCATACTTTCAACCATCTTTTCATCATTTCTTATATGCAAGTACGAGGTTTTACTTTTATCATGGAAGCCAACAAGAAATGATGACATGGAAATCCAAAAAGAAACATCATCATCATCATTGTCGTCGTCGTCAATTTTGTATGAGGATGAAACTTGGAAGCCTAGCCTAAAAGGAATTCACCCGGCATGGTTGTTGGCTTTTAGAATTTTTGCATTTATTGTACTTATGGTGCTTCTCATACTCACTGTAACTACAGATGGAGGAACTATTTTTTATTATTACACTCAGTAAGTTTTCAATTTTCATTACCTTTGAATTAAAATTTGGATACTGTTGAACTGAATCAGTGTGGTATATTTCTGTTTTCTTTTAAATTGTTGGTGGTGAACATAAAAACAGAATCACATAATGTGTCATAAACATAAATTGAAAGCATAGTAAACTTTGAACAATAGATTATTAGTTGAAAGCATATCATTGATTATTGGTTTTTTTTAATCTTTTGTTTTGGTTTTGTGAAACAGGTGGACTTTTACTTCAATCACCATTTATTTTGGGGTAATATATAGTTAATAAGTTTTTCAATAGTTATCCCTTCAAATAAAAAGAAGTTTTTCAATAGTTATGTTACTTCTGTCTATAATGTAGAGTGTAATCTCTGATATGCATTGATGTTGTAGCTGGGATGTTTGCTCTCCATGCATGGATGTTACCAGCATCATAAGAAAGCGAGTGGCGATAAGGTGAACAATGTGGATGGATATTCTGAGCAAGGAATTAATGATGCTTGTACACTGCCTCAAAGTTTTAATCCATCTAGTCATGATAAAGCTCCACAAGAACATATTATCCGCCAACATGCAGGCATTTGGGGTTATGTGTTTCAAATAATGTTCCAGGTAAACTTTGCACAGATACACTATGGTTAAAATTCTATGTTCTTGAAATATAGATTGATTTTACTACTTTTTTTATATGAAACACTGACATGAACAAAACACTAACACATAACACCAATAATAATTTGAGAAAATAAACGCGATTATTTGTTGCTGCATGTGTCAATGTTCAACACTGGCACATACTAGGCACTCAAATACGCTCTCAATATGTAGTGTTGATGCTGCATAGCAAAGCTTTGAAAGCAGGAACAAACAATTAATTTTTTGTAATTAAATTTGAGAGTATGAAAGGAAAATAAATATTTTCTTAAACCAAAGCCCTTCATTTTTAGTACATTGTCCTATGTTTTCACCGGGTTTTTGTATAATTTTTAAATTTTCAGCTTAATACTGTGGTAAAGGAGTAATGACAAATGAGATGGCAATATGACATTCATCTCTTCCTTGATAATGTAAAAAGTAAAAAAGTTTGCTCATTTTTTTTCAACTCAATTACTACATATGCAATAGTATAGCTTTGCCAATTGCCATTGACCACATGATTTTTGTTTCTTTTCTTGTGAATAGATTAATGCAGGTGCGGTAATGCTGACAGATTGTGCATTTTGGTTCATAATCGTTCCTTTTCTAACCATCAAAGATTACAACATAAATTTAGTAAGTACTTCTATAATTTATTTATTGTCTCATGGATATTTTATGCCTTTTCTTAATAACTTTTGACTTAGATAAGTTATATTGTATGCTTGTGTTATGTGGCAGCTGACCATAAGTATGCATACAATCAATGCTGTTTTCCTGCTAGGAGATACAGCTTTAAATTGCCTGGTGAGTTTATATATCTGATTATTATTACATTGAATTGTACACTTCCATGCATATGTGAATTCTTACTCTTGTTTATATTTTGTCCTCTTTAGAGGTTCCCTTGGTTTCGAATAGGATACTTTTGCCTGTGGACAGTTACATATGTCATTTTCCAATGGATTGTTCATGCTATGGTTAAAATATGGTAATAATATTAATATCTCTTCTTTTTTTTCCAACTTAATTACTACATATGCAATATTGTTTAACATAAGTTTCTTGTTCTGGAAAATTAGGTGGCCATATACATTTCTTGACTTGTCATCCCAATATTCTCCATTATGGTATGAAGATTTTTTTTTTCTTTCTCTTTGCCTTAATTTTCTATTCAGGATTTTTTTTTTTCTGATTTCATTGATTACATATTTCTAATGCTTCTAAGATATTTGATTGATTCTCATAAACAATTGAATGATATTTTTGCTTACCCTTTCTTCTTTGGCTTGTTTGTTTTTTCAGTTACTTTTTAATGGCATTACTGCATATTCCCTGCTATGGCATCTTCATCTTAATAATGAAGTTGAAACACAATGTGTTGTCAAAACGGTTTCCTGACTCATACCAATGTGGCAGATGACTTGGGCTTAGGATTAGGCTAGTTTCTATAGAAAAAGGGAAGAGTAGTAGTGACTAGTGAGAAAAAACAAAAGGGATTGTAAATTTGTATTCATTTATTGGTTTTTTTACATCATAAGTATTTACTTATTGGCTGAGTATATGACAAAGTATATCACAGTATTTGTTTATTTTATAGAAGGTTGAATGTCACGGCATTTGGGTGCTGCCACTACACCAATAGTACTCCTTTTTCGCTTCTGAGGATGTCATCTTGATGTCGTGCTAGGTTCTCTAATCTGGTTCATGGTGCGTGGAGTAGTTGGCCCGAAAGCGCGGTAAAGCTGATGCATTTGTGCAGGGGGCTATTGTTGGTTCTTGAATCCTTCTGTGTTGACAGTCGATTCATACACCATTTCACAGGTTTCATTCGTCAATGATTGCGGTTGCGGGGCTTTATTTATTTTTTGGTCAAGTAACCTAGTGGCTAGATTCACACACATTATGTATGGAGAAGTGGGGAATACGGGGTTCGAACCCCGACCCCTGCACAAATTATCTCTGGTAGCTACCAACTGAGCTACACTTGCGGGACGATTTGCGGGGCTTTTTACTCATCACTCTTTTTGCAATCAGGTTTCGGGTCTGGCGTTGGATTTGCTGGTTTGTGTTGATGTGTAATTTTTCTGCTAAGGCATTTGGATTCATCACTAGATTTTTGTCTAGTTAGCTTTTATATACCACTTTTTGTTAACATCGTTGTATTACCCTCTTAGGCCTGATGTATGGTTGCTAGGTCAGGTTGATATCCCCCAGCTGTTGTACTTATTTTCTTTTTTAATATATATTTTCGTTGCTTAGAAAAAAAATAGAAGATTGAATGCATTTTTTATCTATATAATGTTAGAGACAGGTAATTTTAGTCCCTGTAATTTTAGTTGAACAACTTAAGTCCCGGATGGGTAATTTCAAAATTAAGTCCCTACAACTTAAGTCACTATGACACTATGTTGGAACATAAACACATCAGCAAAGGAGCTTTAAGGGCTCAAACACTGTTTTATCATGTGGCTGGTCGCAATCATTGTCTGTGCATGTCACATATTAGTGACTCGTCCCCAAGCAAATATGATTGACTTTAATATTCACAAAGCAAACTATCATCAACTTCATATGAATCAATTAGAGAGATAATATGAGGCATATTGCATATAGTAGTTGGGTAATGACGGGAGCTTGATTACTGTCCGCATTGTATCAAGAGCAATCATATAACTGAGTTGTATATCATGTTTTAACCTAAAATCTTAAGATATTAGATATAAATGTCTTCTCATTTATATGTTATTCAACATTCATCCATTGTTATTCCATATGAATAAATCCCAACTACCTATGTACCAAAAAAAAAAAAAACTCAACTACTTAACCAACATAGTGTGACACAAATGATAGATACTTGACTCCCTAAACCACTTGGTTCAGAATTTGATTCTTGGCCGATGCTTATAAAAAAACATTTATCGGGAGAGGTCAACCCTTCAAATAGATCTCAATACACTGAAGAGATTAGTCTCTGCAGTTACGCTCTGAGATACCTTTGATTTATATAAAAAATTCAATCACATATAACTTCTAATTACAGCTCACATGTATTAGTGTTTTACTTTTTTTATATTTTCTAAATTAAATAAATTTTGAAGACATTTTTATACTTATCAAACACATAAGTATGACTGATATTCCCGATAGCCAAAGATATATGAAAACTTTTCAAAAAAATAAAATAAAAAATGACTAAAAAGCTAGTTAAAGTGTACTTTTTATATAATTAGTCATTATGTATGATTATTGAGATTATCATAATGATCATATAAAACAAATTTGTATTACAAATTATGAATTTATTGAAATGTGATAAAATAAACTAATTCGACCAATTGAGATGAAGAAGCTAGTCTCCTAACATATATTGTATCAATGTTCAAAGTTTGATTATGAGATGTATTCATATTGAGATTTGATTTAACCAAAGAAGCTATTTTCATATGAACGTATTCAAATAAGTAATTTGATTATTGTTTAAATAGATTAACAAACTAATAAACTAATAAGATTAAACTCCCTTTGAATATTTAACATGATCCTTTAAAAAGTTTGATTATATATGATATCGTATTTTGTAAAAAAAAAATGATATCGTACTTCAATTTTAATAATATATTTAAATATAAATAAAATTAATATAGACTAATAAACTTAAATTATTGAAAAAAGTAACAAGTTTATAATTTAATATAAAATAAAAAGTTTTAATTTTATTTGGTTAGTTTCAAATTAGATTTTGTAAAAACTAAAATAAAAGTCATTCGTGAGCTTAGCTCAGTTGATAGAGATATTATATTTTATGTGCAGGGGTCGGGGTTCCAACCAACCCCGGCTACTCGACTTCTCTACAATTAAAATTGTGTGAGCTCTAGTCACTAGGCCACTTGAAAGAAGAACAAAAACTAAAATAAAAAATAGTTTCAAAAGCTTTTAATTTTTATTAATTATTTTTGTCAAAAATTAAAAAGCTTTGTACACCCCCTCAAAACGCACAGTTTAATAATCCTTACAAAACTCTCTGGACACTAAAACCCTAAAACCCATTCGCCACCGAAAGGAGCAGAGCAACCTCCATTCATGGCCAACACAAACGACGCCGGCGTAGAAGCCCTACGCCGTCTGCAACAAATCGATCCACCTTCATTGCTCGCTCCAAACCCATCGGTTTCCGAAACCGCTCGTGCTGCTTCACAGTACCTATTCACCACCCTCAGACCCTTCTCCCCAAAATCACCATTGGATGAGCTTCTCGTTGATGGTTACGATGCTGAGCAGATTTGGCATCAAATTGATCTTCAATCGCAGCCGCTTTTGTCCACTCTTCGCCGCCGGTTGAATCAGTTTGTTAAAAATCCTGATGAGATTGCACAGTTCAAGGTTCCTTTGAATGTTGGTAAGAAGACGGAGATAAAGAAGAGAGTGGAGTTGGAAGAGGAAGAAAGCGATGATTTTGATGAGGAATTGGATGATGAAGAAGATGAGGATGATTTTGAAGGTGTTGAAAAGAAGAAGGCAAAAGGAGGAAGTGAAGGTGAAGATGATTCAGAAGAAGAAGATGACAAAGATGAAGAAGGAAGCGAGGATGAAGATGAAAAAGAGAAAGTTAAAGGTGGTGGAATTGAGGATAAATTTTTGAAAATAGATGAATTGACTGAGTATTTAGAGAAGGAGGAAGATAATTATGAGAAAGGTGAGGAGATGGATGATGCCGACGAAGACAGTGAAGAAGATGATGAACTCGAGAAGGTGAGATCGAATGCTCTTTGCTTAGCTTGGTTGTTATTGGGCATTGTTTTTTTTTTTTTTTTTTTAAATTCTATTTTATTAGTATTATGTTACATTGATCAAGTAGGTTTAGTGCTTGTTAAGTTTTTAGTTCGATAATGTTATATTGGTTTCTGATACACGTTTGTTATATTTACGTAGGCTGGTGAATTTGAGATGGACGATGAGGATGATGAAGATGATGATGAAGAAGATGAAGAGGCAGAGGATATGGGAAATGCTAGGTATCTGTTTATCTTCCCCCACAAAAGGGTTTGAATCTTGATTAATTTCAAGCTTGCAAGTTAATATTTGCTTGCTTTTATAGCTAAATCTATAGTTACACTTGTCTATCATAGAAATGGACCAATAAAAGCTTTATCCTGCATCACTCCAGTTTAACTACCTGTAAATATCACATGCTAATGTCTTATTCTTGGACAAGCACTCTTGTGGTAATGCATGAACACAGATATCAAAGCTTTTAATGTTTATGCATATGGTGATACATATGAAATTGGAACTTTAATGCATGAACAGGAGGTATATGCATATGGTAATATATTTGAAATTGTAATTTAAATGTTTAATACTTGCTATGGCAATATGTCACGTAGTGGTGTTTACTGGTGTAGCAAGCTGATCACCCCCACACTACCGACACTGCACATGTTTAGTTTGTCATGAAGTGAGAGCAATATGGCCAAGAAAAATAATAACAGAACACTTGTTGAGGAATAGATGGTAGAATCATGGTAAATTTTGTCAATTGAGAGAAAGATTAATTGAAGTCCAATTATAAATTGTTGATAAACTAAACTAAAAGATAGTGTAATTGATAAAAGTAGAGGAATACCAAGAAAAACTAGTGAAATTGTTAAACAGGACTGGGATATAAATGATCTCGTTGAAGACCTAGTTTTTTAGAAAACCCGATATGATTGACGCAGCTGGTACCACTCTGGTGAAGGACTTTTGTTGTTATTATTGTAATTAATCTCAATTGCAGCTTGAGGAAACTGAAGGAACACAAGTAGGCGAACTGTATGACATTTGCTTTTAATGTTTCAGCTTTTAGAATCAAAAGAGTTTGTAATAGTATATATTATTATCATTGTTAGTTTTTTTCCTCTAGTTTTGGATTCCTTTTGTAGTTTCTTCTTGAGTACTGTACTTAACTGACTGGTCTTTCCATTTTCTTTAAGCTTAACAATATTTATTTAATTACTATTTAATTATTTATTCATTCTCTGGGTTGTGTGTTGTGATTTATTTACTTTAGTATTATTCCTGTAAATGTCGACTCCAGCAGTAAGTTATGAAATTGGCTGGGTGCCACTGCTTAATTATATAAATACTTGAAATTTGTCACTAATTTAGATATTTTTCTTTGTATCTGTATGTGGGGTTCATTTTTTCATTTGCTGCTTTCAGGTATGAAGACTTCTTTGGAGGTAAAAATGAAAAGGGCTCAAAAACAAAAGATCAATTGCTTGAAGTTTCTGGTGATGAAGATGACATGGAATCTGACAAACAGGTAACTCTCTCTCTGCGCGCGTGTCTGTGTTTATATATATGATTGTGAGTAATATTTTTTTTAAACTATATTTTCATATTCTATGTATACATGATTGCGATTGTTTTTTTTAACTATATTTTCATATTCTATTTTTTACTCATGTATGTAGAAGAAAAGGACTGCTTCTACCTATGAAAAGCAGCGGGAAAAAATTCAATCAAAGATAGAGGTGATGGAGAAAGCTAATATAGAGCCAAAAACTTGGACTATGCAGGGTGAGGTAATATCATATTTCACCATTTTTGTTCCTATTTTGTTATACGTTGCGTGTACAGGACCTTTGTGTTAATCAGTTGTTAAATTTTTTGTTATTGATTTTATAACAGGTAACTGCTTCAAAGAGACCCATAAATAGTGCATTTGAAGTTGATCTTGATTTTGAGCATAATGTGAGACCTACACCTGTAATCACCGAGGAGGTTACAGCTTCAATCGAGGAGATGATCCAGAAAAAGATTGTTGAGGTAAATTATTATCCTGTGCTGACATGGCTTGGGCTTCCACCATAATGCACGGTGTTATTTGTGTTATTTAAACAAGGGTGGGAGCTACATATCGATGACATCATGTAAAATTTCTGTACAAAATTGGGTGTGATAGGAGAATATGTATCCTATTACTGGAAAATGGGTAAAAAAATTCCCTTTGAATACCAAACCAATGTCAGCTCTTCAAGGGCCTGAGTAAAATCAAAACCTCCATGTTTGGTACCTTGTCGCTTATCCACTGCACAACTTCTGGTATGTTGTGCTTTTCTTCACACATGCCTCCTGCGTTGAAATATTTGTCAACCTTTTATCAGCTACCCACAAGTATCTTACCCTTCAATCTCTAATCTCTTTCATCAAGAATAAGTAGTAGATCTCTCATTCTTGTTGGGCTTGGAACAATTTCTGTGTTCAAAAGAGCTCTGATACCAAAAGAGAACAATAACAGCTCTTTGAGGGTCTGCCTACATCCAAAAGCCAAAAGGCCTTAAATTACTCTATGAACAAGATGTTCATTCGCTAATCCCTCCTTTCTGTTTATAAGCAGCATGCCTTGTTTATTTCTTTTAACTAACCCAACCTAATTAACTAGCTAACTGATTAACGAACAATAGCATACCTATCAGCGTGTTTATGTAATTATGGAGTTACTGCCAAGTAATGCAAGAGACTTGTGCACATATGCACAATCAAAGAACACACTATTTGTTGTTTCTTATTTACACCCGTGTTTCTTTCAGGGGCTTTTTAACGATGTTCAAAGGGCTCCTAAGTTGCCATCGAAAGCGCCTCGGGAAGTTAAACAATTGGTAAGCCTTGTTCAACTGAAATAAATAGACTTTGATGTTCAACTTCCTAGCTCCATTTTATGTAATTAACTTGTGCAAATTATTGCCATGTAATGCAGGATGATAATAAAAGCGGGCAGGGTCTTGGAGATCTCTATGAGGTTCGTATTTCTCGACTGTGTTTCAACACTGGAAATTGTATTTGACCTCCAGTTCCTTCTTGTCATACATGATACATTTTGTTATTTTTATGTGATTTTCCTCAGATGTTTTTATTTTATTTGACAGCAAGAGTATGTTCAGAAGACCGATCCCACTTCTGCTCCATTGTCATTCAAAGATGAACTAAAAAATGAGGTTCGACACTTGACTGCTTTACTTCATTTACTATTTAATATCTTTATCTTCCGGGTGTGTTTCATTTCTTATGCACATGCAGTACTGGTCCGGTTGTGTGGCTATCCTTTTCGAAATTTCTTTATACCCTGAATCTGTGTCTTTTTGTGATCAGGCAAGCATGCTGTTTAAGAAAATCTGTCTGAAGCTGGATGCCCTTTCTCATTTCAACTTTGCTCCAAAACCTGTATGACATCAACATCCCTATTTTCTCTTAATTGACAATATTGTCAATGTTTAAATTTTCCCGTCTTCTTATTTGCCTTGAATTGAATTTGACAGGTTATAGAGGACATGTCCTTTCAAACAAACGTACCTGCTCTGGCAATGGAAGAAGTAAAAGCTCTATTTTTTTCTCGAATTTTTGTTTCTACTTCTTCCACTTATTAGTTACTTACAATGCATTATATTTTCCATGGGTAGATTGCTCCTGTGGCTGTTTCAGATGCTGCTATGCTGGCTCCTGAGGAGGTCTTTGATGGGAAGGGTGATGTTAAGGAAGAAGCAGAACTTACACAGGCAGAAAGGAAAAGGAGGAGAGCTAATAAGAAAAGAAAATTTAAAGGTATGGTTGGTTAGGCAAAGAAAGTATCTTTCCTGATCTCTAGACATTTTGATTATGTGGTCTTCAATACTTCCATACATCTCTTAATGCAAGTTGCATAACATATTTATGTTACATATATGAGGAAAGCTACCACACGCGCAAGATCTCTTCATTCACTTTCCCTTAATAATAAAGAAACTTTTATGATTACAGCTGAGGCAGTAAACAAGTTGGAAAAGAAGGCAAGGTCGGAAAAGAAGGCAGACAATGCAATTTCTGGCCAAGTTGATGGTAATTTCTTTATATACCCTTATATGAATAATGCTGCATTAACCTCACTTCTGCTGTTGAATTTGTCTCACATGTTTATTTTTTGCTATCAACCTGATGTGCATCCAACAAGGATTCACCATACAAGGATCTTTGACCTAAGTGTAAATTGCTTGAATTGAGATAGAAAATGAAGGAAAATGATAGAAAATCTAAGAAAATTGACCAAATTAGGAATAGAAAGAAAACA
>Ga0315913_1004233_pt1 | contig 17367 bp, 5 predicted proteins | sample MpolsnodulesMG_FD_207736 | JGI IMG/M metagenome (GOLD analysis project Ga0315913, IMG submission 207736) | Medicago polymorpha root nodule microbial communities from Los Angeles, California, United States - small nodules | ecosystem: Host-associated > Plants > Roots > Nodule | place: USA... | reverse complement strand
GTCAATTACTATAGTTTTGAAGTAAATATATGATATAAATGCACATATTTCAAGAATTGAAAACATTAATATCACATATTTACTTCAAAACTATAGTAATTGACAATCTCCATTTATTTAGGAAATGAAGAGAATCTTCACCCTGACCGATGTGGTTCAATTTTTTATTTTGCTTAAATAAAAGTTTAGATGAGTTGGGTTCTAGTCACCTACCAAAATGATCTACAAGTTATCGGTGGTTGTCGAGCTCACATTTTTTTGAGAGTCACACCTTATCAGCTGAGTCAAACTTCATTAGTTGGTTCGATTGTTTTTACTCGTATATTGTTATTCACTTAATTAACTAAAATGTATTAATTGAATAAAAGAAAGTATAAATTTATATATGTAAAAACAATCCTATAAAAGCATGTTTGGAATGGTGTTAGTTTTCCCAAAAGCACATATGCATAGTACCCAATGCAATTCAACCTTGATTTTAAGAAGCCGGTAATGGGAGCTTCTGCGTTGATGCATGCTTTTGCCGTGATTTTGGAGAAAAAAAATGTGAACTACAACCGCGTATCCAAACAGAGACTAAGTTAATTAAGGCACTTCATTGATTAAAAAAAATGTTCTTACCGGACTTTGTACCATTTTCTATTAATTATTACATAAAGTTGATCAAATTTTTCACAAAAAATAAAAATTATATTTTTAAAGAATTTCATGATTTTATTCTTAATAACTTCTTGAATATTACTTCTTAATTATTATTTTGCTCACACCTCAAGACTACCGTGAACATTGCATGATTTTATTCTTAATAACTTCTTGAATTAAAAAAAAAAACTATATTTTATTCATGCTTATTTTTATTTTTTTGTCAAGTAGTCTAATGGTTAGAATTCACCTTTTTTTTTTTCAAGTACTGTTTCTATGTTTTTTGGTATAAAAAGTAAAAACTAAAGAAATAATATATTAAGTCAAATAGAATTTTTAAGTTTTCCAAAATTCTTTTTTTTTTAGAAAAGTTTTCCAAAATTCTTATGAGGCAAAATAGGGTGAGAGTGCAACTTTAATATTCTTTGTATTTTTATATATAAATAAAGTTAAATCTTCTAAACTAATTTCATTTGATATATATTCCATTTTTTTGAGAGATTTGATATATATTCTAAACCCGTTCTTTTAATTATTTATTTTACTTTTATTTTAAAAAAAAATTGTCAAGTTACCTTTTTAATGATTTGTTCTGTTGTATCTAAATATTTTTGAACATTTTTTTTCTTCCAAATCTTGTTTTTTTTTTGTCAAGTTTCCAAATCTTGTTTTAACAAGATTCTTCAAATCTGACCGTGAAGCACCCCACACAAATTCATCTTGCAATTGAGAGAAAGAAATTGGCAATTGAAGAATTTGTTGAGCCTCACATAGCTACTTTTTCTCTAAAGAGTTCATACCATTTCTTAAAGGCAAGGCGTGAAGCAGATGGCTCATATAGCTCAATGCAGGACAATAATCACCAAGTGTGGAAAAAATTATGGAAAATAAAAAGTATTCCAAGACACATCCACTTTTCTTGGAGGATTCTACATGAAAAACTACCGGTATAAAATGATTTGTTTAAAAGAGGAATAAGCAGTGATCCATTGTGTGTTCTTTGTGGGAAACATAATGAAACAATTTCACACCTCTTTATGGAGTGTCATTGGTCAAAGCAGATATGGTTTGCTTCCTCTTTAGGTGTGGTGTTTAATTCGCATGAGTCCAGGTACGTTCCTTTTCATAAATGGTTAGAGGAAAATATTATTGATGTCGATGAGGATATTATAATCCATGTTTTGGCCTTGTGTTATGAGATATGGTGTGCTAGAAATGTTTTGAGGGAATTGATGTTGATGTGGCTGCCACTATTCAAAAGGCACAAATATCTATTGTGAATTTTAAGAGTACTAGTACGGTGTTGGTGGAGACACTAAGTGGAGGTCCAATTTTACCAATATCTAATGTTCATTGGACACCTCATTTTAATGGTTTCTATAAGCTTAATGCTGACGCAGCAGGTCCGATAGAGGGTGATAAGTGGGGTATTGGTGTTGTGGTGAGAGATAATGAAGGTGTTGTCGTTGGTGCTAGTTCTTGGCAAGTCTTTTCATTACCAGATTCAAAGGTTGCAGAAGCCTTAGCTATGCGGAAGGGTTTGAAATTTGCAAAAGACATGTCTTTTCTGAATCTTATAGCAGAATCAAATGTTTCTAATGTGGTTTTAGCGTTGAATGCTTACCAACAATCTCCCAACTATGTTGGCTCTATTATTCGAGATTGTATTAGTTTTAAGGGTAGTTTTCGCAGTTTAAATTTTTTACATGTTAGGCGTGAAGCCAACCAAGCTGCTCATTATTTAACTAAATATGATCTTAAGAATTTAGATTGCATATGGTTCGACGAAACTCCGCCTTGTATTTCTGCACTCTCGACATTTGATTTATTGCCAGACTTTCATTAATGAAATTGTCTCTAACATCAAAAAAAAAAAAACTTCCAAATCTAGTTTTAATGGGCAAAACTTTTTTAAAACTGAGTCGCAATTATTTTTGTTTTTGTAGGAATGATTTGTCGTTACATTTGCGAAAAAAATATGAATGTCGTTGGATTTTTACTAGATATTCTTTATCTATCAACTGTGGTATTACAATTACAAATCTTTTAACAACCACAGCTCAAGTAACACTTAGTCTAATAACTCGATGATATTCTTTATCTATCACTCAACCATCTTCAAGGTCCGAAGCAAATATTTCCTCATGTAGTAGGATCCTCTTTGTTTTCATCGGATCTTGAAAATGGAGTGTTATGTTTGTAATCATCGAAATGTTTCCTTTCCAATGGATAACATAATTGAAATGATGTTTAATTAAGGAAATCACAGTTGTAAACACATCAAAATTGTGCGGAAATGATTAAATTAATCAGAGACATCACACATAGTATCTCTTAAGTGTTAATGATCTCTGCAACATGAAATCATGATCTCTGCACTGAAAAGCACAAAATAGTCACATTAGTGACAAGAGGCAATATTGAAAAACCGAATCAGCATACAATCAACTAAACGATCAATCGTAGTTGCCCCGGTACCAAAAATAATAATATTCAGCGAACCATGAAAAATACTAACCCAATAGAGAGAAAAAGGGAACATGCAAAATTGTTCATAACTTTCACTACTTAAATAAAGATTTCTTACCAACTAAATAATGGCTTGCATGCATGATACGTATGCTAGTATTATCCAATTAAGCCTGACATCAATAATGAGTACACCTCTAACATTTATCAAGGCCTTTCATACATGCCGCTAGCAGACTTATGAAGATGAGTGTTAATTCTATGACATGATTGACATAAGTCGGATCCAGGTGGAGTCGAACCACCAATCTCCCATACAATGCAGTTTGGGGGCTCATTCCAATACGAGCATATGGATCCATCATAGGGTTAACTACTTTTGAATTCTAAATTTTGAACAATTAACACGAGTTCAAAGACACATCTAATAACAGATTCATTTTTATAATTGAAAAACCGGTTTATTTGCGTGTTATAAATGGCCTGTTTATCCAAACAAAATTACCATGCCACAGACACTCCAGATAAGAGAGTTACCTTACACAACACTCTGTTTTCTATATTAAAAATATCATTTTTTTAAAATTAATATACAAAAATTGTAAATCACGGGCCTAAATTTGCAGATCATTCTTCCTTATAAATGGCCTGTTTATCCAAACAAAATTACCATGCCACAGACACTCCAGATAAGAGAGTTACCTTACACAACACTCGTTTTTCTATATTAAAAATACCATTTTTTTAAAAATTAATATACAAAAATTGTAAATCACGGGCCTAAATTTGCAGATCATTCTTTCTTGCAAATGTTATCATAAACTGTGAAGTTTATTAAAACGTTTTTAGTCTGAGAAATAAAATCATAAAATTCCATTTTATCCCTCAAGTCCAATATATCGGTACTTCTCAAGTTTTTAACAAGAAATTGTGCTTTTCTAAACATTGATTTTGTTGAGTGAATTGTCTACCTGTCAATAATAAGACTACATGTGACATTGGAAAATTAGTGTCTGAACCAGATTCCAAATCCTTAAATTTTAGAACACATCTTCATTCTCTTCTTTCTTTCATTCCCTTTTCTTCATCCTCAATGTATGAACAAAATTCACTGTCATGTGATGAAGAGTAGTGAGTTAGGGCGTATGCCTCAATTCCTGCTACTCTGAGATATGCCGCAGCTTCTAAATAAATTATAAACGGGATAACTCTGCAATGCAAACACAAACAAGAATCTCAATAATTTAAGGAAACTTTTAGTTGAAGCTCTGTTTTTCATTTGGCATAAATTTAAAACACTTTATCCTTTGCAAGGAGTTGATATTCAGTGTTGTATCTCAAAGAGTAACGTAAAGGAACCAAAATTTTCCTTGTACTATAGTTATGTTCAAAACCAAACCAAGTTTAATGTCATAAATCTATAATATTTGCTAAAGACCCTATTTCAAATGCATTTTGAACTGAAACTAGTGATAATATTCTGATGTGAGACAAAGTTTATTAGGTCATAAATTGCAAGAGCTCAATTAGCAAAAGCCAAAATTAATTAGTTAGAAATATAAAGGTGATGAAAGTTAAATTAGACGGGGATATGAAGGTTACAGTTATACAAAATTCTAAATCATACCAAAAATTCACCATTGACCAATAATTAAAACCAATCAAAGCTCCACATAAAGATTAACATGGACAGCTTAAACAAAATGAAACAAACAGATATACACCGTATTCTCAGCAATGATGACCAAGGCTATAAAAACAGCCACCTACAGTCTAGAATATCTCAATGTCTGTGTTAATGCAGCAAATAAAGCTAAAACCTCTTTGTTTAATTGAAGAAAGCATCCAAAAAAATTCAATAAATGAATTGTATTAGAAACGATTTCAATCTACAATAGCGAAAGGCCAACCTTAACATAAATACACCACCTTATTGAACATTTAGGTCATAATATAATACTACACTAATGAATGTAAAAAACAGCTTAATCAATCGATCATGCCAGACGACATTAAGCACTCAGTTTTCAAACACTTGCAAAGGTATCAGCACTATAGCAGTCAACTCCACTGTACAACAGTGCTATAGCACCACTATTTAACGACAATGGTATTAATATGTTTAACATTTAAATTCAATTAAATCTACCCCGGTATAAACACAATACTGAAATGAAGGTAATCTTGTGCCCATCTGAGTCTAATTGTAGCATGTGTACCACTACAAAATCAAGTGCAGGCTACTACAGTAGAAAAATTTGCAAACAGAAATTTATTTGAATTCAAACATATCCTAAATGCATCATTTAACTGTGAAAATTTCTAGAAATCACGAAAAAATGGTAATAGATATAAATAATAAAATAAAACAACTCATTGATGTAAATATTGCTCGTGACTGTCTTTAGTAAATAAATTGAACATATCGTAGAGTTCAATTACAGCCATAGCCTTCAATTTTAATCAATACACCACAAGTAATGCCACAAATTCAGGTTAACAACATAACCATGTACCTCAATGTGTTGCCGATTATGTTTTAATAATTAGAATCTTGTTATTAGTATGTGTGGCGCATAATAGTAAAGGAAAGCAACATAATAGAAAAAGAGAGGCAAGGGGAGAAAGAAGAGGCAAGACACACAGCAGAGAGGGGGAGAGGCCAGGCAAAGAAATAAAAGAAAATGTCCCCAAACCTATCTCTCCCTCATCTCCCACAACAAAATAACCATAATTTTATTAAGATATTTCAGACCTGCCATGCAAGCGCACCTGACATGGCAAAGATCCCTTAACAAATAACAAAGAAACAGAACAAGTACCTTGTGTTGTATATATACCTCACACTCACATTACTTGTCTCGCTCACAACCACTTCTGATCTTGCCAATTGAAAAGCAATACATAACATATACCTCCAACAAATTCTGCAAAGAATTAATATAACTTCATCCAATGCCATGAACCAGCTGCAACTGTCATTCGGGATAAAATATACCTCCAACAAAACCATCAAGTGATCTTCCCGGCTTTAGAAAATCTTGATCCTCTAGCAGCAATCAAGTCTTCAAATTCATTTTACAAGATGTATTCCAGGTCGCACAAAGCTTGCAAAGAGTGCATAACTTGAAATGGTTGATCATTCCACATATAAACAGATACATCATTCGGGATAAAAACATATACCTCCAACAAAAGCATCAAATGACCTCCCTGCTTTAGAAATTCTTGATCCTCTAGCAGCAATCAGTCTTCAAATTTCATTTTACAAGATGTATTCCAGGTTGCACACAGCTTGCAAAGAGTGCATAACTTGAAATGGTTGATCATTCCACACATAAACAGACACAAGAACCTCAATAGTGCTAATATTTTAAGGAAACTTTCTGGTTGATATTTTCCCATTTGGTACAATTCAGGTTCAAAACACTGATTTTATTCTTTGAAAGGAATTAACATTCAGCGTTGTATTTAAAAGAGTTACCTAAAGGAACCAAATTTTTCATTGTACTATTTGTTAGTGATCAAATATAGTCTTGTTCAAAACCATATTGAATCTCATAACTAGACTCCTCATTTCAAATGCATTTTAGACTCTAATGTGAGACAACGAATTTATTGAAGTCACAAATTGCAAGAGCTCAAAGAAGTTTAAATTAGGGGGATATGACGGTTCTGAAACCACCAACAACAAATAAGAGATTTTAGGGTTGCTTTATATAAATGACCCCTTTAGCCCCGGGGGAGCAACCTCTCCCTTGTCCGTCTTCAACTAGACTCCCCGAATAAGAACCATCGTAATACATAGACTCTAATGATAGGTAGGTTGTGGATATTCTGATCATCTCATTGAGAATTAATTAGAACTACATTTCAATATCACTAGAAACTATTCAACCCATTTACTTCTAAGAAGCCAAATCAGTGACAACCAACCTCGTACACTTCGTATGATATCACATTATACTCTCCTAGTGCTAAAGTTGATAATAAAAAAAAAATACAACATGAACCAAAGATATCAAGTTACATGCTATTCTATTAGTGATGTTAATCGTAAATTACAGAAAACAACAGCTTTATCAAATTCTGCTATATAGCAAAATTATTTAACAACGCTGTGTATTAGTATGTTTGCATTTAAACTCAATTAAAATTTAGTGTAAACATAAGAGTATGGAATTGACAATATCTCGCTCTCATCAGAGTCTATTTGTAGAATGTGTACCACTACAATTACATACTATTGAAAAATTTGCAATACTTGATTGAATTCAAACATACCCTAAATGTATTCTTTCACTGTAAAAAAATTATTTGATATAAAAAAAAAAATAACTCAATGATGAAAATATTGCTCGTAAGTCGTGACCAATCGATTAAACGTATCATAGAGTTTAATTGCACCCATGGCTTTCAATTTTAGTCAGAAACCACAATTAATGTCATGAATTCAGGATAGAGAATAAATTCTGGTAATAATATCATAACAACATAACCATGTACCTTGTTATCGCACTGTGTACTTCAATGTGCTGTCAATTGCTTGTTGAATTAGGCTTTGTTTATAAGAATCCTTGTAATTTTATGTTTGGAGCATAATAGTAGAGTAAAAGGAAAGTAACAGAATAGAGAAGCAAGAAAGAAAGAAAAAAAGAGACAAGACACACGACAGAGAGGGAGAGGGAGAGGGAGGCAGGGATAAAAGAAAATGTCCCAAAACCTATCTCCCCTCTCAAAACAAAATAACTGTAACTTCATTAAGATTTTTCGGACCTGCCACGCAAGCACACCTGACATGGCAAAGATCCATTTAACACAGATACCTTGTGCTGTTGTGTATATATTTCACACTCACATTACATGTATCTCACGCAACCTCGACTTCTGATTCCACCAATTGAAATTCACAAGACCATATACAGCCAACAAATAAAAACAATTCAGATTTTTCGGATCTGCCATGCAAGCACGCCTGACATGGCAAAAATCCATTCATCACAGATACCTTGTGTTGTTGTGTATATACTTCACACTCACATTACATGCATCTCACGCATCCACGACTTCTGATCTTGCCAATTGAAATTCACACGAACATATAACGCCAACAAATTCTGCAAAGAGAGTAAATAAAAGAATTAATATAAACTTAATCAAATGCCATGAGCCAGCTGTAACTGTCATTCGAGATGAAACCTATACCTCCAACAAATGCATCAAATGACCTTCTCTGCTTCAGAAAACTATCGGACAAGTTGAGCAGACCAGTCCCAAAACCTTCATCCTATAGCTGCAATCAGGTCTTCACATTTACTCTACAATATCTATTACAGGTTGCACAATGCTTGAAAAGAGTGCATAACTTGAAATTGTTGATCAATAGTAGAAACTACATCAAGAGCTTTGAAGATACACTGGACAGAGTTTTTTACAAAAAATCTGCACTCTTCAGCTAGTAAGATCCTTGGCATCTTATACACATGGATCATACAATAAAATTCCACACATCCAAAGGAAACCTAATTACAAGTCCAACTAACAGCTTATAACAGACGCAAAATGTCAACCAGTACTGTCCAACTGCCATTTCATGTCGACAGTTATATATAGTATTGAATGAATACGGATATCGGACATGATTACAACCATGTAGATATCTACTGGAAAAATCAAATAAAATTGGCAAATAAGTTGAGATTATACGTATCACAGTTCAAGTGGTCATGAGGCAACAAATATATGCATTTGCAATTTTAGTTTATTGTATTCACCAATAAGTTAGCTGCCTCTTCGGCAAGATAAATGATTCAGTACAAATTCGACTGTGCAGATTCAAAGAAAAGCTGATAATAGGGTTGTCAATTGCAGATAGTGGAACAAATGCAATTTGCTCAAATTTCACTGCTATAACGCCACAATAGCGGCTATTTGACTACACTTTGTTCTAAATAGTGGATTATGTAACAGAAGTGATTTGTTCAAATTTTGCTATGCTATAGTGCCACAATAGCCGCTATTTGACACTAACTTAGAGTAATCTAACTATCTTCTGAATCTAATCGTAGCATGCATACCAATACCAAATCAAGTGCATTTTATATTAGAAAACTTCGCAAACATGTGTTAGATTGAATTTAAACAATCAAAGCTTATCCTAATTATCATTTAACCGTACCAAATTGATCACAACAAATCAAGAAATATGATACTGCCTCCGTCCGTTGATATATAAGACCCTTTTGATAAATGCACAAGAATTAAGAATGTACAATCTTCTCAAAATTATCCTTCAATTATTAAGTGAGGGAATTGATTGATCTTGTAAATCTCTTAATTATTGAAAAGGACAGCATAGGGACGGAGGCAGTATATGGACTCTGTAGCGACCCTTCTGATAGAGGCCACCAACACCAACACTTATGATCATATACAATTATATCACTTTATTAAATTTCTACCAAAGGTGTTTGTGTCCGGTGTGTCTGTGACCGTGCTTCATAGTATATAGATGTAAATAATAAAATAAAATAACTTGGTGATGACAACATTGCACATGTCTCTGCATAGCATATAGTAAAGTTGAATTGCAGCCATACCTCACCGTGTTGCGGATTGCTTGTTGAATTAGGTTTTGTTAATTAGAATCCTTGTAATAGTGTATGCGTAGTGCATAACAGTCGAGTAAAGAAAAGTAACAAAATAGAAAAAGAGATGCAAGAGGCAAGACACACACACAACAGAGGGAAAAATAGAGAGAGGCGGAGAAAAAAAAAATTATCCCCAAACCTATCTCCTCTATCTTCCCTCTCGAAACAAAATAACTTTAATTTTATTAAGATTTTTCGGATCTGCCATTCAAGCGCACCTGAACATGGCAAAGATCCATTCACAAAAGCGATACAAAACATAATCACTTCCTACAGGATTGTTACAATAAACTGAAATTATGCAACTAATTTCGTGTTAATTGCTTTGATTCAACGCAAATCTCGGATCCGAGAAGCGGAGAAGAACCACGATCATCAACAGATCTACAGAGATCTACAAAACAAAACAACAGAATCGATTAAACGAAATTCAAATAGAGCTATTACATAAATTGAAATTGAAAGTAGAAAATCAGCTAACCTTATTCGATTCATGATCAGAGTGAATGAAGTCGAGATCGAAAGAGAGAGTTTCAACGACTCAACGAAATCGAGATTGAAGGAGAAAATTTACAAGTAACAATCGTTGAGAAACAGATCAAGGTTCCATGGATGAAAATCGAGCTGAAAATTGGAGAGAAAAAAAGGTGGTAATAGTAAAGCTATTTTTCACGCGGCAAATTAGGTTAAGGTAAGAAATGGTTTTATGAGTTTATATAAAGTGAGTTATGGGGAAAATAAACAGCTGGGATTAGTTGGTAACAACTGTACCAACGGTCCAGATTGATTAAGTTAGTTAGGCGGTGTAAAGATAAGACCATCCCCAATGGTGACCTCATCACCATTTAAGACCCAAGGTCTCACTTAATACCTCCATTCTTAAGTGAAACTCACACTTTTTTTTAATAAAATAATCATTGTTGAGTTACTTTTCTTGAAGTGTAAATGATAAAGAGTTATTGGCGGAACCCATTTAGACATTTTGTTAGAATGTTTCTCTATTGAAGTGGTTGAGTACCTACTAGGTACTATTATTAATAAATTATAAAGGGTTAAATATGTTTTTGGTCCCTATAAATATACTAACTTTTCATTTTAGTCCTTCTAAAATTTTCCTTCAATTTTTAGTCCTTATAAAATTTTCAATCACTACTTTTGGTCCCTATTTTTAAGTTAATTTTACTATTTTTTAATGAAGTTGTGCAGAAATGTGTAGAATATTGTGAAAATTCATGAAAAATAGTAGAATAATTTTTACTATTTTTTATGTGTAGAATTTTTCTTGAAATATTATGAATTTTTCTGCAAAATTTTATTCAAAATACGATCTCATGAATTTTGGCATGTAATACATATGACTCGATGGATCATAATTTCTTGGAACCAAGATAGGCTTAGGAGGAAAAAAAAACCAGAAAAAACAATCAAATGTAAACGAGTTTACGTTGCAATACCTGTTTTTTTTTATGTATATTGTGCGTAGAAACGTCCTAGCAATCCATCAACAATTGGAACCAAGATTTTGATACAAAAATTTTGAAATGAGGATTTTTTGAGGTATGGTATAGGTGATGATCAGGGCCAGCCCAAAGCAAGAGCTTCCAGGCCCATGGCTCAGGGCCTCCAAATTTTGGGGGCCCAAATATATTTTTTTATACATATAGGGCCTTAAAATGTTACATATATTTGTTTAGCGCATATAATTCAAAGAATCGTGTGATGGTCCAGTGGTTGAAAGATGCGTGTGTGGGCATCTGGTTCTCGGTTTGATTCCCAGGAATCACTTTTTTATTATTATGTTTTAATTTTATTTATTTTTTCCAGCATAAGAAAATCAAGTGTTAAACATAACTCTTTTTATGTTATTTACATGGAATAGTCTTTTTGATATTACTTTTTTGGTACAATAGTCTTTTTGATATTATTTATGTTATTTACAACTTTATAATGTCATTTGCAATTAAAATAAATGATAATGTTTTTGAATTTTTGGTGTGTTTTTTTTATTGGAGGGGCCAATTTTTACGATTGTATCGGGGCCTCCGGATAGTTTAAGACGGCCCTGGTGATGATGTAAGGTGATGAGTGAAAAGGAGGTAGGACTTTTCTGGTTTTGGGGGGAATACGCAGCAGCAGTTAACAACTGCTGGCCTCGGCGGTAGTTAACTGCTGCCGGTTACCTGAGCGGTAGTTAACTATCGCCGAGAGTATTTAAGTATTTTACTTGTGTTTTTAGGAAGTTTTAAATGCAAAAAAGCAATTTTCCATAATCATTCATTCACAAAAGCATGCAGGGAGAGGGAACCTTAGCCACACATAAATTACTTTTCTTTTTGACAGGACCACGCATAATTAGCTGAAGGATTGTACAGAGAAAATGTATGAATGAATTGATATTAAGTGGACAAATAAAACCGAGTAAAAACAAACATCCTTTGCAAACCATTACCTATTCTAACTTCCAAGCAAAACATATGAATTGAATCATAAAGAAGTTGAATGAAATGGCAAAAACATGCTGCTTCAACGGAAAATCCCCTACAACAGCCTTACACTTCCATTCCCAGGTAATAAACACTACTAATAAATGTCTTTATTCTGAGATGAGTTATTTGTAAAGTGATCAAAGTGAATTATTTATATGAAGAAGTAAATTCTGACGATTAATGTTCACTGAATCTCTGATTAAGACTAGGACGCCACCCTTGCAGTTGAGGAAACAACACTGCTCAAACAGTTACACACCGAGTAGCAGAAAGACTTGTGCAATTTATAACATGGTAAGAGAAAAAAACGAAACTCCTCAGGTTCTGAAGATTGCAGTGAGCGGAGTGACGGAGCTCCTGAGGATTTTCTCTCCTCCCCAACAAACAAGGTATCTATGCCATTTACGTAGCACAAACACTTTGGAGTGAAAACGTCTTCGGGACTCAAACACATGCCAATTTCATAAACTTGACACGTCCGATATTGGCCAATGTTTAAGCATCAATGTTGTGTCTAGTACCGTATGTGTCTACCACATTTATTTTCTTAAATTACTACCAGTGTCATGTCTGGTCTGGTGTATGTGTATTTGTAAGAGGTAAGTGGTTCATGTTGTTGGAACCAACTGCCATGGCAATATTCCTCACTAATCGTCAAATTATGCATTTATTAATTGTTGAGTGAATCATACTCCAATTCATTAATATGCAGCGTTCTAAGCAGTGATGTTGAGAAACAGAATATTGACTCCCCAGTTTCAAGTGTTGATGATGTTCTAACTGTCATAAAGGATGATTATGACGGCGCTTATTTTGTCACAGGTAGCTTGTTTTTCTTTCAATTTCCCTCTTATCAAATATTTTGTCACAGCATTGCTCTTACTTGCTAATTTAGCATCCTTTTGCTATTTGTTTTTAATTCAACATCATTTCCTTTTCCGGCATGTTATCTAAAATTGTCTTACTTTGTTTGACATTTAGGGAACTTCACTTCTTCAATTTATGCAGAAAATTGCATCTTTGAAGATCCAACTATTAAATTTAGTGGTAAGAATCATGACTTTTACCTATAATAGCTAAAAGTTACACATTGCTGTTGTTCTCCCTAGATGTTTCAAATCTTTAAAACAACTATAAGAGCTAAAAGGAGAAAAAAAAGTGCTATCAGTTTGAAAATGTGTCAATTAGCTGAACTGAATCTATGATGTATGATCATACAGGTAGGGACTTATATGCGCGCAACTTGAAATTACTCGTTCCCTTCTTCGACTGTGCCTCAATCAGACTACTAAAGATTGAAAAGGTAGATATTCTTTGTAAATTAACATCTTGAACTACACTTTTTTGCTTCAAAGAAACAGCGCCATGCTTCACTCATTATATAAACTGATAATGCAGGATGCTGAATCTGGCACAAATTTTCTGCGTGCATCTTGGAAATTAAGGTGCTTACCTTGCTCATTAAGCATGTTAATATGTAACATCTGAGTTTATTTTTTTCAAACACTTTATTATCCCTCAATCTCAGGACCAACTTAAAACTTCCTTGGAGGCCTCTGATTGCTATTGATGGAAGCACTTCTTATGAATTGAATGAAGATTTCAAAGTCAGAATCAAAATGCCTCCTTGCCTCAAAACTTTCCACTCATAATGTGATTTGAAATCCATGTTAACTAGTGGTTGCAACATTTTTGTTTGACAGATCGTTCGGCATGTTGAGAGTTGGAATGTTTCTGCACTTGAAGCAGTTTTGCAGATTTTCAAGTTTGAAAAACCAGGTGGTTAAATGTCATGGCGGGTGAGGGCGTCACTTAGTAACATGTTTCCATGAAAATGCCGATGATTCTTAATTTATATAGTTTTTATTCCTACTGTATATAGTTGGTAATGACGCAATTGGCACCTGTATATTTTTCTGAGTATCTGACATATTTTTCCGATAAGCATATGCATAACTAGGAGTATTTGCAGAATATTTTTATGTTTAAGCAATGTTTACTACAGGTAGACCTTTCCCTTCTCATCTATCAGTATTCAGTGGTCTTCCTTAATTCAACTTATAAGTAGTACTTTCCGTTTTCCGTCTCTAACAAAAACACCGGCTGTTATAACTTAAGACCACAAGGAGAGCTCAACCGAATAAATTAGTACATTAAGTGAGAGAACCTTGTGGTTTAAGTACCACATTGAGTTTTCTTATTTACTCAATGCGAGTCTCGTAACAAATGCGCGATTCAAATGATTACTTGAGAATTGATCAATTCTTGGACAGTGAAAAGTGATAAAAAAGTAACCTATGATGTTGTACAAAATACTCAAGCCTTTCTAGTGACTTGTTTGGAAAGATAGAAGTTATTTCAATAATCTAAAGCAATGAATGTAAAATTGACAACAATATCTTTTTGGGATAAACTTAAGTACTGGGGCCTTAGGCACTACTCTGCCCGTTCTGTACCGAAGCTTAAGAAAACCGTCGAAAACTATGGTTAACCTGTGCATCATAAACCAGTTGTAATGACAACATTTTGGAAGAGCTGTGTTAGGAACCGAGCGAACAATACCTTAAACATAGTATGTAAATACTCTCCTACTTTTTGCTCTTTTTGCTGCTCCAAATTCTCCATCAATGTGATTTTTTAACATTCTCAACTACTGTCACATTTGTCCATTTCTCATAAATTATGGAAACACTATAAATAAGCAAAAGATAATATAATAGTTTTACAGTTTACTACATGAGAAGTTTTAGAAACACTCTCTTTTCAACTATACTTGACCAACATTTTTAATCTGGAAACGAAATTATGCTTTGAAATTCGCATTAGTCACAAAGCAATCTCTGCCGTGAATTCAAATAGGAACAAAAAGGAAATCTCAATAATTTCTCCCTTTCAATCTACCAGTGCTTCAAAGTTCAAACTTTAAACTCTCAATATCAAATCAAGCCAAGATAAAATTCAACAATTAGTCATCCATATCACAGTCCATAATCTGATATTTAATCTTTTTTGAATTGTAAAAAGCATTATATTAATTGAACGAAATTTAACATGCTTAAAGAATCTATCATACACCCACAAATTAATAAATTACATCTTTTTTTAACAGCAGAAATTAGTCAATTACACAAATTAAGGAATAAAAACCCATGAACATAGTCATAATTATAATTCATGAAGGATATGATTGTGATGCCCATTCACGTTGAACTGCCTTCACAAGCAAGCTATCTTTTTCAAGAACAACAATAATAGGAGAACCACCAATCCCACGTGCAACAGCATTCATAATCTCCGTCATTAACGATTTAAACCCGTTTAAATCAAGTGAATCATTTTGACCTTCATCAAATCTCGTGAATATCAATTCCAACACACGATCAATCTCTTCTTGTGACTGTGAGTGGGAGCCTAAAGGCATAAACCGTGCAAATCCACCATGAATTTCATCACGCGAAAGGTTACTATCGCCATTGGCATCTAGCATTGCAAACCATTCCTTCACGAAACTATCGAAGTTTGTTGTGTCGTTCACAAAATCTGTCACGGTGGTGCTGTTTACAACCACTACATTCATTTTTAATAAATTTGGAATTAATACCAACGCTAACAATTCAACTTACATTAGAGTATGGTTGAGGTTTGAGGGTAGATGTGTTATGTGTTTTGTAGATGTATAATGTAACGGTTGCCCTATGTTCACGTTTCTGACTTTCCGATGGTTCTTTCTTTTAGAGCACTACAATATTAACACAATTTTATATATGTTTGTCAATGAGCATGATATGCATTTCACCAATTAAAAAACAACAACATGATATGCATCATGTAATGCTGACTATATACATACACAACGGGACACAACCGTTGGCTGTTGCTTCAATTAGTGTATCGCAATATTTAATTATCGATAAAAATAAAAAATTAATATGATATATATAAATTAAAAATAAAAAAAACCTCTATATTCCTCTAAAAAAATCTCTATTAAATTAGAGAAATAGATTTCGGAAGAAGCCGAGTTCAATTTCTTGGTGAAAACATTTTTTTATCAGACTTTACTTATATTCCGTTAACACAAAAAAAAATTATAGAAGTAAATGCCATAAAAATATAAGATATTAGACAAATAATAGATAGATAGATCATAAAATAAAATAAAATAAAAAAGCTACCTATTTAAAAAAAAATATTTTCCAAGAACCGGACTATATGGGATCATCCGCATTGATTTCAACGGTAACAAAAGAAGGGCAAGGGGCCAGCGAGTGAGGCAAATTATTGTTGTAAGTTCAACGGTAACATTATTGTCATACCCTAAATTTTGACCAATTATATTTTTATTCGCATTTTAATTGGTCGGAACTTTTTCTTTCGCATTTTAATCATTTAAAACCTTTTTTTTGTGTAGTCAAACTTTTTATTTGCATTTTAAGTATTTAAAACTTTTTATTCGTGTTCTAGTCAGTTTGAAACTTTGTTCGTTTCCATAAATAGTTATTCGTATTTTAATCAGTCAAAAGGTTTTTTGTTTGCATGTTGAAAGTCGAGTGATTTTGTCGTCTCAGACGAAATTTTGGCAAAGAGGTATTTTAAAATACCTCATTTGGTTACCGAAAGGGACATTTTTTATTTTCCTTTTTAGTGATTTTTTATTTCTTTAGTCTTTTTTATTAATGTCTTTTAATTATTTAATATTAATTTTCGTTTTTTATTATTATCAATTTAATCAATTCTTTTTTAGTCATAAGAAGCCCTTTGTCTTTATTTATGTGTCCATGTGTCAGTTTCCTATTGGTCTCTAAAGCATAGTTTTAAAACTCGGCTCGGACCGGTCGGACCATGAACCAGTGGGTAGGCCGGTTCGAGCCAACGTTTGGATCGGTCATACAGTTAACTCGGTCAAAACCGGTGACTCGGCCGAGTTGTGGGTCGGACCGGTTCTCCTTTTTTTTTTTTTTTGCTTTTAACTTTACAAAAACGACGTCATTTTGGACTTCAAAACCTCACTCCCTCCATTCACTCCTCTGTTTTCATGTTTTTTTTAAATTATTATTGTTGGTTGTTGCTAATGACAATAATAATTATATAAATTTAATCCGATTAAATTTATAATAATT
>Ga0315913_1004231_pt1 | contig 17371 bp, 12 predicted proteins | sample MpolsnodulesMG_FD_207736 | JGI IMG/M metagenome (GOLD analysis project Ga0315913, IMG submission 207736) | Medicago polymorpha root nodule microbial communities from Los Angeles, California, United States - small nodules | ecosystem: Host-associated > Plants > Roots > Nodule | place: USA... | reverse complement strand
AGCAATTTTTTTTGAAGGGATAGCAACATTTTTTTGGTTGCCTAAAAAATCACTATTTTGATAAAATCTGTTTTTTTTTTTTTTGAGGGAAAAATCTGTTATTACATAGTAACATTTCTACTGCATTCTATTTACATAATACATTATAAATCCAAGGCTCACCAAAATATAGTGGAATTTGAATAACTTTGCAGAGTAAGTGGAAGATAGCAGAATTTGAGTATATCCACTCGCAAGAGAATAACCATGTGCAATGAAGGAATCTTTAAACAAATTATCAATATCAATATCTTGAGTCAAAAAAGATCGAATCATCAATCATCTCGAGCTTTGCTCCTCTAACCAACTCATGTGTATTTCGAGTTTTTGACTGGCCAAACTTTTTTTCCACCACTATTGCCATTTTGTCAAAATTATACGGCTGTTCCTAACATCCTCAAAACACTTCATGTAGTACACTTTTTTCTATTTTTATACGGTCCATTGTGAACTGGTTAAATAATATATAATCATTATTCTATAAATACAACTCGGTTGATAGTTACAAGAACAATAATATACACGAGTATAAAAGTTTATTCGTAACTAATCGCAATTGCAATTTAAAACTAAATGTTCTCTTTCTATTTTCTTTTTTCTCTTCTTCTAATTAGTAAGAATGTAGTGTTGGTTAAGTAGTGCTTTTTTATTCTTCATATCTCTGTCAAGTGGGTAGGCAAAGACAACTAAACCAGCTTACGAAAATGTTCCCTTAAGAACAGGTAAGTTTGGCAACAAGGAGAAATGGGAATAGGGAAAGTGACCAACCAACTAATTGACAAAAAGATAGCCACCAAAAAAACTTTATAGTAAAGATTAGTGTAAAAGAATTCAACCTTTGAACCCTATTTTGTTTGCTATTGAGACATAAGATAAAACTAGTAATTTTTGTTTAATTAATGATAATAATAACCTAACAACTTTTAACTAAACTATTTATCGTGAATTTAAATATACTAAAAGTATGTATTTTCAAGGTAAATTTTTAAGGTATTTACCTTAAAGTTTAGTTCGGTAACAGTACCTCTAGACAAAATTCAATTAACATTTGATTTGATTTTTAAATAAATTAATATAAAATTATGATATGATATTGAATAATTGAATATGATAGGTACATATTCAATCAAATTTCATAATTATAATTATTGGTTAGATTTTACTTACTTTACAATCGAACTCTAAATCAGTAGGACTTACTTCTTATACAAACCGAAACGTTAACACCAAAAAAATTATGGGTACCATTATGTTAACCTAATTAATAATCTAAAGCAGTACCTTAAAAACCTAAAATAAAGGCACCTATTGTTTTCTTAAAGCATAATAATAGAGCTCCACATTTTGGATACTTAATTATTAATTATACAAGCATGATATTTGGACCACCTACATTCATTTAACATTATATTTTATATCTATTGCTCTTTTTTTCTATTACATAATCAAATGATTGTACCTATCATATCAATCTTTTTATATCTTTCTCTCTAAAGGGAATCATCACTGCCCGTGTAATTAGTCGAGCCAGGGATCATCACTATAGGTCATATCGTTTTTCTAATATGCATATTTTTTGTTTTTTTTAGTAATGCATATTTTTTGTTATAAATGCATAGTTCTTACACCATAATAAGAATATTTAATCAATCAAACAAGCTTATTTCACATTTTTATATCCATTTACCTTTCAATCTTTATCATTACTTTTTGTATTTTTTAGCGTAGGTCAAAAAACCAAAAAACAAATGTATGTGGCACTAAACCAAAGAAGTTAGGGATTCCACAACTGAGAGAAAGAGTTCCTTCCTCAACATCAATCGTTTGAAGTAAAGGGAATCACAATTGAGGATACTCAACCAGACCTTGGCTAAGTTCTTGCTCCATCAACAAATTTGGCACGCTCAGTGAGACAATGCAATCCTTACCACTAAAAAAATCAATTCCCCAGGTCAAGACTAGTTTGGCCTATGCATCAGAGGTATGTCAAAAGTCTTTTCAATATGCATCAAACATCATCATCAACAACCTTAATCCAGCCTCAACCAAACGAGCCTTCATGAATGTTGGGAATGCCAACATATGTGGATTCTCCTAGCATTGATGACGCATAACCTTGAAACACTTGAGACTCTAGTAGTAACGACAACATCTTTTATTAGACAATAGATTGACATGTGGATACATGACTCTCAATTCATGTGTCTTTAAATTGCCTATATATCAATTTCACCTAACAAGATTTTAATTTTTAGGTGTCAAATGACAAAATACTTAAAACAATGATCCAAGATAGCAAGAAATTCATAACGGTTTACCCCCTCCTCCTCCTCTCCAAACATAAGGCTTATAAGAGTGAGATACTTAAAACAATGCAGAATCGGTTCAATGAACGGACTGAGCCAGGAAAAATGTTGAGCTGGTAAAGAATCGTTTTGGAATATATTATTTATGAAATTATGTTGGTATACTCTTTAATAGGATAGACTTGAAAGGTTTTTTTTTGTCAAGTAGCCTAGTGGCTAGAATTCACCTTTTTCAAGGTGACTAAGTGGGGTGTCCGGGATTCGAACCCCGACCCCTGCATATAACAATGTATGTCCCGGCCAACTGAGCTATGCTCACGGGGACTAGACTTGAAAAGTTTTACTATTAGCATTATACTTATATGAGAAATGTTAGGAACATTTTTTTTCCTAACAATATCTTTCTAATACTTACTCTTTTATTTGTTAAAATTTATGTAGGTCTCACTACTTTATGCGAGATCCATTTTAAAAGTGTGAGATTTACATAAATTTCATCGATTAATAGAATGAGTGTTAGATAGAGTATTCATACCATTCCTCTTGCTTTTATTGTTATTTGAAATGCATCATATTAAAATAAAATGCATCATATGAAAATAATCTTTGGACTATTATTTTCCTGAGAGACTAAGTCGAGTATTACAATTTTCTTTGAAGTACTAGCCTCTCTTGAGAGACTAAGTCGAGTACTATTATTTTCTTTGAAAAATTCTAACAAATAAAGTAGTGGTTTCCTTATCATGAAGGACTGTATAATGGTGTTTTTCATGTTATTATATGTAAAAGTTAGCTAAACTATACAAGTGATAAATTTTGGTGTTAGAATGATGATGTTTGTAAATGGATTCATTGATGTACTATGTTCCTACTTATAGCATTTCTTGTGCTATTTGCGGTGATACATTTTTCTGATACTTCTTCAGTAGTTATCAGCTCATTTATGTAAAGTTCCCTTCACATTCATGCCATCATAATAAGCAAGAACAAGTATAGAATAGAGAAATTATACTTCGACATTAAAATTTTAATGTAAAAACAACTTCTTTTGATTTTTATGTGTATTTTTAAAATGTGCGTGTAAGTCCTAGAAAATAAAAAGTAAGAGAGATACAAGAATGTAACTGTATGTATGTACATTTCTTATAACAACTTACGACTTATATGCAAAAAAGTAACTGCACCAGAAGGCATAATACAAAAATCTATGATGCATTAAAAGGAAAAAGAAAAATAAAGGTCTATATTTTGTTATAAAGTATGAGGACTAGTTCGTTCTGTATTAAAAACAGTGTGTCCCCTTGATGATGTAGAATGGTGATCTGTGTCAGTACTATTATTATATTCTTCACCACCATTTGGTGTTTCTAATCCATCACCATTTGATCCTATCCCAACATGTTGTTGAACTACCAAAACTGAAGCACTTGCTGCAAAATCTGAAGATGCTAATAAATCACCAATTGCACCCATCTCAGGACACTCACTCCAATCAGTGAGTCCTTCTGTCAATGGTGATATCATTCCTTGACCTCTTCCAACTATAAAAAGATCATGAATATCATCCATTGCTCTTATTGCTGCTACTGTTTCCTCTCCATTGTTAACTACCTTCTCAAAATAATCAACTGAATCATCATTTCCATATTTCGTCCTAAACTCATGCATTAGTTTATCATCAAGTTGTTTTTCTATATCTGTTTCAACTGTTAAAACACTTGGTTCATCTGAACTGAGTCTATGTTGTTGTTGAACCGGTTCACTTACTCTTTCGCCCAGGACAAAGCGCATTATTGTTAGGCTTGTACCGCTATGTTCCAACATTCTCCATCCATAGCATAATGCTTCTCTGTCATCCGGTCCACCAAAAAACATCACTGCTACATGATGTGATACGTGATCTGAGGCTAACCGGTTCGAACCGCTTAAGCCTCTATCGACTAGAATTCCGACTGAGCAAGGTGCATTTGCTAGTACATTTTGGTTGATGGTTCGAAATGCCATGTTTGTTGCTTCCATTGCACCGTCGACTGTTTGTTGTTTATGAAATGGAACGATTATTAGAGATACGCGCTTGTCTTCTGCTAAATTGCATATATCTTCGTGCATTGTGGAGTAAGGGGAAACTGCTGACAAGGGCTGGACCGTGACAAACGAAGAGTGTTTCTCGTAATTTTTAAAGGCGCTGATTATATGGTCGGATTGAGCTTCAGTTCGGTTGAGGGCTTGATGTTCTGGTTTATTTGTGTTGTGAACAATAAGCATTGCTGATGTACGGCCGCAGAGTTCGACCAAATGGAGCACATAGGCGCATATCGGTGACCTCTTTGTTGGATTCGAGGTTTCAAGGAGGCTGATCATTGTTGGCACGTTTCGAGGACTATGGACACATACTAGTACTTTAAATTCTGCATCTGGTTTTGATATCTGAATTGTTCTTCTTTTGTAATATATGTTTCTCCTTGATGGTCTATAAATTATTGATACAGCAGGTACAATTATTCCAGTCATTATGACTGTTATCATCACCATAACTGCAAATGATTCTTCATCGAAAACCTGTAACAATAATTTTTTATTTTTTTTATCAAAATGAGTCATTGACAGGAATAAGCAAACCACAAATAACAATCAATAGTAGTATTGTATTTGCACCTTTTGGTCCTTTCCAACATTGAGCACAATCATTTCAACTAGTCCTTTTGTGTTCATGAGTAAGCCAAGGGTAGCACCTTCGCGAATCGGCATTTGATAAAAGATTGCAACAGCTAGAGTTCCAACAATTTTGCCAATGCAAGCAAGAAAAATGACAAGAATAAGAATAACCCAAGTATAAGACCCTTTAATGAGTCCTATATTGGTTTTTAACCCACTAATGGCAAAAAAGAGAGGTAACAAAAGTCCTGAAACAAAATCCTCAAGCTTTTCTACCAGAGAAACACCAAGCGGTCCATTCGGAATTGCCAAACCGAACACAAAAGCTCCGAAAACAGAATGAGTTCCAATAGCATCAGTGATGAAACCGGAGACCATGACTCCGGCTAATATAAGAGATATATAAAACTCACTGAAAGATTCACCCTCAGGTGTTTTCTGAACTATCCATGAAGCTGCGGGTCTAACGGCGTAAATACAAAAGGCGACAAACGCTGCGGCAGACAATAGAACCCAAAGGGAAGCGAAAGAAGTTGCTTGGTTCTCAGCCATTGCAATGGCTAAAGCCAAGAGAATCCAAGCACACACATCACTAATGAGTGCAGCCGAAAGAGCAAGCTTTCCTATATCCGTGTTGATGAGTTTTAGCTCGGCGAGGATCCTAGCTAGAACAGGAAATGCAGTGACAGAAAGAGCGACACCGAGGAACAGAACATAAGTTCCTCGGTTCGTGTCACAGTGGCTTTCTCTTTTCAAAAAGAATATGAAAGCAGCGCCAAGGATGAAAGGCAAAACCATGCCGGCAATTGCTGCAGCCACTGCCTTTTTACCTACGCTGCGCAAAACCGTTATATCCATCTCCACACCAACCAAGAAAAGAAAATAAAGAAGACCAACATTTGCCATTGTTTCAATCACCATCACACTTCTTAGAGGGAAAACTGCATTGGCAAATATTTCGTTTTTTCCTAGCACCGAAGGACCTAACATTACTCCTCCCTGCACCGAAGATAATGTCACGTCACATCTATCAACATTATGAGATGATCACAGTTTTTTTATGTTTGAAAAGAAAACAACTAACCAGAATTTCTGCTATGACGCGTGGCTGGCGAAAGGGCTTGAGAACAAAGACAAATATGCGAGTGGCTGCAACAACTAAGGTTAATTGTAAGATGAAAAGTGGCAGAGAAAATTCCAAAGGGCTATCTCCTTGCCATATTCCATTCGTTGTTATCATGGCTGGTGCATAACACACTATATAATCACCTGTTTTGTTTCTTTTATCGGCCATATTTTTTTCGTTGTTAATCCTCTATTGCTATATAACTTTCACGTCCTGTTATATGCAATCATAACAGAGGACTCTTTCATGTGTCAACAAGGCACTAGCAGCATATAATAGACAATATCACATTACAGCATAATTAGATATTGAGCTTTGTACAAAGAGAAAGAAAGAAAACTAAATTTGAAAGAATATGGTTGAAGTCCAGTTCTTGGACAAATATTGCAGATGGATGATTAAGAGGGAAAATAATGTAAGAAGAAAAGGAAGGACTATTTTTCGTTTTTGCTTTGTTTGACGAAAATTAGAAACTAGAGGAAGGTAGAGAGAAAAGAAGGTTGGTTTTGTTTTGGTGGTTTTCCACTCCAAGTGGGAATTCAAGTTAAATTCTATGGCCTATGTTGTGCAGAGGGGAGGGAATCTATTTTAAGAAAGATTGTGATTTCATGTTTATGTGAGTGATTATTAGTTGAAAATGGACATGTGTATGTCTGTGAATGAATTTGTGCAATCCAAATTGACTAATGAATTTAAAAAGAGCTTATGTTAAGGATGTGAGAATGATCCTTATGATCTTCTGAAGAATTTTGAACTCTCTCAATACTATATGAATTTAATCTCTTAATTGTTCAAAACACTGTCAATTACAAAATTGATAGTTTATGCATATGGATTCTTCGGTAGAATTCCGAAATCATGGTACTTGCAGCTTTAGCCTTTAGCTCAAATTATTGTTGGAATTTTTAATGAAAAATTAAGAGTCGTTTTTATGTTAAAAATATATTTTGACATTTGACATCAAAATTTGACAACAAATTAAATAGTTACCGAAGTTTGCTTATGAAAGAAGGAAAGAAATAGTAGTTAGACCATCACAACGGAGCACTCAAATTGGATGCTTAAATGGGTCCTCCATGCCCACATCACTCATTTACAGTAATACTTAATAAGCACCAATTTTCTCTCCAACCCAGTACCTCAAAAGAAATTATTAAATAGGTCCCGCAAATAATTCTATATCATTACATTTCAATAAAATTTTCTTATTTTATTAAGATTTATTAAATGAGATCCACAAAAAATGAAGAGAGAGGGTGCTTCCATAACCACCATTCTCTATAGGCACTCATATATTATACTCCACAATGGGGTGTCTATTTAATGTTGTGCTAAATAGGTGAAACACCCACCATTATGGATGGTCTTAACAAAGTTTAAATATGTTGTTAATTAATTTCAATTGATTTCTTAAAAAAAAATAAATCAATTGATTGTCTATAAATATAAAAAGTATCACAACTCACTAACCATCAACTAAATGTAATTAATCATAACAAAAAAAAAATTAAATATAGTTAATCACAATTTTAAAAAACATTAACAATGGTTGTATATTTGACTACAAATCATGGATGATGAATATCATGTATATTTGTACACATGAAAATCATATATTTTAAGCGCAAATTTGATAGTTAATGGATATATGTATATTTGAGCACATGAAAAATCATTATAATGATGTTCAAAATTGCGGTTAATTGTGTTCAATTGATAGTTAATGAATTGTGACACGTTGCTATATTTATTTACTCAAGATAATCAACTAAATATTTAAATTTTATCAACTATCTAATTTATTGTCAAATTTTGACCTCAAAATTGTGTCAAAACTGAAATGTAATTTTCTTTTGGATCCTGAAGTTAATGCAACATTTATCTTTATGTATTAACTTAAATGCTAGTACCTTCTAAAAAAAAACATAAATGCTAGTGTCAAAAAGTTGTTAGAAAATGGTTGTACAAATATCATTTCTCCAAAAAAAAAAAATCATAACTAGAAGTAATTTATTTGAGAATGTGAATGTCACACCTTTTTTTTGGGTACACTATCATCATGTCACACACCTCTCATTATTAGACTATATTCTCCAATTTATACACAGAAAGATCCAAGTTCGAAGATAATTTTCCGGTATCTTCAAACTAGATATTGTGGTTAAACTATATGGAAATATTTGTTGGGTACACATGTGGATGTTTTTTTACTGTCTCCTTCAACCATTTCTCCTGTTCATGGAGATTGGATGGAGGAACATCATATACATCACTAAACATGTCTGCAAGTGGAGGTTTTTCTACACTCTCAGCAACTTGAATGGTCTGTAGAAGCTGTAGCAGGAAATTTGAGTTAGAATAAATATTTAACAATGTTTTTAGGGATCCACCTTAATCAAATTCAAGAAAATTATGATTATAAAACCGCAAGATTTTTGGTACAAAATATTTTAAGGTGCAGTAAACCAAGTCATCAGATACCCCATACCTGTGTCAATTGCATTTGTATAGGAAGAACACTTTCAGTGACGATTACAAATTCATGGAGTATATTTGAAACAGAACTATGGTATCTAATATCAACCAAATGATTTTTCAGGGAAAAGATAGTTAGTTACCTGCTGTCTCAAACTGTTCCTAAGCTCAGACTCAGCCATGTCATTCCACCAACCATTCCTTTCTATCCACTTTCTAAATCTCGCTACAGGATCACGAGACAATCTCCACCATTCAATCTCGTTGGCGGGACGATACTTGGTAGAGTCATCTGATGTGGAGTGGTGTCCTACTCTATATGTAAGAGCCTGCAAAAACAGAAGAAACAGATACAACATTGGTCTGCCGTTAACACGTTCAATATGAGACTGTATACCAGCATACTGTCATTTTTCTTTTAAACATGTCCAAAGATTTGACTTCAAAGGTTATCATTTTACTTCTATTAGAATTGGTCTCTCTTCGCTAACTGCCATTTGACGAGCAGCTTGAACAGCACTATAAATGGCCAGAGCATCATTCCCATCTACACGAATGCTACGGACTCCATAAGCCTGTCCTTTCACAACAATGCCATCACCTATGTATAAACAGGAAAACCAGCAGAATATATCGTTAGATATTGCAAGACAATGCTAAAGATGTAGACAGTAAGAAAATAATTGAAATAGAAGGAACCGATAAATTACTTCGAAACTGATCTGATGTAGGGGTACTTATAGCCCATCCATTGTTCCGGCATATAAAAATAACTGGGGCCTCCATTACCGCTGCAAAATTTAATCCGGCATGGAAATCTCCCTGTCATAGCTCATAACTCAATCTATTACAATATAAAAAGCAAAAGAAAAAAAAATCTTAACATATCGAGGATCCTTGATAATAATTGCTGTTGTAAACAAAAGCATTCTATCACACACTTATTTAATGGGATGGGATAACTGTAGATTTTTTTTCCTAAAAAAAAGTATATGCAACACTCCTAAACCAAAAAACGATATTGATTTTAAAAGTTTTAGCCGAGAGTGATACAGTACAACCTAAACTCCTTCAAAATTTTAAGAGCAAAACTCTCAATCCATTTCGTGTTTAAATCGCACAGAAATTTCCTTTCAATAAGGGGAGAAACGAGTCTGCTTTAATGGAAATTGTAAAATTTACCTCACTTGAACCACCATCTCCAAAATATGTTACGGCACATGCATCCTTTTTGTCCATCTTTAAGGAATATGCAGCTCCAACAGCGTGGGGAATTTGCGTACTACAGATCAAAGTAGATTTTGCATTTTGTAACTTTCAATTTCAAAATCATTGGGAAAAACAGCAGCAGCAACGCCAACAAATATAATAGTGGTAATAACAATATTATCAATATCATACATCAAAGTCTTGTACATCGAACTTTTCAATACTTACGCAACAGTTGAAGCTACATTCATGTAATTGTGCCTTTTGGACCCATAATGGGCTGGCATCTGCCTTCCTTTCCCATTATCAAACTTATTTGAAAAACACTGATTTGCGAATTCTTGCAGAGTGAAACCACGCCATAACAAGACTCCTTGTTCCCTATACTGCACACAATCAATAATATCTTCTGTAAGATCATCTCTGGCAAGCTAACTCTTCAGCAAAATTTAGACAAATAAAAAAAAATCCCCAATGAAAGTATGAAATTCGTGCTAAATATATATTTTTTCCATAGATTTTTGTTGCATTGCTCATATTGTAATGCAAGGATTTCAGTTGTGGATTGCAGAAAATAGCTGTTAAATTTCGCTATGCTGAAGTGCTATACCTGCTATTTTACAACACATTATACTAAGCGTATCGTGGCACTGAATAACAGCAGTTTGTTAAAATTCAGCTACACTATAGTGCTATATGCGCTATTTGAAAACATTCTAAAGACGCCTGTTTCGCTTGGCTAATTTGAGCTTATCCACTGACATAAATTTTGTGAAGCTGTTTGGGAGAACTTGTAAAAACAAATTATAGCTTATACAAAAACAATTTAACTTTATTTTATTGTTTGCTATAGATATAGCTTATACATAGGTTCTTGTCATGAAAAGCAATTGTGGAATAAGCTACAAATAAGTTGTTTATCTGAACATGGCCCAATGTAATTTTGATTGTATGATAAGTAACCTGAGGGAAAATAACATCATCAATAGAAAGAGCAGCAGCTGATGCAATGTTGATAGCTTCTTCACCATTCGTTGTTACATAAAATGAGATTCTTCCTTGTCTTTGTGCCTCATAGAAGATAGTGTCCATAGTTTGAAGTGCAACCATGTTATTGTACATTTTAACAGCAACATCCTCATTAACCTAAACAAAATCAATTTCTAAGATACTAATTTTCACAGATGAATGAAAGTGAAGGTGGTGAAGTAAGTGCAAACCTGAACAAAATCAGTCCCAAAAAGTGGTTCACCATTATCATCAAGAACACGGTAACAAGGAACTCTGTGTTGTTGTGATTCAGATAAAATTCTCATTTGAGGTATGAATTTGACATTTCCACCAGGAAAATCAATGGCCTGATCGTGAATGGGATTACGAGCAGTGGTGGAGTTAAAGCGGCATGGATGTTGGTTGGTGAAATTAGGTTTCAGACGAGTGGAAGATGAGAAGAAGTTGTTGAAGTTGGATTTGAAGCAAGTGAGAATGGTGGTGGATTTTCTCATCATTGCGTTCATGCTCTCACGCCAAATTCAACAAAATAAAATGAAAATAATAATGAGATGAAAAGTGATTATTGCGTGATGGAGTTAAACACTCATAATGCCACTTAATTTTGTCATCATTATTGGATAATCAACCAAGAAATTTGCTACTAATAGACAAAAAAAATGTCTCAACTCACTTCCATGTCATCATAAATAAGGATAAGGATTAGTACTAACTATTTTTTGTTGGATTAACCACTAATCAATTTTTGTAGTAAACTTATAAATATTTTAAAAGGTCTCTAACTCTATTAAATTGTTAAATTAGTTTTTCATATTTTTAACAATTTAGTTCTATATTTTAATCATTGTCTATAAATTTATTCACTTACCATCAAATTAGTACATAACATAGTGGATGTTTGAGTTACTATGATTCTAACACCATGATACTCTTTTATTGAATGTTTTTGGTTTATGATTACATGTATTGTGCTTTAACTTAAAGTCATCAACGGTTTCTTCTCGAAGTTTTAAATATGGTTCGATTTTAATCATAATTATTTCTAAAGTATTATATAGGAATGATTTTGATTTGTTGATGGTGTAAAACTTTTTAAGTTGACGTGTACCTCATATATTTCTTATTAATAATTGGAAAAATAAACAAGTTTCCATCTCTTTAAAAAAAAAAAAAAAAAAAAAAAGTTTCCATCCTGCAAATTCACCCTCCCTGGCTTTTGAAACAATAGGTAATCACTTTGCTGGTGACAAGCATTTTTATTACCATCATAATAACGTGCAAACCAAAGAAAGTACATATATATAGTTGTGCTCAAATCCTAATGTTATATATAGTTGTGCTCAATTCCTTCCATGTCATCTTCCAACTCCAAAGACAGAAAAACTTGGTCTTGCCATGAAAGATCAGTTCCACTGTCATCATCATCGCTGTTGCAGTAATTCACACCTTGTTGAGGATACATGTTCTTGTCAATTTCATAGACTCTGCATAAAACCCACTCGCTCCAATTTTCACCCTGTCATGCCATGCATGATTAAATTAAACTAAATAGCTACTAGGGAGAAAATAATTTTTAATTAGCTTATTGACAAATAAATAATGTAACTTACCACTTTATCACCATGATATGAAACAGTACTTTGATCAAATCCAGTGGAGCAAATATGATATTCTTGCATTACCCAACTTGTTTCAGAACTTTGTGTTAATTCGCCAATGTGGAATAATAGGTACTTCTTCATTCCCACTTTCTGGTCAGTGCCTGAAAATATTGGTTCTGTCACACCAATTTCCTCCCAATATCCATTTTCAGTACTGGATTTATTTTCCTTCACTTTGGCGAAGAAATAGTATTCATCATTTCCACCGCACAATGCCTTATCTGTATGTTAAATATGAAGTTTATTCATCAAATATTCATGCATTGGACATATGTATAGTTAAGTTAATTATGTCGCTTAATCTTTACCTAGCTGTGTGTATGTGTAAGTAATCTTAAAACAACAACGAAAAATATTAAACAAATATATGGAGTACCATTTAATTCCCAAGGAAGAAGTAGAGACGGATCTAGGTCAGGGATGAAGTTTGGATGAGATTGAACAAGAGAAGCCTTAGAATAGAGAAAGTGAAGGATAAGTTCTTCATCTGTTGGAGAGAAGACAAACCCAGGAGGAAGCTTGACAATATCTCCCATTTAAGGATATATTTTAATTGAATTTGTTAGTTGTAAACTTTGGCACTCACTACAATTATTTTTGTCACTATATATAGAGATTTTTGATTGGTTGTTAATTATTCACAAAAATGGATTTGATGGAAGAAAAGACTGCGGTACGTAGACTGCCATCTCAAGAAAGCAGACCCAATGTCCTAATCCATACAAAGAGACGGCCAATATCGCTAACAACTCAAGTTAGCTTTATTGATAATATACATTATTTAACATTAAATTGTTGTCATACTTAGGTTATTAACTTAGGAAGAATAAGTATTAAGACATTTGGAGCCTGATTATATCATGAGTCATGACATAGCGATTAATGTGTTTTATTTTATGCGCAAGCAAGTGGTCTCGTGTTTTATTAGCAAAAATAAAATGTTCTCATGTTTCGCACCAATTTACTTTCACACATCTGAATTGAATCATTAAGTAACATACAAAAGGGTATTTTCACCCCATTTTATCCTAGTTTTTCAAATCAACTCTTTCAAAGTGAAGGGTGCAAAATAGAAATAAAATAGGCTTAAATATGTTTTCAATTATGCAGATGTATCCCACGGAATGTTTAAAATAGGCTTGAATCAAATGATTTTATAAAATTGATTTTAGTTGAATGTAGGTATGTCGGTGGTTATTCATGGGCATAGATAATATGAAATTTGTGTCTGTTTTGATGGATAAATATGATATTCTGGTGTCGTGTCCATCTTATATCCGTGAGTATCTGCTAGGAGGGTAATCCACATATTTTAAGTTATTTGCGGATGATTATGGATATCCATGAATAACATTTTTTTTAAATGGATTTTTGTAAAATAATAATAATAATAATAATAATAATCTTTTTTTGTTAGTAATTACCTAAAATTTAACAGCAAAAGTTCATCGCATTTATTTAACTCTCAATTTAATAATCAAAGTTCACATTCATTTCCTTCTTGTTACCAAAATAAAATAAAATTCCAACACAATAATACCCATACTTTCCTAACCAAAACAAAGTTCATCACGATTCATCAAAAACATAGAAAAATCCGAGTCTCAGTTGAGAGGTCTGAAGGAGAAGAAGAGTGTCTCTAGGTTTTTTTTTTATTAAATTTGAAAACCAACTTTTATATTTAACTAAAGATATTTAAGTAGTTTTCTTAATTTATTAACGGATACCCGCAGGCACACGTATTATTAATTTTGTATATATATCCATTAAGTAAACGGGTGGTTGAAATATTTGTTTATTTCACCCGTAGATATTCATTAGAGTATTTGCTCCATGTTTGTAAGTTGTAACAGATTTTATCAACGTATATCTGATGATGCGGTTTTTTTTGTCATCCCTAGCTCAACGTAAAGTAATTTTGAATGTATTTATATAAAAGTGGATTGAACAATAAATTTAAGTCTAAAATCAATTGTAGAAGTTAAAAGTTAAAAATTCTAACTTCAAGTTGAATCAATCCTATAATTAAAATCAATTATACAACCTCTAGAATTAATTTTAACCCCTCCAAAATCGAAACCAAACATATACTACAATCTCTCATATGGAAGATATTTTTGAATTTGGTTTTGGGTAATTTTTGGTGGACAGAGTGACACCCATTTGATACCCCAAAAAAATTATTTAACATATCATCCATGAGAGAGCTTACAGACAATTTATTATTTTTAAAAATTCAAAATTTCAAAAATTATTTATTTATAAATTAATAAAATTAATGGTGGTAGGAGGTGTGGCCGACCATTGTGAGTCACCGCCACTGGAGCTCTGTCGAAGACCGACTGCCATCAACCATCATAAATAGTGGGGTGTCAAATGGGTATCCCTATTTATGAGGTATCCCTATTATTGAAAATATTTAGTGGACATCTATACTGTGTCTAAACCTTGAGAGAGAAATAAAGAGTGATGTCATGGGTTGTTGGCATGATAGAAAGTGATAGATAAAAAGAAAAATAAAGTGTTGGATGAGTACAAAAAATTATTATGCGTTTAAATATAGTAGTTGAATAATTGTAGTTATTATGGCTCATGCACAAAAACTACTATGGTTAGTTTTGCACGGAGACAAGCTACATGAAAACTCATATCTGACCTAAGACAATCTCTTTTCTTTTATGCCAAGTTTCCATAATTTTGATTATTTAGCCGCTTGTATATTGCTTCCATTATTGATAGGAAAATGTTTGGAGGGAAAAAGAGAATGAGAGTATAATGTGGAAGAGAGATAGAAACCAAAAGAGATTGTTGAATGAATGTTAGAGAATATGAGATGTTCATATATTATTGTTGTATAAATGAAATGACACAAGGTTGTTTCGTAAAAGAAAAAATGAAGTAGAGACATATATATGATAAAGAGGACATATATGAAGTAGAGACATGTGAAATAGTTGAAATTCTAATGCTTTATTTGAATTTCCTTTGTTTCATATGTCCTATATTTTGAAATTTTGGATGAAGATGTGATGTTAAAGTCTCTTGTAAATTTTGTATCTTTGAAGCGCGTTGTTGCTCTCGATATTCTCTCTAACTCCATGCCATATTCATAATTAAATTAATCAACTCATGTAGATTGTATTTACGTAAACAACAAACCAAAAAGAGTCGACAAGTTTTGGCTTAATATAAGGTGATAAGCCACCATTAACGATTCAGTAACCGATAAAGTTTATGTGCTCTCCCTCGTCATGAAGTAGTTGGTAGGTCACTTTTAGCCGGCACTTATACAATAATGTAGTTGGCAATGGCATTTGAAACCTTATTAATCCTCATCCTGGAAAGAAAACCATAGCCAGAAAAGAAAACCACACGCGTGTCAATATCATCACGGTTACGTGGATTATTAGTTGAGTTTTGTTTGATAGTGAGAAAGAAACTTTAATTACTACGTGAAGGCAAAAAAACATCTACTCATAACATGCATTATTAACCTTTTTATGGACACCATCAGTCTATCACTCTTCCTCACAGACAGAGATTGAAGTCTGTCTTTGGCATATGTGTCTAAGGCCTTGGATATGGATATCTTGCTTTCTACGCTATAATATCTATATCAACAAAGTAACCATCCTTGTGGTAAATACAAATGACTTTTTGTGTATCTTGAATTGCAGATGTGATAAATTAATTCAAATCTAATTACATAGTCAAGGGTTGCAAACTTTAGTGAATCGGAAATCCATCAGAGTTGAGATTTTCGATTCACTTTTTTTATACAGTCTGTTTCATTCCGTTTTAGGCAAATTTGAGGTAGAGTGGGTTGGCCTATTTTGTCACCCATGTTTTTTTTTGTCACCCATTATGTATATCTATGATAGTTCATTTTTCTATTGTATTAGTTTCTCTTAAAATATAGTTAAGATAATTTTATTTTCAAATATGGTTTATGATAGAACATTATCGCATAATTTAATTCATGTAGTCGACCCCACTTAGTTGGATAAGATTTGTTTGTTATTGTTGTAATCTTATAATTTGAAAAGGACAATTAAGAAAAGAGGTAGCCAGGTAGGGATGAAAACAAACAAGAAGTACACTACTTAGAAACAGGCAAAGCCTTAGGTTTCGTACTGCTAGTTTCCTACGAATGAATGAATTGCTATGCCATTAGTTTATAGTTCGAGAAAGATGTTAATATGATTACTGATTATGAAAGTGAGTGCAGATAGTCAGATACTAGTAGTCTAGTACCATGTTTTACCTCGTGACAATGTGCTAATAAAGACACGTTTGTTACTGGATTATGTAGCTGGATTTTGGACCCCTCACACAGTTTAGAACTAATCACAGTAATCAAGGTGGCATTGAGAAGGAAGGATTAATAAAACTCTCTTATGTTGACCAGACAAACAAATACAGTAACTCTCTAACGTGAACTATTATATTATATTTGAGTTGTTCTATTTTTTATGTCAATTTGATAAAGAAATAGCAACAGCAAATGCACGTGAATGAACTGTGTATACACAAGTTAGAGGACCTCAGTATCTTTGCATTTGATAATAAGAAACAAGTAGAAGAAAAAGAGAGATACACATTGTAAAGAAACAAAACAAGAAGCAATTCAATGAAGAAACAATGGTGTGAGATTGAGGCAATAGGCATCAACTACAAGATCACATCAAAACAACCTTCTAAAATTTTCAACAAACCTCCAAAACCTGATGGTGAGAAACCAGAAGATGAAGCAAAAGCTGAACAAAGGCAAGGTGGTGGAGTTAAGCATGTCCTCAAGGATGTTAATTGCATAGCCAAGCCATGTGAAATTCTTGCAATTGTTGGGCCAAGTGGAGCAGGAAAATCATCATTGCTTGAGATTCTTGCTG
>Ga0315913_1004228_pt1 | contig 17374 bp, 7 predicted proteins | sample MpolsnodulesMG_FD_207736 | JGI IMG/M metagenome (GOLD analysis project Ga0315913, IMG submission 207736) | Medicago polymorpha root nodule microbial communities from Los Angeles, California, United States - small nodules | ecosystem: Host-associated > Plants > Roots > Nodule | place: USA... | reverse complement strand
TTAGGATCCTCTTATCTCTTGCTGCGAATTTGGATTGGCCTCTACATCAATTAGATGTAAAAAATGCATTTCTTAATGGTGATCTAGAAGAAGAAGTGTACATGGATGGTTCTCCAGGCTTTGAAGAAAAATTTGGGTCAAAGGTGTGCAAATTGAAAAAATCTCTTTATGGTTTAAAGCAATCTCCAAGAGCTTGGTTTGAAAAGTTTTCTCAATCAGTAAAGAAACAAGGATACACTCAAGGGGAATCAGATCACACTTTATTCATAAAGTACACTCCTGGTGGGAAAATTACTATTCTAATTGTTTGTGTTGATGATATAGTTCTTACTGGAGATGATGTGACAGAAATGGAGAGACTAAAGAGAAACCTCGCAGCAGAGTTTGAAATCAAAGACTTGGGATCTCTAAAGTACTTTCTTGGCATGGAAATAGCAAGATCAAAGAAGGGAATATCGGTGTCGCAACGGAAGTATGTTCTTGATCTCTTACAAGAAACCGGTATGAGTGGATGTAGACCTGCTGATACTCCCATGGATCCAAATTTGAAACTTTGGGAAAAGGGGGACACACCTGTCGACACAGGAAGATACCAAAGGTTAGTTGGGAAATTGATTTACTTGGCACATACAAGGCCTGACATTGCTTTCCCCGTTAGTGTTGTTAGTCAATTTATGCATGCCCCTTATGAAGAACACCTTGATGCCGTCTATAGAATTTTGAGATATTTGAAGGCTGCCCCCGGAAAAGGCCTATTCTTTGGCAAAACCAATGATAGAGATGTGGCTATTTTTACTGATGCTGATTGGGCAGGATCCATTACAGATAGAAAGTCGACTTCAGGTTATTGTACCTACGTGTGGGGAAACTTGGTAACATGGAGAAGTAAGAAGCAAGGTGTAGTTTCTAGAAGCAGTGCAGAGGCTGAGTTTAGAGCAATGGCCCAAGGAATTTGTGAGGGTCTTTGGATTCATCGAATTCTAAAGGAGCTAAAGATGACAGTAGAACTTCCATTGAAATTATATTGTGACAACAAAGCCACAATAAGTATAGCTCATAATCCAGTTCAACATGATCGAACAAAACATATTGAAATCGATCGTCACTTTATAGAAGAGAAATTAGATTCTGGAATACTCTGTCTACCTTTTGTGCCTTCAAATCAGCAAACAGCTGATATTTTGACCAAGAGCTTACTTAGCAAGGACAAGTTTTGAGCATCTCATAAGCAAGTTGGGCATGATTGATATCTATGCACCAACTTGAGGAGGGGTGTTGAAATAAATAATATTTCCTTTTATTGTTATTCTATTTTTTAATAGTTGTTTATTTTTCCTTATGTCACTCCTTAGATTAAGGAGATGATTAGTTGTATTCTCTCCTATAAAAGGAGCACCATTTTCATTGAAATAAATAACTCTAAAGTTATAGAGTATTTTCCACAAGTGATCCCAAAAAAAAATTGAAGTAACAATCAAAATTAAGATTAAGAAATGTAAGACAAAGCAAAATGATAGAAATGTTGCTAGCATACCTAAAGCAGAGAAAAGGATGAACAACACTAGCAGTCAGTGTTTCAAAATAATAATAATAATAATTAATGATAATAATAGCAATAATAATGAAGCAACCGATCAAAATTAGAAATGAAGAAAAAGTAAAACGATAAGGTTTATTTCATCTTTAAAAAAAAAAAGAGAGATAAGGTTTATTCAAAACAGGGGAAAGTGAACCCTTGATAAATAATAAAACAAAACAGGCTCCTGACAAAATAAAATAACAATGCTATCCAATGTACAAATATCAACAAGGAGATTAGAAGAATGAATCTAAACAAACAGTAATGCTGAACACCTGTCAAAGGAATGTCAAGATTTACCTGTAAGAAGAATACCCAAGATAGAGTCAGGCCAACCCGGACATGCCTTGAACGTACTCCACTTGCTGAATCAAAGTAATCAATGTCATTTCATGCCCACAAAAAATGTAAAGGATACGGATTTTACATTTGTAATTTCTAGATAGATACGGATTTCTAGATAGATACGGATTTTCCATTGGTTTTATTGTTTTAATTATCTACTGTTAGCTTCCTTTGATTTTAAATTGGACTTAACTCGTCATTACAAAACTGGTTTGTAAAGTGAGGAGTTCCACACACACCCTCACTCAACCCTATTGGTTTGGTGCATGATTATACGGTAGGTGGTCTGATGGAAACACTCTAATAAAATCTTCAGTTTTGGATTGGGCCTAACTCGTCTTTACAAAATCGACTTATAAGATGAGGGATGTCTGCCACTTATAAACACTTCATACACTGTCAGTATATAATGTGTGACTTTCCACAAGCTTTTATGTGTTATTATAATATTATTTGGTACAGTTGTAAAACAAACTCTCCTGGACGGGCACAATTGCTATATATGCGGTGTATTTAATCTTAAACAAATAGCAACCCCCAAAAAATGGGTATAGCCTTGGCAAATTGTGCCCGTCCAGGAGGTGCCCAATCATATATAAAAATCCATCAAGTCTACTTAGTTTTTGTTTAGGTTATCAAGTCTACTTGGTCAAATTCCAGACAAAGGTAGTGAAAAATGAAAATATTCTCATGTTTTTCATTTTATGATATGACGGTCGCTGTTAGTTGTGATTGATAATTTTAATGAAATAAATTTATGTTTGAAAAGTTTCATAAGGACGGGGTTGGTAGGGTGACGGTCTTAAACATTAAATTATTTACAAAGGAGTAAATTCACATTTGCCCACAGGAACAGCTGGATAAGGTTTTATTTTAATTTGAGGGAAGGGGGAAGGTTGGTTTGCATTATAAGCAAGGACATGCCATGGTATATTCTCACCATCTTAGCAAACAAAAATACAGTGATCCAAACAAAAGCATTTTACCTTTTGTGAAAGCCAAAATCAAATGCTTCTGCAGTCCACCTTCTAGCTTTTTTGCTTGAGGTAAAGGGCCCTTTCCCCTTGGTTGAATCTAGTAAGGTTTAAGGGGGGAAATTATGAAGGACGCAGGAATCGTGGAAAAACCAGAGAAAACAAGTATATAAATAGAAACCTGCGCCTCAGGATTCATTCCAAGAGCAAGCAAGGAGCCCAAAGTTTCAGCAAAGGCGTCACGGACAGATGCAACAGGGTCTTCAAGAGCCTATCAGAAGCAGCAGTACAAAGACACGTAAAGAATACTATCATTTTTAACCAACCAATTGCCATGTTTATTTGTGAAAAAGATGAAATTGAGACAAAATACCTGCCTTGACACAATAAGATGCTGAATTGTCAAGTTCTGCCACACCTAAGCCTGGACCACCAATGCTAGCAAATGCCTTCGAACATCTTGCGGAAGCTATTCTCACAGCAAACAACTTGTCCCCCGCGGCAGACTTCATTATAAGACGGAATGCCTCTGAATATGCTGTTGAAGCAGCACTACCACCAGAGCCTTCTAAAGCATTCCGAAGCATATATAATGCTTCTTGCCGTACAAACTCCTAAAGTTTGAGAGACATAAATTTATTTAAAGAAAGCGTAGCTGGCTAAAATAAAAAAGGTGCCTTCTGATGTGAAATAAACAAAACTAAAAAAGCAAATGAGAGAATATGTGGATATTACATAGTGGATCAATGTTACTTATATAATGAGTCGAAATAAAATGAAAATCCTAATGCTTCCTATTTTCTATATTTACGAGACTAATAAACCATAACTACTTATTTACATCATTTCATATGCATCAATCTTATTACGAATGCAACTAGTATTTCACGGGAAGACCAAGCTTCTTGAAAAAAGACTGTTATTTTATTAGATGTTATGTGGAGACATCATTGCTAGCTTTGTTAGTTCAAATGATCAAGTAAAGATGTTTTTACCAAATCTGAGGTCCACTAGCAACCACATTAGGCTTCTTACATTCATCAGATAAGCCCTCAATAAATATACAATAACCAGAAGTGGCCACCTATCAGTTAGAGAGTCTGCCCATCAACATCCAAATATCACATAATTCGCATACGACTCTTGTTTTCATAGACAAGACCTTCTCTTGGAGCTTACTTTATGTACTTCAAGATTACAAACTACCCACCTCAATGACCTTCACAAGGTACCTCAATGACCTTAACAAGGTAATTTAAAAATTGACTTACCAAACTAACAATAAAGGACATATCAGAGTGAAAACAAGGGTTTATCGCCCACGATGTGATCAATGGTACCAGAATCAAGAACCCAAGGACCAATAGAAGACAATTGGGAGAGACTGGCAACAAAACTACAAGTTTGTACAACAGAGTCAACGGAACATGAGATTGGGCACTATTCCAACCACTTCAAGAAATCAATAGGCAGCCTATGGGGTAGTCTGCCCATCATAGAACCACCTGGGGGATGAAATTCATAGAACCGCTTCAAAAAGTTGTAATTGGTGGGTTGTATTGCGCTGATAGATTTGGCAAAGGAGGTGACAAAGGCAAGAGATGAGATAAGGAGAAGAAGGAGTTGCGTTCTAGAAATGAAGACGACAGGAGAAGGATGGCAAACTGATACACGGTTTCGAATTTGTGTACCTAAGACACGGCCTTATTGTTTTATAGCCTTCTTATTTTATTGATCTTAGTCAATGCTTCTTGTTTATTACCATATAAAGGTGACCTTGTTTTTAACTAAATTGATAAAATTCTCTAGTGATGGTAAACATGCATTCTCCACAGCCTATAGCCAAAGTTTTTGAATGAATACTATTGTTCAACTAAAAAGCCTATCTTGTTACTTAGCAGTTAGTTTTCAGGCATGTTAAATCTTAATCTATGTTAAAAAGAATCAAATAATGAAACTTTCAACTTAAACGGACAATGCAAAAACAATCAAAAGATAAAAACTAATTCAAAGGTAGACTCAAAAAAAAACAAATCTTGGGCAAGAGAAAACATGTTTGCATAAACCAACAAAATCAACTCTTAAGACTGGAAATATGTTTATTATGTCATATTATGTGGGGAGAATGTACATTTATATAGGCAGGAGTCTCCTAGTTAATCCCCAATTAATAGGGAAGATTAATCAATACAATAAATAGTGAAGATAAAACTAAACAGTCACAACTTTTCAATATCTCAACATCAACCAAGGGAAACATTTATATGGCATTGGTATTTGGCCACTTAATGCACCTTAGTGATTTAAAGATATAAACAAGCAAGCTGTTAGGATATACCTCACTGAATCTCATAAGTTTAGCTGCTATGCTTGTTGTTTCAAGCAAACCTGAAGTAATTCTTCTGCCAAAGTGTTTATACAATTCTCCCAAGCATTGTGCAGCCCCTGTAAATTATAACATCATATTCAGAGAGAAAAACATGCAACGGAGTGTGTAAATAAAACAGCACCTACAAATTCCATTGCATTATGAATTTATGATGCTAAGTTTATTTGGAATCATGGACATGAAAAATATCACCATAAAATATAAAAAAAATCAGTAACCTTCTTCAGATAAGGATATTCAACATCATATCAGAAGAATCCATCATAAACAATGGACCAATATAATATCTAACTAAAAGTTCAACAAATATTTAATTTCAACAAACCAGCAATTTTCAGAGGTTCACTCCTCTTCCCATCAGAAAGAAATCCCTGAAGGCTGCTTGCTCTAGAGTAAATTGATATTGCATCTCCCTTGGATATGATCTTTGCCATCGCTACCGATGCCAAGTTACGCACAGGCCGTTTTGCACCAATAATAAGTAAGGAATATAATGAATCCTCACATCTCCTTTGCCATACTAAAATATTGTCCTGCAAATTATATATTTCAACATCTTATGTCAATAATCAATGCTGAAAGTGATTCTAGAAAAAGTATAAACTAATACTCCCTTCGGTCTCAAATATAAGCAAAAAAACTACCCATAGTTCGAAGTTTTAATATAAGCAAATGTAACTACCTTTACATTTTTAATGATGTCAGTCCAAAAATACCTCTCATTAGATACATGTTTCAATTTCCAATTACCCTTCTATTTCCATGGAACAAGTTCCCATTCCCATGAAGGACATTTAGGAGAATACACTTATTTTTTGTTATGAGATCAAGAAAATTAGCTGCACTTAACTAAACTTTTTAATAAATGTGAAGTTAGTTAATTTTGTTTATAATCAAGACCAGAGTAGTAAAATTATAGCTCCTAGTAATTGTGGAGCTATGGATTATATATAAGATCCACTTCTTCTTCTTTTTTATAAGCAAGTCCAGTTCTTAAACACTGGTAAGAGATTCGTCTTAAACTTAGGCCTTGTTTGGATTGGCTTATTTGATTTTATCTACTAACATAAGTATCTGAGAGACTATTTAGGAGAGCTTATGGAAACACCTCATGATGTGTCAATATGTCATAAGCTGTCTTCAACTTACTTCCATAAGCTCTTACAGATAGCTTATGAAAACAGTTTATACCTTATATGAAAACACTTTTCTTTATTTTATTTTTTGTTATAGAAACAACTTATACGTGAGCACTTATATGATAAACACTTAAATTAAGGTGTTTATCCAAAAAATGGCTTAGGTCCCCAATTCAAATCTTCAAACTAGTCAGTTCAGTGTACATTGATTTTTTACTACAAATAGTTTAACTAATCACATAACGATAAGAGCAAATCAAAGAGCGGTTACTCTGACTGTACTGATACCACAAAATGTAGAGTAAATCTACTACAAAAAGAGAGAGATACAAGCAAATGCAACTCAGAACCGAATCCAAACAAAGTGAGTTTGTCTTTATTTTATATTTTAGTAGAGAAATAACTTATGCATAAGCACTTATGTGATAAGCAATTAAACTAAGGTCCTGTTTGGTTTGAGCTTATGTAAATAAATAAGCTTTTATTTTAATTTATAAACTCTCACTAACGAAAAGTGTATCTTCATAAACGGTTTTTTCATAAACTACCTTAAAAACTTATAAATAATACATAAAAACTTATTTATTTGCATAAGCTGTTTTTTATAAGCTCTAAAATAAGGTAATCCAAACGGGTCGTTGAGTATCCAAACAATGTCTTAGGTTACCAATTCAAATCTTCAAACTGATCTATTCAGTATGCATTGAATTTCTAAGCACAACTATAAAAAAACAAATCAAAAAACAGTTAATCCGAACAGATACAACAAAATGTAGACTAAATCTAAATCTAATACGGAAAAAAAAAAAAAGAGAGATACATGTAAATGCAGCGGTGACTGAATCCAAACAAATTAAGTTTGTCTTCATTTTATCTTTTGTTGCAGAAATAACTTATACCCAAGCACTTATATGATAATCACTTAAATTAAGTTGTTTATCCAAATAATGACGTCAGTCACCAATATAAATCATCAAACTGAGCTCTATACAGTAATCAGTATACAGAGAATTCAACATCAATAGTATACAAAATGTAAAGTAAATCTAAATCTACTACAAAAAAACGAGATAAAAGCAAATGCAATCACAAACGAATCAAAACTTATTGAATCACCGGAATCTCAAAGAAGCGCTAATCCAAACTGATACAGCAAGATGTAGAAATGCGCGAAAATGAAGGATCGAATGTGATGCGATGAAACGGAAATGGAAATGGAAATGGAAATGGAAGAGAAAGAATGACCTTAGTGTCTTCGTCAATGGCGGAGATGAGATCGGAGAGGAGATCGAAGCAGAGGAGTGGCTCGGGAGATTTGTGCGCGGCGGAAGCGACTATGGATTCCAGTTGCGCCACCAGTACGCCGAACCGCGATAGCGGTGCAGCCGGCGCCGGCGTCATCTGAATTTTTGACATGTGAATTCAACTTTACTGCAATAATGTTATGTATGTGTTTGAATCAGAGAAGTGGAAGATGAACATTATGAACTTGCTTGGATCGGAAAATGGTGGGTAAAAAAATTGCAAATTAGTGTTTTCGTATATTTTTTTAATTTTGTTTTCGTGTATTATTTTTTTTTTTTGTTTACATGTGTATTATTAAAACCCTCGTTCTAAAAAAAACTGAACTTACCTCAACTGATAGGGATAATGCATATAAAATATGTAAAGTCTGAATTCAAATTTCGACCATCATCAAAATTAAACATTTTTGTAGTAAATACGCAATATGTTATTACAAAATTATACATTATTGTAGTAAATATGCTATATAAATACAAGTATTTTGAGAATATGTTACATTAACTAAATACTTATATATCAAAACTACTGTGTGTTTGATTGTCAAACGTGAAGACAAAAACTAATGTGTTTGATCCGCTAAGAAGTAATTATTAGACATTTGTTTATGGTAGACAAAACGTTATTTTAACATATTAGACGGCTTGTACTTTAGATAAAAAGGTTTTATTGTAGTTTAGAGGTTAAGATCCTCTCTAGAGCTGTCAAAAATGAGCCGGGATAATGGGCCGGTCCATTAGCCCATATTTCTGGGTCGGGTTGGGCCTCAAAAAGCTGGCCCAAAATACACTTGGGCTTTTTTTGCCCAAACCCATTTGACCCATTTAAAAGTGGGGCGGGACGGGCTGGTCCATCGGGCTTCGGATCTGCCCATTATCAATATTTTCATTTGATTTTTTTGGTGAAAACACTATTTTTTGAAAAAATTATCAACTTATCTAAAATTTATTAATAAAAAATATTTTAATAACTAAACTTAATAAAAATTAATGAATTTACCGCAAAGTTTTAAAATTATAAAGTTTATAAATTATAAATTCGATTCAATCAAAGGAATGATCTAGAGTTTTATTAATAATATTCAATGTTTTTTTTTAAAGATAATATTATTCAATGTTAATGTGAAAATTATTTTCACTTCTATGTCCATCAAATCATATTTTCACAAAAAGATAGTTGTGAGTGACTAATGTATAAAAAACGCATATAAAAGAGTGGGAAAAAAAAACTAAAACAGGTCGGACCGGTTGGCCCATGGCCCACATAGGCCTGGTCAGGTTCAAGAATCTGCAACCCAATTATAAATAGGTTGGGTCGGGCTGACCCATTTATGTAGTTGGCCTACTCAGGTCGGGCTGGGCCGGACCAACCTGTTTGACACCTCTAATCCTCTCCATTTGACAAAATAAATTGAGTTTGCAATTTGGAGAGAAATAGACACAAAAAATATATGGTGGGTCCCACCATAATTAATTATTTTATATTTTTTAAAAAACTTTTTTGTATTTTTATCTCTCCAAATGGAAGAAATAAATAGATACGTAAAGAAGAGGATCTTCACTCGTAATTTAGTGAAAAAGAAGAATTTCAATCTTTGTTATTTCTCTTACCCCATCAGAGGAGTTAGGATCATCTCCATTTTTTTAAATGGATGATCCTAACTCCCACCAGAGTTTGTTTTTTCGTTGAAACACTTTTACAATCAAACATAATACAACTTAAGGTGTCTTGTGATGTCCCTTGCTTTTTTTAACAGATCAAACGTGTCATAAATAATCAAACAAACAAGCAATAAGGCAACATTATGTATTGTTGTTAACTTTTTTTCTCTATTAATTATGTATAGTTTAGTTAAAAACCGAAAAAATATCTAATAAAATACGCTTATGTTGGCACTTTTAAATAGATTTTATTTTGTTCCCTCCTTAAAATATGTCACCAATTAGCGACGGTTTAGTGACAAGGAAGAACCTGTAATGATTTTGGGCCTCGCAAAATATTAGCGAGGGAAACAGAAATTCTACACCAATAGAGATAGAATAACTTCGTCACCGAACTAAAATCCGTCACTAGTATTAAGCTAAAAAATTAACAACGGGACTCCAATTTTTGTCACTGATTAGTGACGGAACACAGTTTTCGTCGCTTAACATGAGGGACTATTTTCGTCACGGACATTGAGGGACTTGTTTTCCGTCACTAATTAGAGAGGGAATTTTTCCCCAAATTATCAAGGAAAGATATCCCGTCACTAAAAGAGAACAATTTTTTTTCCAAAATTTCATTCATGATCTATTAGTGGCAAAATTCACTTTATCTTAAATGTGTAATTTTATTGCAAATGAATTTATTATAGGGAAATGCTTTATGTCCCGAAACATAATTCACGGAATACTCATGAATGAGGCAACAAAAGAAAAAGTAACTCGTCATCATGCTTTTAACTCTAATGTGTCCATCTTTAACTCCTATGAATCTGATTTATATGCATCTCCATAGATGAAAGGATTAATATAATATTCAAACCAACATAAAAATATATATTTGTCTTACTTTGTTGGAAAAATAGCTTTGCCTACAATGAACAAAGTAGAGGTGCATGGAGACACGTTTAGTAACACTGAAACAAGTGGTGTGGGGTGGCAAACGGTTAATTATCAATAACTTTTCATTTTAATAGAAATATGAAAGCTTTTAGTACTTAAAAATACATAGAAAAGGAAGTTCATGAAAATTCGCTATCAATTTTGTCGTTGGATATAGCATTGTCGTTTATTATATTAAACAAAAGAGTTTACCAAACTTCGTAGAAATCATAACTTTATAGTATTAATATTGTTCTTGTAACAAAAAGTTTACAACTGTAGTCTTAATATTCATACACAATATATCTAGCCGGTGGAGGCGGAGGTGAATCCGAACGTGGAAGTAGATGTGGATGACCTAAAGCAATACTCTCCATAAATTGAAATAACGGTTCCATAAGAAAACACGACTCCTCTTGAGCCAAACATAATTCCTCTAAGACCAAAATGACTACTACCCAATAAAAAAATCTCTATTTTTTCACTTTCTTTTTACAAGCACTTATTTTATTTTTACTATTTACGTATTTCTTATATAATTTTACTTTTCAAAAGTTCTAATATTCGATTCGGTTTTTATATTTTTTTCAACGGTGCTAATAATAGCAATTCGATTAAAAATAATTAATTCTGTTTGGAATATTAAATTTTGATTTCTTTAAAAATTAGTCATGGTTTGGTTGGAAACCATAAAGTCGAACCATTAAAACAATTCAGTTCGGTTCAAAATACAAACAGTTTGGTTTGGTTCAGCTATTATCAATTTTAAAAATGGTTCGATTTACATCGGTTCACTTTTTCTCCTGAACCCATGTCCGCCTCTACTCATGACCTTACCTCACCCACCACCACTGTCCCACTCAACCCCTAATTTTTTCACAAGCAACACAACATCCCAAATACCTTACCAAAAAACATGTTTTTCCCTATCTAGCAACAGATTGATTCCCATCATCAACACGTTTTTCTAAAAAAAAAAATACTAATGACTGATTTCTTTTAAAAATTAGTGGCATGCCAGAATCTGTGACAGAATTAATGGCATGGTTCACATTAGTGACATCTTTAGTGAGGTAAAATGTAGAGATGGATAATTTATGTCTCAAATTCGCTAACAAAAATGAAACTCTGGACTTGAGTGACAAAACTTGTGACGGAAATTTAGTGAAACTTATCCATCACAAGTGTCATCGCTAATGGTCATCAATTACATTTTTGTGGAAAAATCAATGCTCCACCACCAGTTCCGTCGCAATTGGTGAAGGATTTTGTTCCCTCCCTAAATCTGTCACTAATCTGTGCACATTAAATTCTCCATGCATGCATATTTCACCAATAAAACAAAAATTTCATGGATATGATAAATTTCAAGGGTAAAAATATAAACAATTTTCATTCATATCCTTTCTTCGCATCTTTGAGAGAACTAAAAAAAGTGAGTCCCACACAAATTTTTACTCCATTCGCTATTTCTATATTGTGTCAAGTGAAAGAAGTTCTATCTCTCTTCCCGGCTTCCCTCTAAAAATTTATCTCTTCTATATTTCACTCATAGCTAGCATAGTTACACAATGTAAATGCAAAAACATAGATAAAATAGTGGCATGGTTTTCTATAAATTTATACAATTCAAAAAGTTTAGTTTTGATTACTCGATTATATAAATTTATAGAAAATATCAAGAACAAAGGACGTTACGAGGCTTATGATGCAAGGTATAAAAACAAAAATTATAAATGGAAGGTCACCGTCATTTTTTTGGTAGAACGTTCTCCATTTGTTTCTATCTTTAGGGTTATCTAGAAACATTATCTTAAATAGGAAAAACATTTTGAGAAGAAACAATACAAGAGTCATTAAAAAGTATATGTACACGCATGTGTGTTACTAATATATAGCATATAACAATTTATTAAATATAACATAAAAATACATTACATGTTACGTATATAATGCAAATTCCTTTGTAAGTGTTTTTTGAACCCTGAGATCTTCCCTACATTAGAATGGGACATTATTGTCTCGCCTAAAAAAAATCAATAAAAGAAGGTTCAATGTAGTGAAATCACACTATTTTGTATTTAATATCCTTTTGACTAATTATTTCATATAATATGAAAGTACATTACATTCTATGTTTATTGATTAATAGATACATATATTATTATATATCATAAAGAAAAATGTAGTTATCGTAAAAAATAAAGTACAATTGAGTGACATCACATTATTTTATTTATTGTGTTGTCTTACTTGACCCTGTCAAAGAAATATAAATGATGATAAAATGATATTACTATTGGCTTCGATCAAAACAAGAAATAGGAAATGAACGAAAATCATAAAATAAACAAAGTTGAGAATGTTAGCTATATTTTTTTCTCCCAGTTTACATGTAACAAACAAATAGATTCTGATCCCTTTATATATATACAAAACTATTGCTCTATTTACTTCATTTAAATACTTTTAGCACTTAAGAAATTCCAAGAAACATTTTGTAAAATTAAAATCATTATTAAACTACTTTTAAGTACATTATTAAACAGTTTGTGTTTGTCCTTTTAAATCGTTTAATTGATCACTTGATCTTATTAAGGATGTTACAAAATAATATTATTATAATCATTATTAAATAGCTCTTAAGAATATTAGCGAGTTGTGTTTGTCCCTTTAGCTCATTCAATTTTTTTTAGGAATGATTAAAAATTCTCAAAGGTAAAAGCGTGATTTAAACAATGAATTAATTATGATAGATCTTTGCTAGGATCTACAAAGTTATAGCTTTCTATGGCTTCTTGGCAACCTAGTAGCCTCTAGGAGATGTTTCGTTCAACCTTCATGTTAAGCACGTGAAGAAGTCCTCTCAGCAGTACAATCACATAATCTTAACATGCAACATTGGTCGGTTAGGTCATCAGTAATTCAAACTAAAGCAATATTATTTTCAACCCTTCGTCTATGACAAGAACCTTAGTTAGATCTCAGCGCTTTCAGGATCCTCCAAGATATAATACTCATGCAAAGTAGTCTCTCTTGTTCCATCAACTTTTGGTTCATAGGGATGTAACTCATATCAAACAAACATTTTCAATTCACATACTCTTTCGGTTTTAGAGAACTATAGCATCAAAAGTAAAAGAGATCGAGTTTCACTTACAAAGATTTTAAGTTAAAACAATTTGTTTAAAAGAAGCACGAAGTTATAGCTTTATAAATCTTAAACAAAGAATATCATAACCTCATCATGCTAAACCACAATAAGGGGTTTAGCTCGTGATGAATATAGCCATGAAGATAAAATGCAACATAAATGAAAACAAGAAAAACTAAATTGATAGATAAAATAGAGTTCATAAAAGATTACAATCCAAGAAGGAAATAGGTGAATCGAAGCATCACCTAAATAATCTTAACTCTAAATCACTAAGAATTAGCTTTCATGCTCATCTATGTAGAATATGAGATGGATTGAGAACTCTGGTGCTGCTTAATCTTAGCTGGACTTGCCCGCTTAATTCACAAGTGTAAAATTGTGGACCCCTAGCACTACCATGTGGTTGTCCTTTTATAGTAGAAGGTCAACCACTACAAGTTGTACCCTTTGGTCATTCCCCTTATGAGTTGTCCTTATCTTATCCTACCTACTCCAAGAATATTGCTTTCTTCTTCATATCAACAATCATTTGCGTCATCTCATGGAACTTAACCACTAAGAAATGATAGGATAGGGTCACATGGATTCGTACTGCAGTACGACCTGACTGACGATCCAGAGCGCTACATCCTTCCATATCTTCAACGATATGATGCATCATCCATTCCCCGCTGAAGCTTCCCAAATCTCCAACGACATTCTTCACACTGTTCCATCAAACATAAAAAACAAGCATCACTAGTTTAAAATGATCAAACTACACTAAAAACTAATTAAAACCATAAAATCCTAAATAGACACTGATTAGATGCTTTAGGTCGTGTATTCACTCAATTTCTTGTCCATTACGAGGGATAAATGCAACGTGGTAACCTACTATTTTACCGGTTATCGTAAACTTTTCCTGTTTTGAATTTAAAAAGAGATGCAAGTTTATGACAAAGGAACCCGCATAGGAAGTTATAAGTGAACATGGTCAGGGAAGAAAAAGTTAACATGCAAGAGTTCTAAAAAAAACTTTTTTTTTACCAAAAAAAAAGAATTAGAAAGATAGAAGAGAGAGAAAAAATGTGATATGAGAAGAAAGGAAAGGAACCCATTGATAAAAAAAAAAAAATGATTTGTCCCTTATTGTTACTCATTCATCATTTTTAATAAATTTGAACATTCTCTAGATTAGAACAAATCAAAAGAAAAGTCGTTCATTGTAAAGAGCTTCTCGCCTTTAAGTTCATACATGACTTTGTTAGGGATGTACTTTTTGATATATTCAGACGGGCGGGAATATCAGTGAAGAAGGAGGGGCCAGTGAACTTCCTGACTGACCCATTAGATAGAAGATCAACACTCAGGCCTGCGGATATTATGGTGTACAGATGGGTAGGTGGAAAACATGCTTGTGTAGACCTGACTCGGGTTTCACCACTTGTGGGATTATATGTCAGACCTTTTACCATAGGACAAACAGCCCTAAAAGTTGCGTCAAGCAAAGTGGCCAAACATGAGAAAGCTTGTTCTGACAATCAACATGCTTTTATACCATTTGCTTTTGACACTTTCGATTTTCTAGCACCAGAGGTTGTTGACCTTCTACATAGAGATCAAAAGGTCATGCATAACAATGTCATGTCTCCTAGGTCCATAAATGTTGTGTTCACGAGGATTGATTTTGCCATCCAAAAAGATCTAGCGGCACAGCTTGTTGCCCGCTTTCCATCTGTTCAAGTGTAAATAATGGTTTTCATATATATAAAAAAGATAAGCGAGAATGAAATTACAGAAAAAAGAGAGAGAAAAACCAATTTAATAAATAATTACTAACATTCATCATTTCAAAAAGATAAAAGAAAGAATGAAAACCTAATTGCAACTAACCTCTATTAAACCTTTTCATTTGAAAGTATGTGTCCAAAACCCAACCAATATTCCCCTTCGGTATGGCTCATTTTGCGCTCTGCTGCGCCACAAAAGCATTTTCTTATGCATTTCTCTATTTCTTCCGCAGTGGCCTCTCATAACCGTCTTCCATTCTCTTAACTCCTTATTCCATTGCTTCTCTCTCTCTAACGTGTGCACATTTATAAAAATTACAACAATACCGCATTAACAAATATTTTAACAAACTCATTTGCATCCATAGCATATGTGTCATTTTGACGACCTGACCCAATAGACATTTCATATCTCTCCCTCTCTTTTGACAACATCCAGTGATTTTCTGTTCAACCATAGTTACTTCGGATAGAAAACAAGACATTTGTAGTTGCTAAAATGCACATTGATAGAATTTCTATAACTGTTGTATAGGCATGAAGGGTAATTTCTTTAGCGGACATATGAGCTTAGAGTGCCCATTTGGACTCTATTAATCAATAATGATTATCATGTGTATTAATAATTTTAGTTGACAATTTTATTTATTTAGCAATATGCACAATCCAATAACAAGAGACAATTACCAAGCTATCATATTTAAATTGAAACAACATATCTCTATTCATCAGGTTGTTATTTCTCATGTCATAAGTTTTAAATATTACTCTTCTTTATGGTGTTAAATAAATTATATTTACGTATGACATAAAGTAATTTATACAAAGAAATATCGTCAAGTATGTACATACATTATGACAGTAGAAAAGCAGACAAACGGGTATGGAGTGTACGTTTGGATGCTAGTGTTTACAATGAAAAAAGATGGTCCATTTTTCTTTATTTCAACCCTCAATTAATGTTAAAAAAAATTGCGACAGAAAAAATTGTGAGGAATTTTATTTTAGGCAAAAAAATGTCACGTCATCAAAAATTCCATGTGGCAGCAATCGTGTGGCAAGATTCTCTGCCACTCCAGCGCCTCGTATGTGACTGGGCTGCTGAAGGATAAAAATAGGACGAATCTCAAATTACAATAATATAATTTGTGTTACTATTTTCAGACTTCGCGTATATTACAGAGGTTGTTTGAACAATTAACCCTAAAATAAAATGATATATGTAATTTTCTTTAAGCCTAAAAAAAATAGCAATAGGTGGAAGAAAAAAAGGAGAAGACAATATAAACCTAATGTCATGTTCAATTGTTTGACATTCCCACTTCTTGAATATAAAAAGAAGCCACTTTCTCTCAAATAGTATTAACAAGATAGTAATTATATGTTAGTTTCTCTGGTTTGAACCCTTAACTTTCTTTTTAAAACCTATTCACGTTCATTAATAAAACTATCTATCCGTGATATTAAATGAGTTAACACATGTTAGACTATACATACTCCATCTTCCATTTCATCCTTAATGTAATATCCCACTAAATTTTAAATAATGTCAGAAAAGAAATAATTCTGAAGGGTTAATTATTTAACGAGATATACAAAGATATTCAGTAAATATCTTACACTTTTTCTCAACGGACTTCGTGAATATTTAACTGAGTAATATTAGTTAACTGAGAACGAATGAGGAATTATACGGTTACAGGTTAAAGGGGGCAATTATGTCTTATCCCTTGAAGGACATTTTGCTAATTTGGAACATGAGATTTTTTTTTAAAAGTTGGAAACCATTTTCTATTCATTCTTTCAACTTCTTTCTCTCTCTAAGAAGCTGAATTTTTCTCCCCTTCTCTCTACTACCAACCACCCTCACCCCTTCCTCCATTCTTCATTCAAATCCTTAACATATGTATAAAACGTGTAATCCTATATTTTGTTCAGAGATATTTATCTATGTTGTAATTTTAATGTATCAAGTACTAAGTTTAACGCGCATGCTAAATATTCTAAATAAACTTAGTATGGGTGTTACACTTAATTTAAGAAAAAAGTACATTACACGCTATGTATATTACATAATACATACATCCATTATATATTATAATGGTCAATTTAGTAAAATTGTATTAATTTAT
>Ga0315913_1004227_pt1 | contig 17376 bp, 14 predicted proteins | sample MpolsnodulesMG_FD_207736 | JGI IMG/M metagenome (GOLD analysis project Ga0315913, IMG submission 207736) | Medicago polymorpha root nodule microbial communities from Los Angeles, California, United States - small nodules | ecosystem: Host-associated > Plants > Roots > Nodule | place: USA... | reverse complement strand
AAAGGAAAACCAATAAAACAAATAACCCAGAACATAGAATTACTAAATTTATAGGCAAACAAATTAAACAGTTAGAGGCCTTTGTTAAACACAAAGGTTGCAAAAAGGTAAACAATTTCTGTCCTGTTTTTATCGCATCAACTTCCTTCTCGCCTATACTAATCAGGAGAAAGTCTGTCTGTTAGTTGCAATCCTTCTCAAAACAAACATACCGTAAATGAAGTGCATAATAAGCTGGACAAAAAAGGAAATGAAAAATAGAATGTTGATAGTGTGAGTACGTGAAGCAAATGCGACATTATAAGCATGAACCTTCGAGAATAGGTCAAGTCTTGACACCTGCCACAAGCAGCTTAGTCCAACTCACTTTGCTTTTGTATTTGGAAGAATCTAAAGATGTGGTATGGATTAATGGTAACACAACACCTTTACAGATCAGACAACGAGCTTTCAACTTGTGGCAGCAGTGGTTTGAGCTGCACCAGCACCATGATCGCTCGGCAAGAATGTGGTAACAGCAGTAGCGTCAGTTCAGTCACAGATGGAAGAAAACCAATGGAAGGATGGATCAAGTGCAATGTTAATGCAGGTTTCTTCGACTCAGAAGGCATGATAACTGCTGTAAGTTGTTTCCGGAATTATCCGGGACAGTTTATTTTGGCACGAACGTAGTAGAAATGGCCTAGACTCTCTACCGTTGAAGATGAAGCAGTGGCATTATTAGTGGCGATGAAGATTGCATCCAATAGAGGTTTTGATCGAGTTGTATTTGAGAGTGACTCTCAATTTCTAGTGAATGCTATTTACTCGAATGTCCAAGGCTCGTCTCAATTTAGTGTTATTGTTTTTTGTACGTCGTTCCAGTTAAACTTTGAGGTCATGTGTGTTAGGAGAAAAGCGAATATGGCTGCTCCTACGTATTAGTGAGAATATTTTGTTTAATGAAATGAGTTAAGTTTATTTTAAAAAAAAAAAAGAAAAAAACTTCACCTCTATCCTAATAAGACTATCTAAAAACACACCTCAGTAAAAGTCACATATGCCAGAATTTCATAACTCTATTTTCACATATTTTTATTCTAAGAAAATTATTCTCCTAATTACACGTGGCAGAATTTCACACCTCTATTTTCACAATTATTTTCACACGTCTCTGTAATCTTAATCAAGGTCTTTACAAGTTACAAGAAGTTTACATGAACAATCCACTAGGCTTTGAGACAAAATGGAATATTAAACAAGACAAGCTGATCCTACATATGTATATCTCTTGTAACATTTGTATCTCTTTGTAGAAAATTGGATATTCACCTCTTTCTTGTTTCAATGATATTCATTTATGGCAAAATGTTCAATCATTTATAGCTACCTCGTTATCCTTATTACTCATATTTCCCTGTTCTTTAGACACCGGCAGAACAGGTTCTCAGCCGAACAGGTTCACTATGGGATTCTACACCTCTGAGTATTTCCACAAACATGTCTAAATCTATTGTTGTATTGATCGCGAACAGAAACCAACCACTGAAGGATTCTTCTGGGGTCATTATCACAATAGCAATACAGCATTTCAAATTGATAACATACAGTATATAAGTTGAGATACTCAGTGCAGAATCATGTACAACCTGCTTGCGTACGCTTGGGGCAGAATATCTTTGCTGGTACAAATTGATAAATTCACTGAATAACAACGATTTTATTGATGAAACTCAAAAGAAAGTTGTATCAAACAGAATATCCAAATCAAGAGATATCATCATAAATTAATAGTTCACATCATGAAAAAAATGATCCAAAAATATAAGGATCAAAATTCCAAAAGCAGCTAAAGTGAAATGCCGAAAAATTGATTTTAATAACAGGAAGATCAAAACTTTATTTGTTTTTTAAATAGGGAGACAAAAAGTGTATTCAAGTCTAATAAAAATATATCCACTCTGTCCCAAACTATAAGGAAAATAAACTCATTTTCTTTGTCCCAAATTATAAACAAAAAAGATTAACATTTATCATATTTAATTATATAATTTGAAGAAATCATCTTTTCCAAAGTGAAATTAAATACAAATTGCATTCATTTTGCTCTCCCTTTCATTTTCTCTACAACTAATAACCAATAAACGTTGTTTTTACATCTTTCTATGAAATCTTTCTATATGCTCTCCTTCATGTATATCTCTTCAATCATCCAGTCAAATTCACTTTTGGTTGGGTAACGGCGTTGAGGGTGGTACGAGAATTGCTTCCATGCTGATATGATATTCTCTGCACATGTCCTTCGATATAAGTCTAAAATCACACCATATAATTTGATATTGTAGTAACACAAATGACAAAGGAATAAAATATAAAGAAAGGTGGCAAATCAATTAAATTACCACTAATTGTTGGTTTTGTTGGTTCTACAAAAGGTGGCAAATTAGCAATGTGAGCTATCTTATGCCAATCTTCACCTTTTCCTCTCTTGCAGCTCTTCTCCAACATAGGGCAATCTTCAATAGTTAACCTTTGCAAGTTTCGTAGTTGCTGAAAGTTGTCAGGCAGTGAACTTAACTTTGGAAACATCTTGATTTGTAATACTTGAACAGGCGTCATGGCACCCAAACAGTCTGGCAAGGATGTTAGAGAAGGGAAATCGGACTGATACAAATCTTGCAGTGAGGGGATGCCTTCTAAACCATCTAGTATTTTCTCATTACCCCCCCTCACTGCCAGTTGACGAAGGGTGGTTAGACGGTTCATGTTATGTGGAAAAACAAACTGTGGACAGTAAGTGATATAAAGTTCCTCGAGACAACTTAGGTGTCTCATACCGTCGGAAAGGGATTTAAATCTTGAACATGCAGAAACAATCAAAGTTCGAAGAGAATTCACACCTTGCAACAACTGCTCTGATAATGACTCCATTTCATCACAATAATCAATGAGAAGATATTCTAAGGCACTAAGAGTGCCAGCTTCAACAGGTAATTCCTTGAGTTTGGTGAAGCTTGTAATGCAAAGTAACTTAAGATTATACATATTGTCGTTGCTAACAATGGACTTTAATAACTCTTCATTTCCTCCTTCAGCGGAAAGTGACTCAACAGATGATGGAAGGGACGGCAATGAAAATTTTGGGACATTTCTTATATCTAACTCCAAAAGTTGTGATAGCATCTCTACTCTTTCGACTTCCAACACCCTCTCTTAATTTGGTAACTCGGACAAAGTCAATTCTTTCAAAGACGTAAAAGCCTTCTCAGTTGCAGGTTCATATATGTCATCATCAATGTACTTTAAATCTTTCATTCCAGATACATAAAGATTAGTTAAACATGGCAATTTAGCAAATGGAGGAAGCTGCCTGCAGTTTTTACCAAATGACCTTTTAGAATAGAAGTATTTCTCATCCAATGAGGAAAATCAGTTCCCCCATAACAATTCACCCCAAATTGCTTCAGCCCTGAATGAGGAGGCTCAAGAGCTTCCAATACTCGCTTGGCATCAACACCCCGAACTTGTGAATTAGCATAATCACCCCATGACAAATATAAGCGATTTAAGTCCTTCTTGCCAATCAAATTAGCTTCTCTAGCATACTCTTCATTCAACACATTCTGAAGGCCTTGGATGTGTAGCTTGCCTCCTAATTGTAAGTTGTGAAGCTCTGCTAAACCGTACCCAGTTTTTGGACCAACAATGAAAATGGTCAATATTTTGAGACAAGTTAACTCCCCAATTCTAAAAGGAGTTGATATCAATGATGGGCAGTTTTTAATAATGAGATGTCGAAGGTCCTGCAATTTTCTAAATTGTTTGGGAAAACTGGATAGAAAAAGACAAGAATAAAGTTTTAGTGTTTGCAATTTTTGCAGTCTACAAACAGAACCAGGCAAGGTTGTGATGTGACTATAGGAGAGTTCCAAGTACCTCAAATGCATTAAATTCTTCAATGACGAGAGTTGGAAAGAACTTGTACGTAAAGCTCGGAGAGGAAGGATCGATGGCAACACATCTGAAATTCCGGGGGATTTTTTAAATTCAAGAAAGGTGCGCAAGGATTCAACTTTTTTAGGAATCATGTTGTAGTCAAATTTTCTTTTAGTAACAAAGCAACTTATATGGTGAACTCTACTTGACAGATTGCTCAAGCTTTCAGCCTCAGAAGCCACACATTCTTGTCCCATAACAGACTGAGCTAAATCATGGACTAAATAATGCATTTTGAATGAAATGTTACCTACTCTATCTAATTTGACTTCTTGAAAAAATGACCTTTGGTATAATTCATTCCATACCTCATTACCAACATGCTCCATTTGTAAGTTTCCTCTAGATGTAACAAGTCCATTAGCCATCCACAGTTGAATGAGATGATCCTTCTCCATTTCAAAATCCTTTGGAAAAACAGCACAAAAAGTAAAACATGGCCTCACGGACAATTTCAAATTAAAGTAGCTTAGTCTCAAAGCAGACAAGATAGGGTTATCCTCAGTTAAATTCCAAATCTCACTTTCCAGTACAAAAATCCATTGATGTTCGTCCCTTGTAAAGCGCAAACTGCTTCCCAATACTTTAGCAATAAGAGGTGAATCCACACATTTTCTAACTATCTCCCTGCCTATTGCTGCAAGCTCTGCACGCGCTTCCCCATTAGGTCCAAAAGCATGTTGTTTAAACAAAGACCAGATGTCGTCATCAGATAACTGTGCTAAAGGATGAGCACGATAAGTTCCCATGATGGATGTGACAATGTCAAGTCTGGTAGTGACCAAAATTGATGCACCTTTCTTTCCATGTTGCAACGAAGACTTTAACTTATTCCATTTCTCTTGGTCTTCACTCCACACATCGTCAAGAACAAGCAAATACCTTTTGCTTATCAACATATCTCGAACCTTTTTTTGTATTGATTCTAAAGATGTGAGATCTGGATTTTTTCCAATCGTGTTTTCTATGATGGACTCTAAAATTTTCATCATACTGAAATCATCAGAAACACACACCCATATTTTCAAATCAAAATGTGTATTCACCCTTTCATCATTGAAGACCATCTGAGCGAGTGTTGTTTTTCCTTGTCCGCCAACACCAACTATGGAATAGACAGAGAGTTCTTCACTGTCACTGGCATGCCTTAGAAGAAACTCTACAATCTGCTCTTTATCTTTGTCTCCATGACTCCCACTGGTTGAAATCCAAACTTGATCCTTTCTTCAGCAATATCATCAATCCTTTTAGCAATCTCCTTCATCCTCTTTCCAATGTTACGACGAGCCAAAATCTTCATAGGATGGAAACTAGTGATGCACTTGTCATCTGCATGTGCTTTTAAGGTTATTGAACATTCATCCAATATATCATCAAGTACATAAGCAGCATCACCAAGTTGTTGTAGCCACTCTTTCACAGCATCGTCTGTCATTTGCTTCTTTTCAGCATCTTTTAGGACAGCAAGGATTAAAGTGAGCTTTCTCGATAGGCTTTGCGTCAATTCTCCAACACCTAAAAAGGATGCAAGCTCCTCTCGAACAAAAGATCCGAGGTTTTCAATCACTATTCCAAGTAAAGCGTCAGCCATTTCCAGATATGAGAACAGAAATGAATCAAAGTTTGCTCTAGGAAGTTGAATATGACAATGAGGGGAAAAAACAATTTTAAAGTGCGCTTAGGACAGAAACTTAAAGAATTTTAAATTTGAAAATTAAAGAACAGAAATTTTCGAATCTAAGTAAAGTTTGCTTAGGAATGAAATGAAGAATTTTAAAGTTGAAACTTAAAGAACAAAAATGGAATAATATTTTAAAATTGAAACCTAAAGAACAGAAATGGTATATTATTCCATGTAAAGTTTGCTTAGACAGAAATGGTATCTTAAATATGTGGCTATTGTTGGTTATAGCAATGACGAAAAACTGAATTGGGAAACTTTTCATGTGAAACGTTTCAAAATAGCGAACTTGCACATATGCTAATATGAAATGATTAAATATTCGAATATTTATGCGTACACTTTATATTTGACTTGGAATTCATAAAGTTATGCCTTTTTTTTTGTCAAGTTCAAGTTATGCCTCTTAAATTAGACATAACCGCATAGCATAACAAATATAAAAATAAAAAACATTTCAGATGGAAATCACGCAATTAAAAGTGATCTTTAGCATGAGTCCCGTAAAAAAACGTATTAGTAGTGGAAGGAGCTTTATGAATTACCATTTTTTATTCTTTTTCTAAGTCAAAGCAAGGACAAACGTCAAGGGGAATTAAAGACATCCCAACTAGGTTGGTACCTTGAAGAATCTCCACCCTTTGCCGCCAAGCTCAAATAAATTTTATTAAAAGAAGGGGGGAAAAGATATACAAGATGGAGGACTATGCCAAAACCCTCAAAACAGAAAGGAACAAGGGAAAAACAAAAAGAAAAAAAACATAAACAATTAACAACAACTGCCTAAGGAAACCGCGGGCAATTACGATTATAATAAAAGCAGGTACCCAAATTAAATTGCAGGTACACTTCAATTCTTTTTGGCGTTAACCCTCCAATTCTCAGAGGAAAGGGGTTCTGATAATTCAAAGTTTGACAGAAAGTTACATAGAAATTAATGCGAGTAATTAGTTAAAAGGGGGAGCAAAATGCACATTTGCAAGGATCTTAAAAAATGGGGATCTTTGTTATATGATATATTAGCAAAAATGTAGTTTAAAATACAAGGATATGTAGATGTAGACAAATTCTTGAACTTTATTAGTGCAATGTTGCATATGATAAGAAAAAAACATTTGTTTTAGATAGGATATGATCTTACCTAATCAGAAGAATGACGTCTGGTGCGGTGGTTCGTTGCGTTTGTGAGTTTGGAATGGCGGGAACATGTATACCTATAATGAAAAAATAGTCATTGCTTGGCAGCGGTTAAGGTTGCAGAAACTGTAATTGTCGTGCATTATGAAATGGCAATCTAGAAACTGTTACAATTCTATTTGAATTGGAGCCCCGTGTTGCTAAAAGAACCCCCCATGATGGGAGGGGGTGTGAAGTAATTGATTGTTTGTGATCATAGGCCTTTGAGCAGTCTAGAAGCCCCCCAAGTCGTTTCTCTTGAAGTAAGAGTACTGATGACTTTGAGCAAGAATGAGATTCTACGCGAAGATAGATGCTCATGGGAACTATGTTATGAAGTGCGTGATGTTCTACTAATACTTGTAGTTTATGCGGAAAATACAAGTTTTAGGTGTAACAAGGATTAATGGTTCACGAGGAACTTCACTAGTACAAAATTTTATGCTTGCAAGAAGCTGATGAATTTGATGTTCGACTTGGAGTTGTGGTTTGCTCGCAGGGAGCTAGTTAATTCAAGAAGTATTATGCTCGCAGAGAGCAATGGGTGATGATGCTCGTTAGAAAGTTTTTTCTTTGGAGTGCTCGCAAGAAGCCAATTTGTTTCCATTAGGAGGACCCTGCTTGTGTGGAGCTAGAGGACATTTTAGCTTACAAGCGACGTTCGACAGTGATTTTACTTTGTGTTCGTAAAAGTCTTCTGCTCACAAATGATATGACTACTTGATAACCCTCATGGATGTTATGGTTGTTGTCCTCTCATCATTTATTGCGAGTATCTCGTAGATGAGATTCAGGGAACATACCTTTTGGTGAGCCGCGTGTAAGGGCTAATAATGTACTTAATTAGATAGGATATTTACTGGTTATGTCAGTGTTGGTTTTTGAGGATGCAACATAGCCGTTAGATCCATCTCTACGTTTGGATACCTCATGAATTTTTCATTGATCCATTAGATTGATCTAATGCAACGATCTGGATTGTTGCTTTGCTTTAATAATGTGTTATCTTAGTTTGATTTGTTGCATTGGATGAGTGTTCCTGGGATTTTAAACGTTTTAACAAAAAGTATAGAAGGTTTTGTAGGTTCGTTCAGAACACATTTTACTATTCTCTTTCAAGTTTGTCATCCTTTGAATTTTTCAAAGCTTCTACATTTAACAAGCTTCCAGATTTATTCTCTTTGAACAATTTTCTTCTATAATTCATCTTCTAAAACATGTTGGTATTCTTTGTACTACTTTGTTTTTCCTTTTTTTCCGCTATGAGTTCAGAAACTGCTAAGCATGTTTTACGGTAGATGATGATAATGGTTCGGTTCCACCATCATAGGTAATGGTTTTCTTGATGAAATCAGTGTTTGTTTTTATAGAACCACCGTGTTCTAGGTAGTTACTAGTTTTTCTTCATTTTCTATTATAAATGTTTGTGTTATACTGTGGTTTTAGACTTAAGGGTCAAACTAGGTGTCGGCGATCGCCACTGTAGTTTTAGGATTTTTGGATCCTTTATTTCTTTGTGGATCTCATTGTCCATGAGGAACATGTTTGCTCATCCTCATTGTGTCTACCTGATCTGTGATGGAGGGTGAATTTGAATGTTGAATTCATTTTGTAACTCTTTTCCTTTCAGGTTTGGCATGGCTGGTAGAAGGCAAATTCAAGCTCCGATCATATAACCCTTAACTTTGTGGATCAGGGACAAAACCTGGACGATGTCGAGCTTGTTTTCCCTCCAAATAACGGACAAACGTCTGTTGATGGCCATGTATTATAGGGGGAAAAAGAATGGGAAGTGAGTATTCCTTTTGTAAAGAGGATCAGATAAAGGAGAAGGCATAAGTTAGGTGTCTCTGAAGCAGAACAAGAAGTTTTCAACAGTCTTATTGAGAAACATACTATATAGAAAAGGAGGTCCCTCAATTTTCTTTCTATTATTTCAAGGACCAATTCAATCATCAAGTGAAAGTGTTTCTTTACACCTTCGATCTTCTGTCGGTGAGGGATATCGAAAACTACGATATGCTTTGGGCTTATGTTTGTAGTTTGATTCCCTACGACATAGGAGGTAGCATTCAGGTTTGGTTTTGAGGGTGATCCTCTCAAGAAGGCTCGTTTTATTAACACCTATCAGCTGGTAAGTGAGCAAGCACAATAGAAAGTAAAGGCTTTGTTGGGTAACTAATTATGATGTGATGTGATTTGTTTTGCTTTTCTGTTAGTTCATCACTAATTGTGTATTTTTAGTTTTACTCGTAGATACCAAGTTAAACCTCCATAAAAAATTGAATCAGCTCGGTAGGATGGTAGGTAGCAAATCCTCGATCGTAAAGTAGTAGAACCCTTCCAACATTAACTTTTTGCCATCAAGGCGACCTCTTTGACATCTCGACCAGACTCTCCAATTCTCACTGGAATCCGCTGGAGCACATAGGATCCTCGCAGCACGAGTTGATCGACATGGAAGAACTTCGACCAAAAAGGGTTCATGTAGAGATAAATGCTCGTGAGAAAGGTCGAATAGTCGAAGAAGAGCCACTTCATACTCTTGATGATCACCTGGTGACGCTTCCTAGCTAGTGTCTTCTTGATTGTTGAAAAGTTCAGCGACCATGTCACTATGAACTTAAGTGACACATATGCTTTATTAATCAAAGAACTTGGACTAGTTGGAAGGGGTCGAGTGATGAAAGCTATCAGTAGTGTCCTTAAATGGCTCTGATAGTGATTTTAAGGCTAGAGTAGATGGTTTGCTTGGGAAAAAACAAGACCTGGAGGTTAAGGTGATCAAAGCCGAGCTGACTCTGCCGATTAAAAGGACAAGCACGTGACCGAGGTTGGTTTGATCACCTTGTAAAACAGACATGTTTGGTAACTGTCAATTTTTAACGAGCATATAACGGTTTGTGATAAGCTAATTCAAGAAGCTTATAGCTTATAACTTTTCATCTCAATTTTAGCTATGCAATATTAATTAAAAAAATAAATATTAATTGTATGCACATTTTTTATGACATTTACTTCAACCGTTAATTTAACTAAACACCGCAAATACAATTAACTATAAGCTAACTTATAAGCTATCCGCTTTTTTTTTTTATCAAACAGAGACACCACACTTTTACCTAAAATCTTAAGACGTTAGGTTTATATGTCCTCTCACATATAGTGTTCAACGCTCACTTTTTTACGTGATATGAGACATATTACTCACACTTGATATAGAAAAAATATCTCCCTCAAGTGTGAGTCAATCCATTCTTTATAGGTATGCTCCCCCAAACGGAAGCTTTTATTATCCACTTCTACCTGAACCGCGGTTGCCACATCCAAAGGGGCATGCCGCCTAAACACCCTTGATCAAGAAGAATTTCAACACAAGGAGCCAATTAAACCCTTGTCAAACCTTGGCTCTGATACCACTATTGGATCATGAAGGGTCCTGAAGGATCACGACATCGAGCCTTGAACAATTATACAAGTGAGAGAGACGCCACACATATACCCAAAACCTTAAGGGATTAGGTTTATGAATCCTCTTACTTATAAAGTACTCAACATTCATTTTTTATCCAATATAAGATTTATTAATCACACTTGATATACCAATACGCAAAAGTAACACAAGTTGTCAAATGTCACTGTACATTTGAATGTGGGAACCAGCATTGGGAATTGGTATCCATTAGTTTTCTATCTTTTCAAAATGTTCTTGCTTTTCAAAATAGTGAACTTGCACATGATATGTTCTTGCATTGATTAGTCCATAATGATCAAGAAACCATTTCATACATGCAAATTAACAGACAGCAAAATTTTGTTTCGCAACTTTTCAAACCGATCAAAAGCTTTTTCCTTATAGGTGAGGGTATTGATGGCGGTGCCAGATTTGCTTCCCCGTATTCCTTGCTGATTTGATTTTCCCTGCATACATTGTTCAATATAATTTGATTTAGTAAGACATACGAGAAAGGAATAAAATAAATTACCACAAAATGTTAGTTATCTCTTATGCCAATTTTCTCCTATTCCTCTCTTGCATCTCTTCTCCAACTTAGGGAAATCAACAATACTTAACTTTTGCAAGTTTCGAAGTTCCTGAAAGTTGTCTAGTAGTGAACTTAACTTTGGAAACATGTCAATTTGTAATACTTGAAGAGACGTCATAGCACCCAACCAGTCCGGCAAAGATGTTAGAGAAGGAAAATTGAACTGAGACAAATTTGAAAGCATTGAATCCTTTGCAGCATTAAATTCATCTGTCTTTCAGGTACTTTGTAGCGTTCAATGTTCATTAATTTCTCCCTTTATGTATAACTTGTATGCTGATTTAACCGGATGCCTTATTAGAGAGGATTATGGATGGTTGAGTCGCTATCAGTTGGATGGTTGAGCAGTATTTCTCCCTGTATTTTTATCGGTCTTGGTTCCACATTTTTCCTCTGGGATCTGCAGATGACGAACATTGACATTGTGAAAATCGAGATGACTTATAAACTAGACTCTTAGAATTGTACAATTCATTTCTTAAAATTTATGTTGGCGACGTGGGGTCGAACTCAGATCAACTCTCTTAGTATCAGTTAGGCTCTTTGACACAAAAAAATCAACTCAATTATAAATGAAGAAAAACTGATATGAACAAAATCATATTAAGAAAGAAGAATAAGAACCAAATATGAAATTTTAGATGAGAAAGGAAAAAAGAAACAGAAAACTCAGCTAAAAATTCTGAGTTTACTTGAGTTTAGCCAGTTCACTTCGAGTCCAACCGAGTCAACCTGGTCTGGTTTGTATTTCCTCCAAGTAGCTCAACCAGCTTAAGGTATCTGATTTCTTTTATGAAGTCAATTGGGAAATTTGAATGTCAATGCAAATTCTCTTTCCTAATCTATCTAACCTTGTGATGCAAGTAACCTTGCCTATCCAACATTTTGTAGACAGGTTGATATGAAAGCATTCAAATAATGGAGCCTTGTCATTCAAGGATGCTTATCATTTCAAAACTCCTCAAATCTAAATTTCTGCTTGTATGGAGATTGATGCATACTATAGTAAGATCCCTTCTGTGGTTCACAATTATTTCAATGTGCAGTTGCTTCAGAGAGACACAAGAATCCTTCTTCCATTTGTTCTTTCAACCATAAACATATGGAGATGGTTAGCGATTGTTTTAAATATGACTATTCAGTTCAATTCAATGGATGATGTTTGGTTTGTCTCTGATAGAGGTTTCTCCCGTCAACGTAAAATGCTAATTCAAGCTGCTGTAGATAACTATAGGGTTATAATATGTGTTTTTTATTTTACATAGTTATTTTTCAGATATCCAGTATATATTTGTTAGTAATTGATTATTTTATGTTTTGTACACTGTTCTTGGTATTTGTGCTTAATGAAGGGAATGTGATTTTTTAAAATCTGGTGAGACATCATGGATAATACGCAAAATCAGAAATACATTTGATATAATTCTTTACATCTGTTTCTTTTGCAGATTTTGTTGTTTTGGTCATTTGGTTTTGAATTTGTCTTATTTTAGTGTTTAGATTAACAAAAGTGTTAATCTAAAATAAAGATTAACAAAATTGTTTGCATATCATTTTATTTTATTATTTGATTTGATATTTTTTATTGTGAAATTGAGCACTCACAAAATGTTTGAGGAAATATCTCAAATTTATCGGATGAAGATGTAGTCACTGTTTCAAATTTATCCTAATGAGCTCTTTGTCTTCAAATTTATATACTAATAGTGATTTTGTTGGTTATAAAGTTTTTATATTTGTTTGAAATAGTAGAATGGATATGAATATTAATGTTGTGATTCTGAAATGTATGAATCAAATTTTGAGAATGGATATGAATATTAATGATATGAATAAAACAGTTTACAACCTTGTTTGGATTATTGAAAGCCTTAGATTTAAATGAAAACACTTCCAGGCATATTTCGCCTATGGAATCCAGGTATCATAAACTTCTCTGCTTTTGTTCTTTTTTATTTCAAATATAGATGACTGATGTATAATAAATGAAAAGCATTAAAAGCACACACAAAAAGTAAATACCATATCTAACCTAATTTGTTTCTTCCATATTCTATAGGAGAGTGCTTCCCTAAGTGTGTTGATGGACAAGGGCAAACGCCCTATGCATGTTGGGGGGAGCAGTATGTTATCTCAAGTAATGGCCTTAAATTGTTTTTTTTCTTTTATGTTTGTGGACTGAATTTAGTGTTTGATATGGGGAATTTGCTATGTGTTGTAGGACCCAATCACATTATCTGCACCTGTTGATGAATCTGATTCTGCTGTTGTCAAACAAGTCTAATTTTAGAGTCCTTTTTCTTATTAGGATTGTGGTCTTTCCACATTACATTTATGACCAGCTTTTGCACAATTTTAGGATTTAATGCCCAAGTTTGGAGGAGCTGTTGCTGAGCCAATTTGCCAAGAGATAACCCCCTCAGTTTCTGCAACTTCATCGAGCAAAAGGGCATCTCCCAACAATGATGTAGAGGACATGGATGTTCCACTTAAGATGCTCAAGAGAAGAATCAAAATTAAGAATTAGTGCTGGAGGACTTTGTCTGAACATTTTATGAAGAGGATGATCTGTTTTTTTTAACTATATATCTATGTTTTATTCCATCTTATTTGATGATTAGTCTATGATTATTGGATCATCTGTAGTATTTTGGTACTTAAGCTGTCTGTTATTTTGGTACATCTATGGGTTGAAATATTAACTTTGACTATGACTTTGCCTTAATCTACTTTAATTATTATTAATTGACTTTCATTGCACTTTACTTTGTTGATAATTATGTCAGATAGACATCTCAGTTGACTAAGGTATTGATCATTGCACCTTATTCTTATTTCTTACTAAAAAATGATCTTTGCCATAATTGATTCCATACCTCAGCACCAACATGCTCCATCTGTAAATTTCCTCTGGATGAAACAAGACCATTAGCCATCCAAAGATGAATGAGATTTTCCTTCACCATTTCAAAACCCTTAGGAAAAACAGCACAGAAAGCAAAACATGGTCTCAATGACAATTTCAAGTTAAAGTAGCTTATTCTCAAAGCAGTCATGATAGAATCAACCTCAGGCAAATTCCAAAACTCACTTTCCAGTACAGAAATCCAATGATGTTTGTCGCTTGTAAACCACAAACTGCTTCCCAATACTTTAGTAGCAAGAGGTGAACCAACACATTTTATCACTAACTTCTTGCCTATTGCTACAAGCTCTGCACGCTCTTCTCTATTTTCTCCAAAAGCGTGTTGTTAGAACAAAGACCAGATGTCATCATCAAATAAGCTTGTCAAATGATGAGCATCATAAGTTCCCATGATGGATGCAACAATGTCAAGTCTGGTAGTGACCAAAATTGATGCACCTTTCTTTCCATATTGCAACAGAGACTTCAACTTATTCCATTTCTCTTTGTCTTCAGTCCACACATCATCAAGAACAAGTAAATACCTATTGTTTTGCAAAATTTCTTGAACCTTTTGTTGCATTGACTCTAAAGACGAAAGATGTGGATTTTTTCCAATGGTGTTTTCTATGATGGACTCTAAAACTTTCATCGCACTGATATCACCAGAAACACAAACCCGTATTTTCAAGTCAAAATGTGTCTTTACCCTTTCATCATTAAAGAAAGTTTGAGCAAGTGTTGTTTTTCCATAGACAGAGAGTTCTTCAATGTCACTAGCGTGCCTTAGAAGAAACTCTACAATATGCTCTTTATCTTTGTCTCTTCCATATACTTTGGATTCAGTGATGATAGAGGTAGTTTGGCGCCGCTCTTCATCTTCTGGTTGGCGCTCGATGACCCCCACATGTAATCCGAACTTCATCCTTTCTTCAGCAATATCATCGATCTTTTTAGCAATCTCCTTCATCCTCTTCCCAATGTTGTGACGAGCCAAAATCTTCATAGGATGGGATCGGGTGATGCACTTGTTGTCTCCATGTGATTGTAAGGTTATTGAACATTCATCCAATATATCATCAAGCACATAAGCAGCATCACGCAGTTGCTGTAGCCACTCTTTGACAGCATCGTTTGTTATTTGCTTCTTTTCAGCATCTTTTAGGACAGCACGGATTAAAGTGAGCTTTCTAGATAAGCTTTGGGTCAATTCTGCAACACCCAAATAGGTAGCAACCTCCTCTTGTACAAAAGATCCGAGGTTTTGAATCAAGATTCCAAGTAAGCATCAGCCATTTTCAGAAATGAGAACAGAAATGAATCAAAGTTGTTTGGATTAGCGATGACTTTGCTCTAGGAAGATGAAATATGCGTTGTTATTTGTTTTCAAAGATTATCTATTAAATCAGTGGATATAGTTGTCAAAATTGGCTGCTATAGAAGAAAAAAAAAATTAGTGCATGACGACAGTAAGGAGAACTACATACAGTGGGAAAAAACAAGTAGTGAAGGTACATGGCAATGAAAGGGAAAAAACAAAATTGGAAAACTTATCTTATGAAACAACATCATGCAATACTAATTATTTAATATTTCATCAGAGAGAATCCAATACCAAAAAATTGTAATACCTGAAGTGCAAGTGGATCTAGCACTGTCCAAGTATGGTGTGGTGGCATCAAGTTGGCAAGTGTATAATTTAGCTGTTTGGTCATGCATTATTGTTTAATGTTTATCATAAAATAATAGGTATCCTTTTTTGGTGTCTTTCTTTAATACTCTAGACAGAACCTCAACTTTTAAGGACTATTCGTCTGGACGTTAGTTTTATTATAATAAACATAATTTTTTGAAATACTAACTGCAGACAAGTTATCACAAAATACGTTCATTGGTTGTGTTGTGTGGCTGAAATCTTTAATTCCTCAAGTAATGTTTTCAACAATTCAATTTCTTTAACGAGGCGAACATAGCCTTTGTTGTAGATTTGTCACTCATCTTTAAGTACTCTTTATGTGTAGTTTCTTTTCATTAATAATTTAAAATGTGTAACAAATTAAAAGAGTATATTTGTATTTACTTTTTCATTATCCTAGTTATATCCTTAAACAATTTTTTTTAAAATAAAGATTATTTTTGATGCCATTAAAAAAATAAGAATTTATACCCTATTTTCAATGTATGTATATTGTTCACATAAATCCTTATATATAATTTAGATAAATTAAAAAATAAAGCCCAATAACACCAGCCCTCCGTTCTTCTACGCCGCCTCTCATTCTCAATCATAGGGTTTTTAGATAGCATGGCAAAGCTGCTCATTCACGTTTCACAATGAAACCCTAAACCTCGTCTCTGATCATATTTGCTTGCCGGAACTGCTCATTCACCTCTTTCAATTTAAGTGTATGCCTATATGTTTCCACAACCATTCGTCTATTTTATTATTTTTATGTGTCTATTTTGCTGATAAATCTCCATTCGTTCATTGTTGATTTTGTACATTTATGTTCAGTGATGGAACTTAAAGCAAATTGTCCGGATGAAAGACCTAGCTCATTGGCTTTCGAGGTAATTTACTTTTTTTCTATTCTATTTAACTTCTTGTTCAACATGAAAAACAGATATACAATTATGCAAAACCCAGCTCCCTTCGTTTTTTTTATCAAAGCAATCACTTCTGTTTAAAGAGACTTCTCAACCTAGAAAATACACAAAATAGCAATCAAACTCAAATTTACAGCTGTCCTCCGATATGTGGATGTGGTTTTGTTGGTCTCTCATTAACATCTATTTAATATTTCATTAACGTTTTGAAATCATTGAGGAGGACTGAAATTTGTTATAGTACTTTTGGGTTTTAAAGGAAGGTTCTTTCTTTTGGTACACAAGAAATTTTAAATTATTCATATTTATTTTAAAGGAAGCTTCTTTCTTTTGGTACACAAAAAATTTTAAATTATTCAAGATTTATTTGGCTAACTATAAGGTCTTAAAGCTGTCTACCAAGTTAGTTGTCACCCAAAGGAGCAAATAAAAGATTTGTACCAGTACCTAATTAAGGTGATCACTCACTCTTAATTTTTTACAAAGACAGAGACTAGTTTGAAGTATTAATAAAGTGAGAGACTAAACTGAGAATGACATACAAAGCCAGTGACCAAGTTGATGGTTTGCTCAGTAAATTTTGAGAAACACTTCTTGAACATGGAAATATTATGATAAGTAGGACCATAAAGTTTTGGATCATTCTTCACAGTTGGTGGATTTTCAATCTCTGAACTTGCCTCCAGTAACTACTGGCCAATATCTGGAAATTGGCTTCTAAAATACATTAAGAAACAAGCTAATTTAATAGTATTATATGGAACTTAAAATCTAATTTCATAATATCCACCTTATTAGCTCGCTTGCTTCTAGTCATATTTTTGTTGTAATTCAAATCTGAAATAATTAATGGCATTCTGTGAAAATTTTCAAGCTTTGAGGCTAATTCTGTGAAAATATGATATTGATGAAAAATAGGTTCATGCGGTTTTCGACTATATTATAGCCATTTGAATGCACCATTGAGATGCTTAGAGGCCAATACG
>Ga0315913_1004226_pt1 | contig 17378 bp, 6 predicted proteins | sample MpolsnodulesMG_FD_207736 | JGI IMG/M metagenome (GOLD analysis project Ga0315913, IMG submission 207736) | Medicago polymorpha root nodule microbial communities from Los Angeles, California, United States - small nodules | ecosystem: Host-associated > Plants > Roots > Nodule | place: USA... | reverse complement strand
TTGGGGATTGATTGCAGCCATTTTTAATGAACAAGATAGGAAGGCAATATCCAAACTGGTGTTGTTGCATCGAGATAGAGAGGACAAGCGCATTTGGAAATTTAATAGTCAGGGAGTTTATACGGTAAAGTCCGCATATAGATATGCAATGGAATCACTTGTTGATAATGATGAATACCGAGTACCGGGAGAATGGACTAGAATGTGGAGTTTGGAGATTCCACAAAGAGTAAAAGTTTTTCTCTGGAGAGCGTTGAGAGGTGTTCTTCCTACGCGTATGCGACTGCAGGACAAAGGTGTGCCATGTACAGATTGCTGTCCTTTTTGTGAAACAAATTATGAGAACGACTGGCATGTTTTTATTGGATGCCACGAGGCGAAGATAGTTTGGCGAACAACTGGCTTATGGGACGTGATTTCTACTACTGTTGCTGTTGCTGAGAGCTTTGCAGCTTGTATTTTCTCTTTACTGTGCAGGTTGACAGTTGAAGAGTGCAAGGACTTGGTAATGATGTTATGGTGTATTTGGAGACGTCTTAATGATAAGGTATGGGATGGTGAGCTGCAGCCGAGTAACATAGCAGTCTAGCTAGCGCGCGAGTTGTTATTTCAATGGCAAGCCGCAAGAAATTCTGCTACTGCACACAATCAACATTCACCGCAAGATACAGTTACGTGGCAGCCACCAGCAGCGGGATTTCTGAAGTGTAATGTAGATGCAGCCATCTTCAGGGCACAAAACCGGTTTGGGACAGGTATGTGTATTCGAGATCATCGTGGCAGGTTCGTAAAAGCTGCTACAACTTGGTATGAAGGTTGTCCCCCTCCTCAAGAAGCGGAAGCAGTTGGATTACGCGATGCCATTTTGTGGCTTGGACAGTTAGAATTATCAAATGTGCAAATAGAACTAGATTGTAAACTAGTGGTTGATAGCATATATGATAAGAATAACAACCAGGCAGAATTTGGTAGTATCATTGATGACTGCAGGTCACTATTACAGCAATGTACAAACTTTAAGATAAGTTTTGTTAGGAGACAAGCGAATGTTGTCGCTCATAGTTTCGCTAGGGTGTCTATATTACAAGCTCGTCACCAAGTCTTTGATTTGATTCCATCTTGTATTCCAAATTGTGTGATGAATGATATGATATGAGTTTTTGTTGGTAAAAAAAAATATATGAATTAAAGTGTGTTTACCATTTTCGGTGATGTAAATCAAAGGATTGTTGTACACTTTCTTGACATAGAGTAACAATGCTTGAATTCCTTTAGGATAAACATATAACCAACTTGAAGCTGCCTGCACAAATATAATTGCAAACATAACCTAAATATATATACACACACTTAAACAATTATAAAGTTATAATATGCTATGGTATACGTACCCTTGGACCTATTGGAATACCATTGCGCTCAGCTTTCATCACAAAAACAAAAGATATAATTTTATATCATCAAATTAAATTCAAAAGTATTCATTAATTTACAGAATGATCAATAAATAAGGACATGCATACTTGTAATATTGGCATTAAAATCAGTGAGGTAATTGAGTCTACCATTTCTTAGTTGTGGTGCATCGGTAGCATAGATAGATGTATAATAGTTTAGTCCAATGAAATCAAATGACCCTTTAAGTAGTCTTGCTTGCTCTTTAGAGAACTTTGGCAATCGTTTTCCAACAAGAGAACACATGCTTTGTGGATATTTCCCTGTTGTTAATGGTTCCATAAACCTGTAATCAATGTCACAAACAGAAAGAAAAAAAAAATCTCACGAACAATTATTATTTTTGAGAAGTACTATACAATATAGTCCAACAAATTATAGAGAGAAATAAAATGCTAGAGATGGATTGGTTTTGGAATTGATAGTGTGATGATTTCAAATGAATGTACAAAATGATCGCCTTTTATTATGATCTTGGAGTAACTAATATAACTAACTAACAACTAACATTTCATGGAAGCTGCTTCATACTTCTTGTTTTGAACCTTTGATAAAATACCATTTGAGTTTTGGGGTCTACCGTTAGTGCAAATCCAAGGAAACCAGGAGTGACTCCTTGATGAAGAGATCACCTTTTGATAGGAGTAAGAGCGGTGCTCATAAATATAACAAAGTACTCTTTCTAATTTCGAAAACAACAATTTAAGTATGCATATAGTTATAAACTGTTTTGGAGCGGATTTGCACATCGTGTGCTAGTTTACTCATGATCAATACATATTTGCTTATAAAAAAAAAAACTAAACACCACTAAGTTCTAACTTCTTTAAAAAAATATAAACTAATTCTAATTAATATCCAACTATATCTAGCTAGTATTCCAGTGTAGAGTTAAGCACTTACCATCCAAACATGAAGTCTAGTCCTCGTTCAGCAGCTTTTTGATCGACTTTGTTATCAGAAAGTGGAATGAACCAACTAGCCACCAAGGTTATGCCTATCACACCCTTTTGAGATTCCTATATATAGATAATTTTTTGGTTATTAGGTATCTTGAACTTTAAATTAAGTTCTTAACTAAGTTATAACAAACCTGATACTTCTTCTTGTACACATGGGCAGCTGCGGCATGAGCGAGTAATTGGTGATGCGAAACAATGTAAGGCTCTTTCCCTGAATCACCACCAGTGCAATTTGAACTCAACCATTTAGAACATCGACCAGGTGGAAAGATCCCTAATGCATAGGAAGAAACGCTGAAAGACGATGGCTCATTGAAAGTGATCCAATACTTCACCCTATCTCCAAACTCTTTGAAACAAAGTTCCGCATAGTCTTGGAAATCATTTCTAAAAATAAGCCATGGATTATGGATATTAATGCTTAGTATTGTTGTTTTTTGATTGGTTAACATACAATTTGTTCCAAATACAAAACTAGCCTAATGAGGATCTTCATATACAAAGCTATTATAGATAAATAACATGAAAAAAATGAATTAACACCTTACTAATATTTATGTAAATAAGATTTAGGTAATTATGTATCACTTACACAATGAGAGGGCTTAAGAAGCCGCCATACTCGTCCTCTAAAGCTTGAGGAAGATCCCAATGAAATAAAGTTACGAATGGTTGTAGACCTATAAATATATATTCAAATACCTTTGTTTACATTTAATGCTGTTTGAAATGTTAACATGTGTAGTAGTTTAATAAAAATTCAAGTAAACTAAGTATGAACTAACCATTAGCCAACAACTCATTGATAAGGTTGTTGTAATATTTGACTCCTTCTTGGTTTATACCTCCATTAAGTTTTCCTTCTATTGATAGTTTATTAAAATTGAAAGAAAAAAAATGTGAAACATCAACTTAATTAGGTAAAATTAACTAGGAATTGGTCGTTTAAGTTTAACTCACTTGGGAGGATTCTAGACCAAGAGATTGAGAATCTATAAGCATCCAAATTCATATTCCTCATGATGCCAACATCTTCCTGCGATATTTAAGTGTATAACCTACTAGTTCCATATTTTTTTTGAAATAACATACTTTTATTTTATTCTACAAAACAAAATAGATAATATAATACAAAATAGTAACCAATTGCTGGGGATATTGAATTTGATTTTTCTCCATTGAATCTCATTATCTTATAATAATTACTTTACTAGTTTTCTATCTTATGAAAGATTTTATGGATTAATTAATTCTCATTAAGTAAGTAAAAAATATATTATATTTTGTATTTTAGTCGATTTCGTATTATCACCTGGATTTTTTAACAATATTGACTATTATTTTTTATAGTTCGTAGCCGAAGTGATGATATACCATCTAATACTCACACATAGGTGTCAGATTCAAACCCGAATGAATGTCTTCAGTCTAGCAATATAGGCATTGACGTTGGCATTTGAGCTAGACCTCACAAACAATCATGAACTTTAAATTGATAATCTCTTAAACTATTCACAATTTTCAACATTATTCATCATTCTTAATATTATAGGGGTCCTTGTTCATGATTTTGATCATAAATAGAGTACCTTATAGCGGTAATATTGGTCAACCGCGACATCTCCGTTGCTTCTGTCTAATATCTTTTCTGCATGTTGAACATTTGTTTCATTGGTAAAAGGCTAAAAATAGAATTATAACATAGGTGCATCTAATATGGAACAAATAAAATTATAATAATAGGGGCGTATATAATAAAAACTAATTTTATGTTAATAAAAATTTAGAATAATCGTAATATGTTACTAACTTTTATTTTGAAGCAATTTTTGCAAAATTTATTAAAATTCACATTTCAAGAAGGTTCATATTAGATTGTCCCTTATAATAGTGCTTCTCGAATCTATTTCTTTTATAAAATACTTCTCAAATATAATTAAGTTATGACATTCGGCCTCTCATTCCATAAAATTTGATTTGCATCTTTTACAACATAATACCGTCAAATTAAAATGTTCTCTCATATTGCACCATTGAGCAGAATAACATAGCGTATTTTTTTTTTTTTATTACCAGTGCTATACACATCAATATTGGTTTGTGGTGAACATGTTTGTAAATAATAACAAAACATCAAACACAATAGTAAATTATTTGTTCTATTTAAGCTGTTTTTATCATAGATATGATTTTTTTTTTAATTTTGTTGATTAATTCTTTTAAAATAAATTCTATTGTAATTAGTATATAAACCAATAGCAAAACAATAATAATAATAATAATAATAATAATAATAATAATAATAATAATAATAATAATAACAACAACAACAATAATAATAATAATAATAATAATAAAGAAAATAGAAGAGTATTTTTTTGGAAATATAGAAGAGTTTTGTTCTTTTGCATATAAATAAATATAAGAATTTCACCCAAAAGAAAAATAGTCCCTTTCTTGACTAGAAGAAATCAAGTGTCTTGTTTGACTAACCTTGTTTAAATTATCTTTTTGCATAAAAAACGATCATTAAAATATTAAATATTATTTATGGTAGGACATTTTTATTTTAGAGAAAAAAGTGTAAAACTTAAACATATTTTAAAATTTTCAACTCATCATAAAAGTACTCTTCATCCCTTTTAATTAAATCAAAGTCGTAAAATCAATCTTGATACAGAATAAAAAAAGCATTGAGTTGTTACTAAATCAAAATTAATTTTAACATTTTACATGCATCTTGAATTCAATCCGAAAAATAGATGGAGAAATCAGATACCTGGATACTTATGAGTGTAGGTGTCCCATATACTTGCTCCTCTCCCACCTTCTTGTGCAGCACCTTCGTACTACATGATATATATCATGGCAACAACCAAATTGTTCATTTCATTTACCTTGGTTTAACTTAAACTTGGTGGGACTTTGAATATTTTATAAAACTTTAAACCATTATTATTATTTTTTAAAATCAATGCTCATAAATTAAAAACTACATTTTGGTCCGACTAAAATTGAATTCAAATCTGTAAGAAGGTCTCATTGAAATAATCAGGTACCGGTCGGCCGGATTTTTTATAACGTAATATTAAAAATAATAATATTTTACCTGGTATGCTGAAGATGCTGTCCCAAAAATGAAGTTTGTGGGAAAACTAGTTCGATTAAGTGAAGAAACATCAAGAATTGGTGAAACAACCTCAGCAGATGGTAGCGTGGTGAAGAGATTGAAGAGAATGAGAATTAAAAAGACTCTGAATAATTTCATATTCAGAGCCATGAATGAAAAACTAATTGACTATTGTGCTTGATCCATTGAAAATATGGTTCCTTTTATAATTTATATTTAGAGCCAAATATAGAGAAAAAAATGGTGTTAATAGTTAAGAAACAGACAAATATAGGTTGTAACTATTTTTCAAATATAGAGCAAAAATTTGGTGTAGGCTGTATTTGTCTATAGCTACAACCTACGGATAAAATTGGTGTTATTGGCGAAGTAACTGACAAATCTAGATCTCACAAACAATCATGAACTTTAAATTGATAATCTATTAAAGTATTCACTATTGTCAACATTAATCATCATTCATAATATTTTAGAGGTCATCATTCATAATTTTGATTGTATATATTACCTTATAGTGGTAACATTGGTGAACCGCGACATCTTTGCTACTTTTGTCTTGTATCTTATTTGCATGTTGAACATTTGTTATATTTGTAAAAGGATAAAAACAGAATTATAATATAGGTGCATCTAATATGGAACAAATAAAATTATAATATTAGAGGTGCATATAGTAAAAAAAATATTAATAAAAATTTAGAACAAATATAGCATTTTATTAAAAAAGATTAAAATTTATAGTTCACCATTCTAGAGGATTAGACCGCCATTTGTAATAGTGTTTCTCAAATTTATTTCTTTACAAAATACTTCTCAAATATATATTTTTGACACTCGGCCACTCAGTCGTCCTTGTGAGCTTCACTCAGTTGGTAGGGACAATGCATAATATATGCAAGGTCCAAGGTTCAAACCCCGGCCACCACAAAAAAAAAAAAAACTCGGCCACTTAGTCCATAAAATTTGATTGGCAACTTTTACACCATATATATCTTCAAATAAAAATGTTCTCTCAGGGAGATAAAAACTCATATTGCATCATTCAGCAGAATAAAAGTGTTTCTTTATTGTGTATCAAAATAACCTAGTACACAACAATAATCGTTTGTGGTGAACATGTTTGTTTGTTAGTTGCAACAAAATATCAAACACAATAGTAAATTATTTGTTCAGTTTAAGTTATTTTTTTAAAAGTGTTTTTATTTTATATATGAATTTTTTAAAATTTTTGTTGATCAATTCTTTTAAAATAAATTATAGTATAATCAGTATATAAACCAATAGCAAAAAATATAATAAAAGAACACAACTATATTTGTATCTAAAATTTCATAATGCCACTTTGACCCATTATATATCTTTTTAGTGCAAGCAAATTAGTTTTGGGAGGATGAAGAAGGTGGTGTAAATAATTTAACTCTCTGATGGTTCCTGGCAAATCAGAATTGAAGTCTAGCTTCTTCTTTATTGTTGTAGTGTTGTAAGCTTGTAGAAGGGTTGTGGAATTTCTTGTGCTCAGACGAAGTTTATATTTCTCTAATGAATCTAATTTATGTATAGAGAAAAATAAGAACACGAGATTTTATCACTGTAATTTGGCGTTCAATTTTTACCAAGTTTAAATGTCTTTGAGTTGTGTATAACTATTATTCATTTACATTAGAATAGTTGTGAGAAATCAGAAAATTGAGATATGATTACTGTTAGAGCAAATTTTGGGAAAAGAAAAAGAAAACGAGCAAAATACTCATGCATTTTTAGATGGATCTTGATAACTTGTGCCATAACAGCACAAGTCAAGGAATTTAAAAGTAGAAGTTTTTAGGTGGATTTAATATTTTGATTTACTTATCACTTATTATTCTTGATCGTTATCATTGTGTTTCCTTATGAATGCACACACTCTCGTCATGTGTGCATAGTCCAATGTAAGCCATGTAGAGCAATTATGAACCTCACATTTATTTAATTCTTGGAAAACAAGGTAACAAGAAATTTGGTAAAACCAAAACTAGAAAGATAGAGCAAGAAACAAAAATAGGATCAGTCCAAACGCAAACACAATTCATATAATGCTAGAGACCATACAATTCTTCCTAGGATATTGGATATTGAGACACTAATTGTCTTCATCCCATTGATTAAAATATAAAAGATATATAGTATTGGGAAATCCTTGCACGACTTGTTATCAAGATCAATATACAAGCCCGTACTACTTAATTACATGCGATTTTGTCACTTCAAGCTTTGAGAATTGTTTCTCTGCCAACTTTAAATCTTGCAAACTATTTGAGAAAGCTTCTCTACAAAGAACACATTATGCAAATAGCCATCATTATTTTATGGAAAAGGTGAAAACAAAAATATAAGATGGAAATAAGAAATAATTTAATCAAACCTATATGCTATGTTTTCATGGCTTCTAATTATGAGGTCAATATTCATTACTGTAAATCAATATGAATTTAGCACCAGAAAATGGAAAATTTGAATCATACTAACCTGTAAATCTATATTAGGATCATTTTTGGATGCATCTAAAGATAAGCATATATCATAGGAATTCATGATCGCTTTTTCTGTTAATGAAAGCTGCTGCTCCACATCATCGAGGTCAGTATAACCAGGCAACTACATGAATTTCATATATGCTAACATTGCTGGTCTCAGATCCACAATGATCTCGCAAAATTCCCTATATGACACAAGTAATTTTTGAACCAAATCTGCTTTCCAGTCCTTATAGAAATCTTTCATTCGAGATCCTTTACCATTGACCTCAGTGTAGGCATTGTCTCTTTCATCAAGGATTTTGTAGTTTTCATTGCGGCAATAGGGCCAAAGCTAAGCTCCCATTATATTGGCTTCCATTATCCAATGGAACCCTTCGGAACTTGTATTTTCTTTTGTAATTCAGAAAATTTGATGTCATAAAGAACAACATTCTTACCAGTTCCATGTTGTCCTGGCTGCAAATCCCTCTTATTATTTGTACTATTGATGAGCTCATTTAAGATCATAACAGTAGGACAAATTTTTGACTTCCGCTGGTTAATACATTATCACTGTCAGAAAGAACAATAGAATTACCCTCAACTTCATGCTGGCCCAGTTGTACATTTAAGATTGTATCAACAATATAGGTTTTTTTTGTTTCCGCTGCATCTTAGTTAATTATTCCAAGAACATATAATATTGTATCAACTAAGAGGCAGCGGAAACCAAAAACATGTACTTCTAGTACAATCTTAAATGTACAACAGGGCCAGCACGAAGTTGAAGGTAATTCTATTGTTCTTCATGACAATGATAATGTATTAATCAAGAGGCAGCGGAAGTCGAAAACATGTCCTGCTGGTTTGATCTTAAATGTGCCCATCAATAGTAAAAGTAATAAGAAGGATTTGTAGTCGGGCCATCACGGAACTGATGGTAAGGCTGTTGTTCATTATGACAACAAATTTTCTGAATTACAAAAGAAAAGACAAGTTTCGAAGAATTTAAATAGGGTTTCATTGGATATATAATGGAAGCCAATATAATGTGAGCTTAACTTTAGTCCCTATTAAAGTGATGAAAACTACATAATCATTGATGAAAGAGACAATACCTACATTGAGGTCAATGACAAAGGATCTCGAAATGAAAGGATTCTATAAGAATCGGAAAGCAGACTTGGTTGAAATGAAACATTGCTAGCTCTTGATTCAGTTTTTTGTGGCAGTAGTTCTTCAATAACATGACTAGATGCACCTACACCATAATCATATAATCAAATACTTGTGGTTCTTCAACTTTAAAATCAAATAGGAACAATTCAATTAGATGTTAATTAATCTTTGGATTGCAATATCCAATAGGAACTCAAGTAGATATTAAAATCAAATAAGAACTTCAATTTGATTTTTTTTTTGAAAGAAGAACTTTAAATTTGATGTTAATTAATCTTTCAATTTTGAAATCAAATGAGAACTTTTTAAAAAAATATTGGCAAAGGGGAAATTTTTATCAATCAAAATTTTTAATGTATGAAAAAAAAGGTTCAAGGTGAATGAAAAAAAAAAACCTGGTTTGCATCTTTTTCATGTTGTGATTGTGGAAGATCATCATTGGTAGAATGATCTTCTTGCAGTAATGGATCTACCAAGCAATCATGGAAAGCTCTGATTGCATCAACAGTTGGACACACTTCTGATACATCAATGTTTGAATCTGATTTTCAAAAATCCAATACTTGACTATGGTTTTAGTTATCACATATAAATGGTGAACCAAAAATGAAAATGATTAGATGAGAGTAATCTCACTCTTTGTTCTTGTTGGTGATGTGCTCTCATTCACTGAAACTGAAATCATCTCTTACCTTGTATTTATAATAACTAGTGTGGTAATGCCCATATGTATTATATTGCAATTATATTAGAAAATTTAAATGTTTGCGATAACTATATGAATAAATTAAATATTTTGACTATTTGACCAAATTTTTATTTATTTTTTGGAAAGATTGACCAAAATTTAATGTATTTCAATACAAAGACTTATATGAATAAATTAAATATTTTGACTATTTGACCAATTTTTATTTTTTTTAAAGATTGACCAAAATTTAATGCATTTCAATACAAAGACTTTTCGTACATTAATGATGATAATTAAAGTTGTCAAAATCGTACGTTTTAGTAAACTTGTTTTGTCTCCCTCAACAAAAAAGTAAACTTGTTTTGTCTATGTGAAATTAATTTTTGAACTCGATTCGCAGAATTGTAAACATTTACATTTACATCATATTATATATCACTTCGATCCAAATTATAAGAAAAAAAATTTATTTTTTTTGTCCCAAATTATAAGCATAAAAGACCAACTTTTATCATATTTAATTATGTTTTTTCAAAAAATTCACTTTTCCAAAGGAAAATTAAATGCAAAGTGCATTCAATTTGTTCTCTTTTTTATTTTCTCTATAATCAACTACCTATGAAAATTATTTTTACATCTTCCTATAAAACTTATTTCAAAGATAACACAAAAAACTATGTTACAAACTACTATGTTTTAGTTTTCTTAATAAGTGTGATTTTTTTTTTTTGCTTATAATATGGGACGGAGGGAGTATATATATACATATCCCTAAAACAAAAAAATATATAATAAATACATCAATAATTCTTTTAAAAGTTCAAGCTAACAAAGAAGAATGTGAACCAAATGTGAAGACCGAGATGAAAAAGAATCTTTTGATAGTTTCCTTCGAGTTTACCCGTATTCACATGAGTTTATCGAGTTCATCTGAATAAACTCAGATTTATTTCGAGTTTGATAAACTTCGAATTTATCAATTTTCATTTGTGTCAAAACTAACAAGGCATCAAAATGTAATGAAGTGCAGAATGTAAATGATAAGCAATATTAGATGGGTTAGGTAGCTCAACTTATTTGAGTTAAGGATTAAGGAGTTAGAGGTACTGAGTTCAAACCCGTACAAATCCAACATATATTAATGTAAAAACAAATTACTAACAATTTGCCATTAGAAATAGTCCCGTGAGCATAACTCAGTTGGTAGGACAATGCATTATTATATGCAGGGGCCGGGGTTCGAACCCCAGACACCCCACTTATTCACCTTATAAGGTGAATTCTAGCCACTAGGCTACTTGACCAAAAAAAAGAAATAATGATAATAATTTTTTTATTTTTTTATTTGAGATATACATGACAGGGTTCATGAACTTCCCTTCACTGTGTGCATCTATAATAAACATTTTATGAACACTTTACCAAATCAGTGATTGACACTTAGCATTTTAGGTTATTCTTTTTCTTTTTGGTCAAGCAATTTAGTTGATTCTAAATTTGATTTTTAAATTACAATACATGCATGGTATTGTAATAAATGTAATTATTTTTGTTCAAAAAAGTTAGTGGCAAAAATAAAATTATTTATATTTATTTTTCCATTAGAATACATGATATTGTAATAAATGTGACATATCACAGAAATGATATGACAGAAAAATAATAAAAATATTAGATAAGATCCGACATATCACGGAAAAATAATAAATTGAAAAGTTATTGGGAAAAGGTGAAAAAAAAAGAAGCAAAAACCATATGTAAAGTGAGAATTATTATTATTTTTTCTTATATAATTATCACACTTGAGATATGAAAACTTTTTTTTTTTTGAAGAAATCAAAATGGAATATATTAACAAAGGCGATGTAATCTCATCAGTACAAGGCGTACCTCCGAGCACACCCCTACCAACAAAGTGACATACAAGATATATATTGAGATAAGAAAACTTGAATTTTATACATTGATAATTTGAAGTAGGAAAAGAATAGTTAAATGATGGAACCCAAAAATTGATAGGGTGTACATGAGTAAAACATTTGATAAAGCTTAGTATGTGAGAAACTAATAAATTGTTGGGGGAGAGAGAACAAAAAAAAAAAAAAAAAAACCACCAAAATATATAGAGTTAGTTGTAGAACATACCGACATGATGTGACAAGTTTTTCTTTGGTGCAAAATAGGGCAAAGCCCAAAGAGAAAGAAAACTAATAAATTAAACGGACGTTCCTAAGCATGCAAGTCCTGGAAATATCATCAAACAAAAGACTCTGAAGCTCACTAGGGAGAGTCTCCAGAATATGAAAATCTAGAAAATCCATCGAAATGCTGAAGTTAGCAAGTCAATCTACACTTCTATTGCCTTCACGCCAAGTATGGGTAATTTTGACAGTCCAACTCAAACTCAAAAGTTGTCGAATACGCCTGACCAAAGTAGAAGTCATTCCTCTAAAATTGCAATTTTCAGTAATCATGTCGACCAAGATCTTTGAGTCACTCTCTACTATAATTAAGATGAGTGGTATTCTCCCTCCACGCCATGTCCAAACCTAGGTTATATTTCCCACATTTCAGCATGAAAAGCATCACACATTCCAATCTTCTTGAAGTAGCCTTTGATCCATCTTCCATCAGAGTCTCGAAGCAGCCCTCCACACCCTGCAAGAGTACCATATCTCTTCCAAGCACCATCACAATTAAGCTTAACCCAACCAACCGATGTATATAGTTTCTGTTTGATGCGGACTTTTATGCACCAGCTTCACATTGTCTTCTATCTCTCTAGTAAACTTTTGAATTACCAGTGTTGGATTGCTTGGTCTTTGAAATCCTATTTCAAAAATAGATTTGTTTCGCCAATTCCACAAATACCAACATATTGTCGTGAAAGTAGTCTGCCAAGTAGCAGGATTATCTCCAATCCCTTTTTTATTAAGGTTGTTAAAAATCCACCCCCTACAATCAAAAGAGAAGAAATCAGTTATGTAATTAGATGGGACAAGTCTGAGCCATACCTGAGTGGCGTGCACACAATCACGAAGGACATGAATGACTGTTTCATCCTCTCTCGCACAACAAGGACAAGTTATATATATTATATTGGAATTCTTATAGTTAAGTTATCTGTTTTATTGAAATAATAACGCAAAATTACATCCTTAGTCTCTTAACTTAATTTTAAGTCACAATTCAGTCCTTTATATTTTATTTTTTCATTTTAATCCTTCATTTTCTAAAATGTTAACACAACTATCATTTTTAAATAACAAAATCCAAAAAACTTATTGAAGTCTATTGAATTGTCTTTTGATGCTTTTTTTTTCTTCTTCAAAGTGTATGCTAACATGTATTTAAAGTTGATCCAAATGTGTATGCAAGTGAAAATTGTAATGTCTTTCTTTTGTATGCAAGTGTATGTGAGTTTGAGTTTATGCAAGTCCGTTGTGATATTCAAATGAAATCTGAAATTTGCAAGAAAATTGGACTATAATTTCTTTACTTCCGATATGGTTTATTTGTTGTTCTCTTGGCTTTTTCAAAGTGTATGTATGGATGCAAACATTTATTCAAAGTTGATGTAAATGTGTATTGAAAGTGTATGCAAATAAAGTTCTCTTTGCTTCTTTTTAAGTGTATGTATGCAAGTGAACATGTTTCTATTTGCTTCAAAAAAGAATAACCACTTAGAAGCTCTGACAAATGTTCATAAGAATAACCACCCTTTCTGCAATTTTATTCTTTTTTAAGATTGTGAATAATTATAATTGGTGATTGTTTTTCTTTGTTTTATTTTTTCAGCATCAAGGTTCAAGTTTATCCATCTTACAACAGCAAGAATCTTGCTATATTCATTTATAACAGTGAAAAAACTTATATGTTAATTTTATTATTGGATGAATGTAATTAATGTACTTAATATGGCTATTTAAGTTGTAATTTATTGAATATGTTGTGTCAATTGATTACCTTAAGATTAGTATGAATGAGCTTAATAATATGTATTGAATCTATACACAGGCCCATTTTTAGAATTACTAAGGAAGAAAAAAAATAGAAATCTTTTACCAATGAAAGGTATATTCTTGAAAAAATTTATGAGCCAAATTTAATTTGGTCCATTAAGGAGTTAACCGATTGAAACCACCCGTGTAACTGGCTTATGTGATTAAACCGAAACCGACTAAACCGAGACATTAAATGGGCGGAATTGAGCCTAGAAGGTCCAACCGTGGGTTAGTGCGGATTGAGGTTTTGGCCCCGATTTCTGATCGAAACCGACTGATGCCCAACCCTACCCTTAGGGAATATGTTGCCATTTTCTTTTTTTCAGAAAATCATATGATTAAAAGAAAACTTTTGTCACCTTTACAATTATCATAACAAGAAATTTCCAAGTTAACATGGTAAAACCAAAACTAGAAAGATAAAGCAAGAAACAAAAATATGATCAGTCCAAACGCAGACACAATTCATATAATGCTAGAGACGATACAATTCTTACTAGGATATAGGATATTGAGACACTAACTGTCTTCATCCCATTGATTAAAATATAAAAGAAAATTGCTAATTATTTTTATTCTTATGCTTGTATCAGGTACTAATGGTACTAGAGATATTTGTATCAGCTCATTGATTTAGCCTCTTCCTTGAATGCTTCTAGAGAGATACATTTAAGCATTGAATCTGCTAGGCCTCTTGATCACTCTCTTAGGCCTTTGATTTGGTGTATCACTAGAATTTGTATCCACCTTTATTGGACCATTTTTGTCTCTTGTATTAGGTCCCTCTTGATTTGTATCCTGGGATCCTATTTGCTTTGTAACACAAGCCTCAATGGGTTGTGTACATTCATTTGAGTGATGTTGCAAAGATGGATTTACTACCTTTCGATCTTTTTTGTTTCTCCTTACATAGATCTTCAACACTTTGGGCTTATCCTGCTGACCCTGGTCCTTTACATCACTTGCACATCCTTCAGATACATTTTCAGAAATAGGTTGATCTTTGATTCCATCCTCAGTGATTTGCATCCTTGTTGAACAAACCTTCTCAACCTGTCAATATATCCAATGGCATGTAGTTGGGTGAGAGATAATATATAGTATTGGAAAAGCATTGAAACTGTTTTTTTTTCCTTAAGAAAAAAGCCATCTCAACAATAAAGGAAATATTAAAAGATCTAGGGTTTATGTAAACCTAAAGAAGTATCCATAGACACAACTAGTAAGAGTTTACTCAATGCAAAAAATATTGTATAAAACATATGCAAAGGTTGTTATCAAGATCAATATACAAGCGCTTACTGTAGGACCCACTATACAGTGGGATGTCCAGCCAAAGACAATTGTTACAAGCAATTGCCAAAGTTTCAACTATGCAGTAAATGCATGGCATAGTTTGTCTTTCAAATAGTGAGGCTCTGTTATAGGTTGCGGTGCTGAAATGGTAGAAAAGCAATATGGTGCAGAATTCACATTTGAGCTTGCTGCAACATTTGACAAAGGAGAATTGGATTCACATTTCCTCATTTCTTCTATATATAGAGGCAATGTCAGTGAAGGAAATCATCCGAAGCTCAAGAAAGAAATATAGCTTCAGCATTGAGAGAGAAGTGAAAGTTGTGTGAGAGGAAAAATAGAGTGTTGAGTAAATCCAGAGAGTGTGGGAAAAAAACACCGGGTGAGTATCATCTCTATAACTTCTAGGTGCTATAAAATAATAGCATTAGAATAGAAGTAGGTCTCACGGGAAGCACTATATTGTATCTCTTGTGTGTGTAAGAGAGTGGAGAGAATATTGTAATATTCTTTAATATAGTGGAATATTTTTCGGAGTTTGTCCCTTGGTTTTTCCCTCGGTATTAGAGGGATTTCCACGTTAAATATTGGTGTTCATTTTTATCGCTACCGCTGCGCTGCAAGATCCAATCTCTTTTTGGATTTTGGAATTTTAATTTACACTTGCGTTAAGCTCGTCGAGCCCAACACTTACTACTTACATGCGATTCTGTCACTTCAAGCTTTGAGAATTGTTTCTCTGCCAGCATTAAATCTTGCAAACTATTTGAGAAAGCTTCTCTGCAAAGAACACATTATGCAAATATCCATCATTATTTTATGGAAAAGGTGAAAACGAAAACATAAGATGGAAATGGGAAATAATTTAATCAAACCTATGCAATGTCTACGAGGCTTCTAACTATGAGGTCAATATTCATTACTATAAATCAATCTGAATTTAGCATCAGAAAATGGAAAATGTGAATTATACAAACCTAGAAATCCATTCTGATATTATTTCAGAATAAGGAAGCATGTGGAAGTAATTGACAACTGGGGTGGCCTTCCAATTGCAAGAACTTCTTTTGACCAAAGGACCCCGAAAGCTATACAAAGATGAGATATCAAATGTTATAGAGAAACACACAAAAAGTTTGTCATAGAAAAGCCATATCGAATGTAGCAAACCTTTCAATTAAATCTTTGATAGGAACTTGAGTAAACCCTTCATCAATCAACTCTGAGCACTTCATTATATAAAAGCGAGAAGCTGTCCTCTCTTTGTTCTGGGAATACACAGTGTAACTTCCCAAAAGCATCATATCAATACTATTGACACCTATTCATAAGGGAAATATGAAATCATTATATAAGAATCATGTTCAACTATTATGAATAAAAAAATGCATGTTAAAACTATTTAACAGAGAAGAAACTATTTACTATACAGAAAATAACGAAAAACAAAGCATGTCCTGATATAAACCTCAAGATTTATAGAAAACATAAGAAAAGTAAACACCATGACTCCATGAGTCATGCTGGCATTTGATTCCAATTGTGAATAAATTAAAACTAATTCAATCTTTATGTAAAAGAAGGATAATTACCTGCAATTTCCTTAACAGCAGAATATCCAACTTGCAAGAGTTGATCTTCATTTAATATGACTTTCGAACGCTTCATAATTACTCTTCTTCTTTTGTATGGAGATTTGATTTCACTTGTAACTTCAGAAATTTGATCTGATGTATCAACATCTTTTCCAATCAATGACCATACTCCATGAGGGATGAAATTAAAATGCAAGAAGCAGTTTTCCTTCTCACTATCGACCAAAAGAACCGCAACTTTTGAAATGGGCCAACCCTCTATATTAGGATCATTTTTCAATGCATCTAAATATAAGCATATATCATAGGCACTCATGATCGCTTTTTCTGCTAATGAAAGTTGCTGCTCCGCGTCAACGAGTTCAGCATATTTAGGCAGCAATGTGAATTTCATATATGCTGACATTGCTGGTCTTAGATCCACAATGATCTTGCAAAATTCCCTATATGGCAAAAATGCTAGCTCTTGATTCAGTTTTCTGTGGTAGTAGTTGTTCAATAACGCGACTGAATGCACCTACACCATAATCATATAATTAAATACCTGTGGTTCTTCAACTTTTTAATCAAA
>Ga0315913_1004225_pt1 | contig 17379 bp, 8 predicted proteins | sample MpolsnodulesMG_FD_207736 | JGI IMG/M metagenome (GOLD analysis project Ga0315913, IMG submission 207736) | Medicago polymorpha root nodule microbial communities from Los Angeles, California, United States - small nodules | ecosystem: Host-associated > Plants > Roots > Nodule | place: USA... | reverse complement strand
ATGTCGCTTCCACATTTATTTTCAATATTTTTATTTTTTTTATATTTTATAAATCTAATATTTTATTTAGCATAAATATCTTAACAAACTTCATGATCTTATCAACTTAATATTATATTTAAGTTTTTAATTTATTTTTAATATTTATATAGCATAAATATCTCAACAAACTACTCATAATATTTTAAAATTTGTTAATCATTAATATTATCAATCAATAGTCTACCTTTTATTTTTATTATTTTTAACATCATCCTTTTTTTTTCTTTATTTATTAAAGTTAACTAATCACCAACAAGCACACAATTTCCTCTCGGAAAAAACTTAGGTACAATTCCTTAGGTGCTTTTCGTATGGTTCTTAACTAAATTCACCCTAATTTTCTTAAATCCATAATTCTCTCAAAGTTTGTTATCTCCAAAAAAAGTTGTATTTTTAGTTCAGAACCATACGAAAAGCAATTGTACCTAAGTTTTTTCCTTTCCTCTCATCCTAATCATTTGACACCTCAAAAGATTGAAATATTTTTGTAACAAACAATTTATTTTATATTACTGTAATAAACAAACTAATTTTTTTTTAAAAATAATTTTATTACGATAAACAAAAACAAAATAGATTCTAATTTTTGTTTAAAACGTAAAACCAAAATCTCTAAATTATTGAATGTCAGAATCAATTGTATTCTAATCAGTAACAAACAGACTCTATGGGGCTTTTTGTTATAAAAATGATTTTGAAATTCAATATTTCAAGATTAAATTTTTACTAAAAATAAGTTTAGTATGCTTATGTACTTTTATCTAACAGAGGGACTATTTGATGCAATAGAAATACCTTCCTAAAAAATATTCTTCTTTAGGTAATAGAATGAAGAATAACAATTGTTTATGAACATGTTGACTCTCACTCTCATATTCCGTCAAAAAAAAAGGTTCACTCTCATATTAATATTTATGTTTTATTTTACAAAACTCATTTTTCTAATTAGCATAAACATCTCAACAAATAATTCATATCTACTTTGATTTTATCCCCCCATTATTATATTTGTTTGTTTTTATCACTTTCAATTTTATTTTAACATAATTTATTTCTTTAAATTCCTAGCCACTTATTCCGTTAATATTATTTATTTCGTTAAATTCCTAACTCTTTATTTTAACAATATTTTCTCTATCTTAATAAAAAAACAATATTATGTTTATATATATATATATATATATATATATATATATACCTAACGACTTATAATTTTTTTTCTTCATGAATACTAACCACTTATCTTATTCTCACACTTTTTTTTACATGTTTTATTTATACTGTAAAATATTTTATTATTTATTCCATAAAAAAATTCTTTTATTTTTGCTTCTTTTTCCCTAACATTCTTCAACCATCTTATTTATTAGGGTTTTTTCCTACTTTATAATTAATATTTATCTTTGACCATTTCCAAAAAGTGAAATTTTAATATATTTTAATTTAATTTTACTATGCTTTGTGGCATATAAGATAAAAAAGATGATGTAGCTCCCCCAAAAAAAAAAAAGATGATGTTGATTATCTTCATTTGTGAAGCAACAACAAAAAAGCTAAACTTATCGATATTTCTTTCATTTGTGCTTTTTAACTGTTTATTTCCTTATATATTATTAAAAAAATTGTTGGAGCTATTTTGAATATCAAATAAAAATTTATCAATTTTGAATCAATTACCGTAAGGTTTGTATTATTTTTTGGACTATGTCGATACTTTCTTTTTTCTTCTCTTTTTATACTTTGAGATTATTTCTTTTTAATGGAAGTGTTACTTTATTATTATTATTTTATTGTTGTTCTTATTGTGGTTGTTGCACTGATGATTATTTTACAACTTTTTATATGAAATTTAGACAATGTCTCTTTAAGTTACAAAATCAACCTCTTACCATTAAACTCACACTTCTTAGACTTAGGGTCCGTTTGGATTAGCTTATTTTAGAGCTTATATAAAACAGCTTATACAAATAAATAAGTTTTTATATATTATTTATAAGTTTTAACGTTGTTTATGAAAAAACAGTTTATGAAGATACGATTTTCGCTAGTGAGAGCTTATAAATTAAAGTAAAAGCTTATTTATTTACATAAGTTATTTTTCATAAGCTCAAAATAAGCTCAAACCAAACAAGACCTTATTCTTTCTATTTTGATAAGAAACAAATATCATACCATACATTTTCCCTCTGACAACAAGTTACTAATCAAACAAAAATCATTAATTAGGAAATCCTTTTATATTTTATTTCACGACGAGAAGATTTTTATTTAAGTAGTATGACAATTGTATAATTTTACTAATTTAATAACGGTTACGGGTTTCTGCGAGTCTGGGTTTTTAAAATATATTTATTTTATTCTATATGTGTTAATAATATTACTAAATCCAGTTAATTTCATCCTCATGTGTATCAATTAATTTACGAGTACTTAAAATATGATATATTTATTCTATTTGTGTGTACCGATTAAGAAATTTGTCTCGCACCGGTCTATAGTGAATTTTATTTATGGATGCAATGCATATGAAATTTTAGTAATTTTAAATTATATGTCTAACCCGGACAACGCCGGGTATACAAACTAGTATTACTAAACAACAAAATCAATTTTTTAATAAAAAATTAATTTATATATATCAACGGTGTAGTTATTTTTTTAATAATAAGTGTTAATATGTTAGTTATTATCTTGTTAAAAAAAATATGTTAGTTATTATATTAGTATTTTTGTCCTTTCGTAAAATGATGACATTTACAATACCCGATTTCTCTTTGTACATATTTCCTCCGTCTCACAATATTAGTCGTTTAAGATTTGTGCATGATTATTAAGGAAATGATTAGTTGTGTTGATTTTAATGGTATAATTAGTAGCATTTACTAAAACACTATTATTAATTGTAGTTAGTGGAGTAGTTAAGTTGGATGAAATTCAATAAACAAGGGTATAATAGTGGAAATAAATAGCCCAAATACCACTTTTGGTTCTTTTTGTTTGACTGAATTTTCAAGTTAGTTCTTTAAGTTTTAAAAGTTTCAATTAGGTCCTTTTAGTTTGACAGAATTCCCAGATTAATCCTTTAAGTTTCAAATAAGTCATTTTAGTTTGACAGAATTCCCAAATTAGTCTTTTAAGTTTCAAAAGTTTCAAACTAAAGTGACCTATTTAAAACTTTTGAAACGGTGACGATGAAATAATTTATCAACTAAAGAGACCTATTTGAAACTTTTAAAACTTAAATGACTAACTTGAGAATTCAGTCAAACTAAAATGACATGATTGGAACTTTCGAAACTTAAAGACTAACTTGAGAATTCTGTCAAACTAAAAAGACCAAATGTGATATTTGACCAAAAAAATAATAAATGTTGCATTAGTATTGTAAAGTGACAATTATTTTGAAAAATATAAAAAAAATATTAAAGAGACGATAATTGTGAGAAGGAGTGAGTAATAACTTATTAAAACATCATTTTATTAGCAAAACTTTTTTTTTTTTGGGTAGTGTGTGAGAACATTTTTTTAAAAGAATTAGTGAGAACTTATATATAAGTAGTATAACATAAAACTTTATTATTTGCATAAACTATTTTAATCAAAAGAATTGATTGTCAGATTACTCTTGATTAGAAATTTAATCATTTGAAATGAAAGCTACGTATATAATTACTTAAATTTCTAGTTACTATAAGAAAGTTACTTCAGAAGAAGAATCAATCATCAGATTAATTAAGAAAACAAGAACAACAATTGTGTCAACCTCAGAGCGTCAACACCGCTTGTAACTTGTATGTCTCTCTTCTCTTTCTCTAATTTTCTCTTTTTCCCAATTCTTAAACCCTAACCCTAATTTTATTCAATTCAAATTTAGGAGTTTTGTTTTTAAATCAAGTGATTATTCAATCCACAGTTTTGTAATGTTGCTATGGTTATGAATTGATTATAATAACTTCTTTCTTGCTGTTAATTTCTGTTTTCTTTTATAAAATTAATTCGTTTTTTTCTTCTTCTTTGAATTAATGAATCTGAGTATTCTATTTGAATGTTGATTAATAATCAGGGCCGTTCCTGTGAATTAGGAGGTCGGTTCTCTTTTTAAAATAGGTCCCTAGTAAAATAAAACTTAATTTTTTTGTATAGCTAAACTTCATTAAAAGAAATTAGAATCAGAATAACTTCTAAATATGAAAGGAATTCAAAAAAATTAAGTGAAAGAGGTGAAATTTATCTAATGGTGTCGTTTGGATTTGTCACTCCTCTGTTGTGGAAAAGGGTAAAACGAATGGTTTAAGCGAAGAAAAAAATGATTTTTGTGATTCTTTCAATGAAACAGCTTTCCAAATTCACTGATTAAGTGATTATTCAAATTAGGGGTGGTTTGATAAGATCAGATTTATGTACAAAAAGGAGAACTAGAGTCCAGAAAAAAAACTCAAACGTGTAAAGGATATATCATTTTTATTTTATTTAAGTGGGGGTGGGTATTATACTTAATTTTTTGTTTGAGGCCCGTAGCATTTGGAGGCCCGGCCTGGTTGAGCACCTTGCACTCCCCCAAGGCCGGGCCTGTTAACAATAATGATGATGATAAAGGGTTCCAAGAATCTTTGAGATTTTTTTAATTTTGGATAAAAAAAGGAAAAAGATAAAAGAAAGAGGAAGATTTTAATTGTGACAATGGAGTGTTGTTAGATACGCTTTTAGTACAAAATATTGCGGCACTATAACATTGTTGCGTAGCGGAATTTGGTATATAGATGATTGTTAAAATTCGGCCACGATTAAGTGGTATAGCGCTGTTATAGTTGTTATTCAACAACATTGGTTGTTACTTTTTAATGTTGCTATTTAACTTTTAGCATTAATGAGCTGAGGTTTAAGCTGGTCAAGTGAAATTCAAATAGGGGCTCTGTTATTTTGAGTAGATTTCTTTTCTTTGATTTTCTTTCTCATGTTCATCCTGAATTGTTTATTAATTTGATCTTATTTGTTTATTAATTTGAATTGCTAGGGAGTTGGTGATGAAAAAATATGCATAATATAAAGCTTCCTGCCACCAAATATGTTGAAATTGGAGACTCCCAGGAAACTATTGGTGAGTTTTATTTTTCTTCTCTAAATTTTAAGGTTTCTCCTCCCACTTTACGTTTAGTTTCTTAACTTAAATTATAATTTTTCCATGAGAGTAATAAGAAGATTACAAGTGAATAAATGATTGTTTGTAGCAATGGAAGACATTAACAAACAGATTGTGGAGGACCCGCCTTTTGCATTTGAGACGCTTCTTATTGGAGTGCAAAGTTATTCCATTAGAACTTTACTTTAAGAATTGAAGACTTTGATGGACTCATCATCAGACCTAAATTATAATTCTTCCATGAGAGTAATAAGAAGATTATAAGTGAATAAATGATTATTTGTAGCAATGGAAGACATTAACAAACAGATCGAGGAGGACCCGCTTCTTGCATTTGAGACGCTTCTTACTGGAGTGCAAAGTTATTCCATTAGAACTTTACTTCAAGAATTGAAAACTTTGATGGACTCATCATCAGACCTTGACCATCTTGTATCTAACCACGAGTTCAAACTAAAGTTGATTTCTCTTTTTCATGACTGAATCAACATCGAGGACTCTTACCTTCTGATGTGAAGGAGTTTGTTGAGATAGTGCAGAATTTCTTCAATGACAACATTATCAGACAAAACACTTCTCAACAAGTACTAAGGAAGCACAACCAACTTCTTGATTCAAAAACTGATCTTATGAACAAGCTTAGGAGTGCAAAGAGTACACAAACCCAAATTGATAGTGAATCTTCAACTGCAAATGCTCAGATACACAAACTCTCTTTACAAATTGATGATCTTGTGAAACAAAGAGATGATTTGAAATCAGCAGTGAACAAATGTGATGTTCAGAAGGAGAAGTTGATGGCTAAATGCACTGAATGGGCACAACAAAGTAAAGAGTTACTTTCTGATTGTGCTTCCTTAGTACTTGTTGAGAAGTGTCCTGTTTGATAATGTTGTCATTGAAGAAGTTTTGCACTATCTCAACAAACTCCTTCACATCAGAAGGTATGAGTCCTCGATGCTGATTCTGTCCATGAAAAACAGAAATCAACTTCAATTTGGACTCGTGGTTAGATACAAGATGGTCAAGGTCTGATGATGAGTCCATCAAAGTCTTCAATTCTTGAAGCAAAGTTCTAATGGAATAACTTTGCACTCCAGTAAGAAGCGTCTCAAATGCAAGAAGCGGGTCCTCCTTGATCTGTTTGTTAATGTCTCCCATTGCTACAAACAATCATTTATTCACTTATAATCTTCTTATTACTCTCATGGAAGAATTATAATTTAAGTTAAGAAACTAAACACAAAGTGGGAGGAGAAACCTTAAAATTTAGAGAAGAAAAATAAAACTCACAAATAGTTTCCTGGGAGTCTCCAATTTCAACATATTTGGTGGCAGGAAGCTTTATATTGACATTTGAAGCAGAGGGTATGCATATTTTTTCATCACCTTCTTTGTTTATTAATTCAAATAATGAATCATGGACTTTTCTACTTAAACATTTGAACTTTGATTATATGATTTCTGATTGCTGTTCACATTGGTATTTATATATGCACACTTAATTGTGAGCTTGTTTTAATTTATGTTAATCATGTTTTCCCTCTTTATTAGTTTATGGCACATCAAGAACATTGTTGTAATTTCTCTAACTTATATTTGTTGATTGTTTCTTGAGGCTTCAAAATATAAAGCGAGAAGATTCTTGCTCAGGGTTGTCATCTTGGTGCGAATACTTGGAGAGAAATACCAAAATATTCTTCATCAGTTATCTCAAACATTCCATGAAAGAGATGTTTTGTAGAATTAAGCTATCAAGTAGGATTCTCCTCAGATTGGCGGTATCATTCTGAAATTGTGTACAACCGTAATTGGATAAGAAGAAAAATGTAAGCGAAAGTGTTTTAGTTCACAGAAATTATTCAGTTTTGAAATCATTCAGAACGAGAAATTTGCACCTATTATGGAAATATTACTACTTACCGATGCTGCTTCAAAGTGACATACATAACCCTTGTCTTTCTTCAATTTTAACAGAGTTCAACTGTGGGTGACAACAACACATGTCAATTATGCGCATTGAAAGAACTTTCCTTTACACCAGTACAATTTGTTTGCTCATATTGTGGCAAACGGCAAACTCATCAATTGAAAAGCAAACTATTTCTGTAGAAAAGGAAAAGAATTTGATCCAGAGTGTTGCTTTTGCTCCAACAGCTATAAGAAGTCTAAAGGCGAGTGCATCACATTGAACATGACATCTGTTTCAAAGGAACTTCTTGAACAAAAGACAAACGATGAAGTGCTTGATGAACCGGTAAGTTTTAATACCCTTTACTATATAATTGAACTTGATATAGAGAAATTTAAATGAACACTTTATGACTGTTGTTTCTTCTAGTGGGTTGAATCCAATACATGCAAAAGATGGCAGCATCAAATATGTGCACTCTATAACAAGAAAGCCGATTTGGATAGCAGTTCTGAGTATATATGTCCTTTGTGCTGCTTAAAAGAAATTGAAAATGGAATGCACATTCCCTAACCTGAGATTTCTATTTTTTGTGCTAAGGACCTGCTGAAAACTGTGCTTAGTGACCATATAGAGAGAAGACTTTCATCTTCTAATGCAAGAGAGATTAGAAAGGCAAAAAATCGAAGGGAGCGAGAATCTTCACGAGGTAAGATTAAGAAAACTATACATTTAAAATGGTTGAATAATCTACGAAAATATATTATTATTATTATTATTATTATTATTATTATTATTATTATTATTATTATTTCAGCATTAGCATGTCAGTAGTAACTGCTGTCAGTAATAATTAGTTAGATAATTGATTCCTTTTATATAACTATCAGTCCGATCAATAGTAGCCTGCCATAAACACTCGTCTTTATTTATTAATATTATTGATATTTTTCAGTCCCTTCCTAGTATGTTATTTAAAAAGAAATTGAATATTCATTATTGTCTGATTTGTCATGCACGACTCCAAAACTGTATGTTGTAGTTGCGGAAAGTCTCTCTAAGAGAAGTGTTATCTGTTGACAAACAACTGACAGTGAAGAGGCAGTTTCTGGACATCATTCTAGAGGAGAATTACCTTGCTGAATTCTCTTATAGGTCAAGACTAAGTTTTAAGTTTAAAGTGTTACTCCAAGTTTGATGTCTACTCTCTTATTTCTGTATTTAATAGATTAGCTTTCTCTTGATGTCTATTCTATTTAAGATTCAACAACAGAATTTCTAGTGGTTTCAGGTTATTCTTCTATTTCAGAAGATTGAAGGAGCTGATGTATGCATATTTGCAATGTATGTTCAGGAGTTTGGCTCATAATGTGGCAATCCAAATCAACACTGTGTATATATTTCATATCTCGATTCTGTCAATCATTTTACACCTCGAAGACAGACTACAAGCGAAGAAGCTCTTTGTACATTTGTTTACCATGAGATATTGGTAATTTGATTTCTAAATATTGTTGCTAATTGCTTTACTTTAGACCACGTTTCATTTGATACTTAATCCTTCCTTGTATTTATGCTTTATTTTTCCTATCATCAGATTGGGTACCTTGACTTCTGTAAGAAACGAGAATTTGCAAGTTGCTACATATATGCCTGTGCTCCTAAAAAAGGATGATTGCATTCTATATCTCCATCCAAAAACTCAGAAGACCCCGAAGGATGATAAACTACAGGAGAGGTCAGTCTCTTTTTTTTTCCCCCTCCTTATGTATGCGCATGTGTGTGTTGAATTTTCATGAACTTGTGTAGCCATTGAGTATTTATATTCTTTGTTTGTGCAGGTATCTTTCAATGCTAACAAAGGCTACTAAAGAAAATGTAGTTGTTGGTTTAACCAACATATATGATCATTTCTTTGTTTCTACTGAAACACGGTACTCCAAGGTAACAACTGTTTGTCTGCTGTACTTTGACGGAGACTGCTGGTCTGCTGTTGCTATGGATCAAGCCGAGATCATTGAAAAAGAGTGTGGAGGAGAGTATGGAAATACATTGAAGGAAGTAGTGAAAAGTAGATCTTTAAAGGCCATGGGATATGTCAATCCTCCGAAAGGTAAAGACAAAGACATAAGGAGAGAGTATGTAAATACATTGAAGAATCGGTTTCAGTTTGACACACCCAGCCACGCCAAGTATTCCTCAATGATAATCCTCTATCATCTAAAGAATACTATTTTGCCGACAGTTTAAAAAGTACGTGATATTTGGGTGACATTTAACATGGGAAAGGCTAAAACTTTCCCACCATGGGAAAGTTTACTTTAACCATTAGATTAATTGAAGAGCACAATATTATCATACACTCTCAACACTAGATTATTTTTTTTACTGAATCCACCACCCTTCTCTCCTCCCCACCACCAGCAACATCAAACACGAAATTGGACCCCTCATGCTTTTCCCCCACTGTTGCCTCCTGTGCAATTTTAAACATCAGATTTATCGAAGGGTTGAGTGACAATTAGAGATGAGAGTGAAACTCAATTCATCTTTAATTTTCCAGGGAACATCTTGAGTTTAATTTTGATAATAAGGGCGTGTTTGTTGGAAGGTGTAAACTATGGGCGTGTTTTCTCAAATTTGTTATCTTATAACTACTACATCATCACCAAAGCTTAAGGTTTTAACGAAATGGAAGTTGTTTCATATCTATAAAAACAATGATTTGTTGATTGACCCCCCTTAATATTGTTTGTGCAAAATTGCTATGTGGTTGTTTGAATAACCATTATTGATAATCTCTACAGCCCTTGGCATATTTGGGACAAGTTGATACTGCAATTTATGGTGCACCAAGCTGTGGTCTTACACGTCGTTAGGTTCATTTACACTGCTTGGCTTTATATTGATTAAACTGCATCGATTCTTTCACATTACTCATAGTTTACCATTTGTTGTTTTGATAAGAAGGGTGTGTTTGTTGTTGCTGTTAGTGGGGAGGAGAGAAGGGTGGTGGAGAGGAGAGAAGATGGTGGAAGGTGTAAAAGAAATAATCTAGTGTTGAGAGTGTATGGTAATATTGTGCTCTTCAATTAATCTAATGGTTAAAGTAAACTTTTCCATGGTGGGAAAGTTTTAGCCTTTTCCATGTTAAATACCACCGATATTGTTGTGCACAAAATGTATTACATCAGAGCTGTAAATGTCAGATTTGTCCAGAATATAAGGAGAGAGATGCTGATTGCTATCAACACAAGTTGAATCAAGACGTGTTAACGATTTTACCGAGTAGAAATTAATAACCTTCCTCGTGGATACAAACTTGATTTTTATTACTTTGATAGTTTTTAGTACGCAAGAAGAATATGAAAGAAAATTGATAGATATTTAGTAAGTGTACTAAAAACTATTAAAGTAATAAAAATAGACACTTTGGGGGCAGAAAATCATTCTGAAAAAGAGACACAAAATCACAATTTTTGTGAGTTAAAATTCTGTCATAAATAATACTAAATCATTCTTTCTTTTCTCTAATGCACGAGAGAAATTGTCAGAACTTTATTCTGTAAACTATTTTTTTTTTGAATCAGCAAATTTTATTAAAAACCAAATCCCTGCTCAAGACGAGCTGAGATCGGTGAAACAAAGGATACAAACGAAAGGCGCCGTATATAGGCGGAACACCTGAAAAATAAACACCATAAAACACCCCTACACACAAAACACCTAGTCAAACCCTACCTGACAACATCCACCAAAAAAACATCACCTAAAAACAGACCCCTTCATGAAACCACCCCTAAAAAACAAAATCCATAACCACCCATCGCCACTACTCAACCCAAAATAACCCCCTCTAAATGAAACACTTCAGCCGCATCCCATAAGCTGAGCCACTATTCTAAAGATCAATCAGCTTCCACCACCTCACCACCTCCGGACCACCGAAAGAACACCATAAAAGCCCAAAACCAAACTTGAGCCGAAGAACTGACTCCCGATCTCGAATCAAAAGCGATCGGCCCACCAGACTTCAGGACCCAACCAGACGAGCACCCCTTACCCCCGGTCCACCAGAGAATGACAACCAAACAAGAATGCAGCTAGACGCCAACTCCCGATCTCGAAGCAAAATTAACCGACCCATTAGAATCCAACACACAAAAAGTAAGACTGCGGTGGTGCAAACATCAATAAAAAAGGAACAAATGTTCAGCTCGAAGGACACGCCCCCTAAAAAACACCCTAGCCACCTAAGCCACCCAAAACTCAAACGAGGTAGCGATAACGAATATGGACCTGAATAACAGAGACAGTCTCCAAAAGGAATCTCCCACAACAACCGCCACAAAAGCACCCACCTCCTCACCTAAGCAACACCAACCACCCCTTTTACTGAATCCCCACCACCACCACACATCAACATCACCACCACCCCCACTACACATCACCACCACCACCCCTCGAACACCACAGTTCAGTAGGCACAAGCGCAAGACAACGAGGTTGAAAGTCTCCAAACCACCTCGCCAAGAAACATGCAGCAACCCAAACACAAACCAAAAGGAAGATGAAACCCAACAACAAAACACGGGCAGCGACGCCAGTCTGAAGCGGAAACACCACCTAGATCGTAAACACGCATCCGCTGGTGACAAGGAGAAGGCATCCGGCATCGGAGTAAACAACAACCTGTCCAAAAAGCGACAAGAAGCCACCAACACGACCCAAAATGGACCTAAAAAAATCTGAAGGTACAAGAATGACTACTACCGTCAACACGGAGCGTCTATGCACCAAACCCTTTCAGGCATAGTCTGGCGACTCAAGATCACTCAGACGAAACAGAACAATTAAGGAACCACACTAAAGTTACCACCAAGTTGCACGAAAAAGGAAGAACAACACTAACACAACACGAACGACACAAAGACACAAGCGACACCAACAACACAACACAACCAACACCAAACCCAACCACGCCACCGGCGAGGTACATGCACCCACGACACAACCACCACAACAGGGAAAACACCACAACATATATGACTCCACACAACCCACCAATAACACAAACAACAAACATCGTTGTCCCAACAAAACCAAAACAAAAAGAAAAGCCACAAACACAGTACAAGGAAAACGCAGATGTAACTGTGCACAGAGGAAAACGCAGATGAAGCCCAAACAACATTGCTGTCTCACCACCACCACCACTAACAACATCTCGTCAGACCAGCACGGCGGCACCGCCACCGACCACCAAAACAACCCCAACCCTCCGACAAGAACCAAGAAACTGTGCTGCGAACTTGATCTCGCGAGAACACAACAACACACCAGCAGCCACGAACAGATTTGAGGAAAAACGAACAAAAACGGAAAGAAAAAATGAAAACCACCACAATGGAACCACCGGTGCGGCGGCCTCCGGCTGGGAAGGGTGGTGGTGCGGGTGGCTAAAGCCGACCGTCGCACCACTACCTAATGTTGGCTACATGTTGAAGGCAAGAACTTTGGATGTAATGGGAAAGGGTTGTTGGGTATCGACTGTTACTGTGAAGAAGGTAGAGAGAAGTGGAGAGGATATTATAGAGAGAGAGTCTGTTAAAAAAACCCACACCTTTTTTGATACCATCCTGTAAACTATTGATCGATAATCGATACGCTTGGTATAAATGTGCAAGTCACGTCAAGAATTCTATAGTGTCTTGAATGGGATTCGCCATTCACCTTTTTGCATTTGGCTGGCATAACTGGTGGGGCGAATCGAACCTAAAGGTTAGTGTGTCCCAAACACGCTTTGGAATTTATATACACTCTTCATCATGTTCATCTTCATTGTCTTTTTGATAAAGTTATTGTAGCAGACTACCAACACATGTTCCAACAGAGCTATCATAATAAATTCTATCGAAATATTTCTAAAAAGTGGTGTGACACATATCTGAGCTTAATGTTTGACATATTTTGGCCATAACAGTGGTAGCCAAGGCCAACCATGAAACATCTCTTTCAGCTAATGTACAATTTTTGGATTCAGAAAATTATAAAACAGAATTGTAGATTGCTACTTTAAGAAAAGTGATACTCAACAAACTACAAGAGAGAATGAATGGATTTGAGAAACCTTGTAATAAATGAAAGCACCAAAACATAGAAACAATTAAAAGAAATCCAAGCAAGTTTCATGCATTTACTTCAAAATATTTTAACTATTATTGATACGGTATAATTTATTATGATGCAGTAACAAAAATGTACAGTTGCATTATTAATTTGTTGAACATTCAATAAGTTATACACACCTAAATGTCTGCATGTTGATTCAAGGTGAAGGCCATATGGTATATAAGTGCTTCAACACTGCTTGTGTGGTTGGGTTTTGGATTACAAGCAACCACACACAAGTGGTTTGAATAACACATTTATATATTGACATCTATTTTTCAATTTAATGCGAGACTTTTAACTCACACTTGAAACATCAACAATCTTCACTCAAGTAAACTCTCCCTCATCTGTGTAAACTCTTCCTCAAATGGAGGAAGTTTATTCATCCACATACACTTTTTAGTTAAATCATCGACTCTAATACTAAATGTTAGTGAGTTTCTTTAACTCAAGCATCTTAAACTGACTCAAATAGAAAGTTAAAATATAAAATGTTTGGAATAACTTTCTATCATGCAAATCCAATTAGAAAGGCCTTCAATAATTGAAAAAAATAAAAAGCAAAATAGGCTAAAAATGACCGGCCCAAGATACCTGTTTGATACTCATAACAAAAGTAAGTTTTGAAGCAACATGTAAAGTAAACAATTATTCATCTTCATCATAAATCCTCAGAGCAATCTCCTTACACAGACTGGACAAACATTCTTCACCTCCAACCATTGGCTGATGCAGTCAAGATGATATATGTGACCGTGAATACAATCAAGTCTCCCAATACGCTCCCCATCACTATAATCTTCCTAATAAACATAAAAAATAGGGGTTATGAGATTTGAATATGCGCATGTATTAGGATTTTAATATGTTGATTAAACTCAATATATGAATGAAACATGTGGTTGACTTCACCTGACATATGGTGCAAGTTTGATTCATTGTGCTTGTTTCCTCAATATTAGGCTGGTAAGTTTCATGTTGGATGCACTCGAAGATTTCCTCCTCTCTCAGCCCCGCCTTCATCACCTGTACGTTAGTTTAATTTATAATTTTCAATTGAATATGATCTTGTATCATATTTAAGCTAAATTCTAGCTAACATGTTTATAAAATTGAGAAAACAATATGAAGTATTAATTTTACATTAACAGTTACAAAATATTTACCTTGTCCAGCCAGTCACCTGAAAGCCAGTCCTCTGAATTAGTCATCCGATCTATGCGCTCTTGAGAATGAAGCCACCGATTTTGAGTGGCCCAGTAATCAAGTACTAAAAAGTTCTGTGTGACATATATTTGCAGAATACATGAAAGTAACGTAATGTGAATTTAAAATGGTGCATATCAAGATGATTTAATTTAACGGGGATGTGTATTCTGCAGCAATTAGTAGTTCTGGGGTAGCTTTCATGGGGTGTGGTCATGTTGATCTATATCATCTTTGTATGGATATGTTTTGAGTTTTCTAGGATAAATTTCTAACAATTTTATATTAACAAAACTCAGTTATCATCATTTCCAATTCATTGCTATATTAAATTTCCACATGCATACATATAACAACATACTATATATATAACTACAAATTAAATGTGATCAATTATTAATTTTGACTAAAGTTTACTTAATGCTAAATAAATAGAGAAAATTTGAAAATAAAGCACATCTTTAATTGTGAATTCATTTATACTAATATCAACCAAAGTTAATATTAACAAGTAATAAAGAAAGTATATATACCTCAATCCTGAGCGTGTTCCTCTCTGGCCTAAGTTCATGAGAAGATGAAATGAAATTGTGGTAAATGCTACCATGACTAGCTGCATTATCTGACCTTGGCGATCTTGAGCTAGTCTGAATGTACTGATCAGTTTGTGCAGCAATAGTAAATCCAGATCCAAGAGGAGATGGAGGAAGGTTTAGCTGCATTACTCCGCGTAGGGTCTAAAGTCGTTATTGGTTGTCGTGGTGGTACAGAACTACTCGGCGAAGGGTCAACTTGTAAACCTTTATTAGAAGTTTCACCTCTAGTGAATGGATCAGGTGATCTACTTCTCTTTAACAGTGAATTAGCACGAAACAAGTATCATTCCTAGTACCAGTAGTAGTGGTGTTAATTCCATCATTGAATGACGAAATGGAATTCACATTACTACTATTTCCTGCAACAACTCCACTTCTTTGATAATCAGATCTTGCAGCAGGTTCAGTAGGCCTAGCTCCAATTTGTCCTCCAATAGCCGGAATGGAGGACACACTTCTTGGTCCTCCATTGATAATGCTAATATTTGACCCAAATAGTCTTAGATATACTGCATTACGATATGGGCTACTTTCTTCATTATGCTGGTTTCCTAAACGATATTGGTTAGCCATATTTTATAGCTTCTTACCTGCATGCATGCCATAACAACAACCATATATCATAGAGCTCACAGTAATATCTTGACTCCAATACTACTATTGACATATGATACTATCTTAGCGCTAAGTGATATCTAGACTTTAATAATAATTTGATTTGATAAAATGACCATATTCAAATGTAGATGAATGCCGTGTTGCTTGAGTGTAACATAGTTAAAATATGTTAGTAATATATACTGACGTATTGCCGTGTTGCTAGACTCTATTCTTTGCTTAAAAAAATATAATCATATGAGAATTGGTGTGTGTTGAGAAAAGTATAATCATAACTCTCATATAATTATAACTCTCATAATTATAATCCGAAAACACTAACATTTTTGAAAAAAAATTGTTCATCTGATTATTACATTCAGTAGCTTTGGGAATTAGAAAAGTAATTATAATTATAACTCTGTCAAAAATATTATTGTAACCGGATGTAAAATATTCTTTTAAATTAAAAAAATGTTATACTATCAAGTATCTAAAAATAATAATAATATTTTTTATTTTGTAAAAAAGTCTTTTTTAAACAAAATAAATTGTATTTAGATATTTTTTAAAAAAATGTGAATTCAAAAAGAAGACCTGAATGACCTGCAAATAAATTGTTTTTAGATATTGTTACCTATACACATATAATAGATCTGAGTGAGTATAAGGGGCCGTTTAGATTTGCTTATTTTTGAGCTTATAAAAAATAACTTATGTAAATAACTAAGTTTTTATGTTAATTCAAAGTTCTCACTAACAAAAATTGTATATTCATAAGCTGTTTTTTATTTTATTATATTATAAACTACCTTGACAAACTTATTATGAATAATACATAAAAACTCATTTGCATAAGCTCAAAAATAAGTGAATTCAAATGGGACCTAAGAGTAGGTGTGCATGAAATTTCGAACATATAAAATATATGTGTGAATATAAAAATATTAAATTTATTTTCACAAAGTAACCTATTTTCTAGAACATCAAAATCACACGGACAAAATAAATAGACACACAAAAGACTAAGGTTTTGAAAATAAGATTTATCAGCGAATCAATTAGTTGATCAAGAAATCAAATATAAAGATAGTTCAAATCATATGTTCGTATAAACAATTAAAAAAAAAGATAGTTCAAATCAAACACAACCTTGAAACACACAAGTGAACAAAATAATTAGTTCCTACATGGAAATGATAGTTCAAGAATACATACCTAAACAGATCTGAGTAGGTATAAGAAGCGATGGATGTTAAAAACCCAAAGCTGATCGATGATCACTACCGCTCAATATCACAGTGATGGTTTCTCTATAGCATGAAAGGTAAAAATGACACTGTAGAGAACTTCAATTTATAAATTTGAGGGTTCTCTATCGAGGCTGAGAGATTATTTTTAATTTATGTCTAAAAGTTTTATAGAACATCAATTTCAGGGCAATAGACCGTAAAAAGCCACCCGCCCTACTAAAAAAGTTCGCAACCAAGGGACATGCCGAACACCTACCTTTCCAACTAAGCCCAACGCGAGGACCCTTTAATTGACGTGATGATGCGTTCCGTCGTCCGCAAGCGGTGGCCGCTCTTTTCCCTAAATCTCTTGGGAAGCGAAGCAGGCTTTCTGATTCTGAGAGAAAGATAGAAATAGAAAGGCAAAGAGATAGGCAAGCCAAACCAAATAAGGAATGTTTCAATCTTTACCTCTTTTTG
>Ga0315913_1004223_pt1 | contig 17381 bp, 6 predicted proteins | sample MpolsnodulesMG_FD_207736 | JGI IMG/M metagenome (GOLD analysis project Ga0315913, IMG submission 207736) | Medicago polymorpha root nodule microbial communities from Los Angeles, California, United States - small nodules | ecosystem: Host-associated > Plants > Roots > Nodule | place: USA... | reverse complement strand
CAGAGGTAGTAACGAAGAATAAAATATCTAATATATTTTTTGAAAAATAAATATATCGGTGTAAATTTCGAACATAGATTCCTAAACTAAATCACTAAATTAAGGGTGTAGTTACAAACATTTATGGAATTAAGAACTTTGTGACTGTTCAATCAGATCAGACAGTCCAAATCTCAAAGTCAGTCATTTTAGTTCAAAACTAAAATCTACTTAGATTTGGACTCATCAACCAGTCATAGATTCTGGCGGTGTGAATGTGTGCAGTAAGTGACCGCAGAGCATGGGTAGTTCTATGGCCCGGCGACCCTGGGCATTCGCCCGAGCTCCGATCCAATTTTTTTGCAATTTTTTGTGTAAATCCCTATGAATTTCTTATATAAACCCCCTATAAATTGGGCAATTTTTTTTAGATTTTTTTATTATTTGCTTGCAATATCTTATGTAAACCCTTATAAATGTGTTACAAAATTTTTTTGCCCGGGCTTTACAATAATCCTGGCTCCGCCACTGCCGTAGAGAGTCCGAGTTCATAATATTCATGATGTAGAATTTTACCAATTTGAACAATATATCTTTGTTTGTATAATACATGCTAATGTGCTCATTTTTCACTTATTCTTGTGTGTTTTTTTTGTTTGAATGGCAAAATATATTATATAAATATAAGGGGATTAAATCCCAAGTATTACACTAAAAAGAGAAAATAAAAACACCAAAAACCCTCAAAGAAAAACCATCAGCACCCTCAAAATGTTGAAACCCCTAACAACAGCTCCTCAAAGAACCAACACCACCAACAGTGATCAATTAGACACTCGATAGGGATTTTGCTTCAGACGTTCAACTTCGACCACCACTTATTCCTGTGTGTTCATATGTGGTATAGTGTTTACTATAACTATCTGGAAGTATTTTCATGCTAAGATGAATCCATTAACAACAATATATTTATTACTAAATAAAAAAATAAGGCAAGATTGGTTTGGTAATTTGATCATCACCCAAACTTTTCTTCACTCATACAAAGAAGAAAAGAGAAATAAAAGCTTTGATCATATTCCTCTCAAAAGCTTTGATCATATTATTCATAAACGTGTCACATTAACAATATAAGATGTATTTTTCACCTTTTCAGAGTTAAACTGATTAACATATAATGGGTTACAGATCTTATTCTCACGCGCATGTATTTGAAGATACAGTATCATACACTTTTACTCCATTCAACAAACTACGTCCCCATAATATATTTTTATAAATATTTTTCCATTAATCTTTGTATAATTCAACTTTAATAATCAATCTGAAAAAATTCCTTTTGTCAATCTAGGATTAGTCTTGTTTGTGGACTGACATAATATTTAAATTAATGGAACCCCCAGAAATAAGAAATCAAACCATGCATGCTTATCCCATCTTATCTTGATATGTGAGCTTCTCAGTTTTTCTTTTTGATAAGATTTGATCCTTAATTTGACTATGGAAATCTAAAGATCAACAGGATATATTAATGTAATAAAAAAATAAATGAAGAATTTCCAATTTGTTTAATCTTAAAAAAAAAATTCCAATTTGTTTATATATATATATTATAGAAGTAAACTTTGACTTATTGGCATTGATGGTCATCAAATGCCATCGGCTATACTAGCTTTTGATTAAGTATTATATAAGCAAGCATAGTTTTAAATTGTGGTCGTGGTTGCATTTCCGTTGCGAACCTTTGTATTGCGGTAAAACGCAAATGGATATAATGAATGCAGTCACAATTATGGATGTGGTGTCAATGCTAACACCTCTAAAATATTTATATTATGTTTTTAGTTTCATTGCAGACGGCAATTTAAAACGATGAGCATATTTAATTTTGTTTATTTTTATTCCTAAACCTTTTTTAAAAGAGTAAATTGCACTCTCCTCCCCTCAAAGATGTTTGAATTACATTCTCTTTTCCTCTTATGTTAAAATATACACTCCCTTCCCCTCTTATTCAAAACATATTAGGAATTTTTTCACTCTCCTCCCCTAAGAGAAGCTTGAATTACATTACCCTCCCCTCTTATGTTAAAATCTACATTTTACTCCCTCAATATTTTTTTTATTTCTAATAATCTAGCAAAAAAATAAAAATCTAACACACTTCGCAAAAAAAAATAGTATTGCGAATCTATTTTAATATAATCAAAATTTGAATACATATTTATCGCAATTTTTTATTCACAATTTCATTAACATGTAGTTTTAAACCCTATAATAAAATATAAAACAACGCAAAATAAAATTAAAATGTGTGAAAAATTACTAAATACAATAAAGCATGATTATTTAAAAGTTAATTTTATACTCTAAATTATAAAATTAATAGCAAAATATTTAAATTTAACTATCATTGACATTTAAATTATAAAGAAATTAATTTATTTTTCTTAAATGATAGTTTAAAATTATTATATATCATAAAAATATTTATTTATGTTAAAATAAATTAAAGTGTAGTGCATATTTAATTATTAAGAGAGGGGGTTGTAATTCAAGCATCTTATAAGGGTGGGGAGTATAAATTTTACTTTTCAAATGAGGGGAGTGTATATTTTAAAATAAGAGGGGAGGGAAAGTATAATTTAAGCTTCTCTTAAGGTAGAAAAGTGTAATTTACTTTTTTTAAAATGTATTAGTATTGTTAAGTTTTGTTGATGAAGATGGAACCCTCGACATTCTTATCACCCCACTTCTTATTACCTTCCTAGCTCCATGCACCAAACCATACTAATTATATCCTTTCTTCCTAAACATACTACTAAAATAAATGTTACTGGCTGTAAATAAGATAGGCGTTCTTCACATTAAAGTGTTACTTTTATTTTCTTCCTTTTTTGAAGATGGGAAATTATGCCCCCACATCTTTCATACCACACAATTGATAACTTGTACCTAGTAGCTTACAAATTCAATGTTGAATTACTTAATGTTTGTCTTATATGGTAAAAACGTTGTTAATTGATTGCCTTTTTAATTAGTCTAATCATGAAAAACCTCAAGTTTTCACTTTCCTGCTTTGTTGAAATTTTGTAAGGGAATTAGCAAACCAAATCATTCGATTAAGTCCAAAGTTCTAACAAGATTAATTTTTTTTGTCACGTTGAGAAAACTTTACATTCACATTTAATGCACAAAGATCCTTTTCTTCTAAGTCGAGAACTCTTAATTTTTGTCTTCACCACTTTCTATATAATGTTCCAATGATTTTGGGGGCACCCTTCCTTCCAATCAAAACCTAATCCTTTCTTAAAGGGTTGCCACTGATGACCCCAAAATGAGTAAGCCCATAATTATGTACTTAGATATCTTAAATTGAATTAGGAGAAAAAGATAAAAAGAGTGCACAAAGAACAGACATAAGTACCCCCACTTGATCTCACATTATGACATAGATAAGTGTTTTAGCTTTTTATCTTTTCACTGTAATTAAGCAGTCTGATCATGTATATGTGAAGCTTTCAATCATGACGGATGTGTAAACGACAAAAGACATTAATCTTGAAAGGGAATGTTTAATAAATGATCTATTCATAAAAAACATTTTACAAAGTAAAAAGAACTCTCTAATGTTAGCTAGCTTTACTGCATGAATAATACAAAGGAGACATTCTTCATCCACAATTTGAGATTAGTACAACGGATAATGATAGCTATATGCACATTAATGTTACATATAGATAGTCCATAAGTCACTAAGGCGTTGTAACCAACTAAAATTCTAATCCTAGCGACCAAACTAATTTCTTCCAAAAAAGGTTAAAGGTTGGCGTTGTGTGTGACTTTAAATCATTTTACTCTGAAGCTACTTACTTCTCGAGAAAGTGGAAATACAAAGATGTTTTCTTGCTCGGTAAGACATATGGGCCGCAAGGCTATTTCTTAATAAGCAAGACAAGTAAGGCGGTTCCTTCACTTGTTTACTTTTTTGTTTGGCAAGTTCTACTCTTCAATAGGCTAGTTCTTGATGTGCAAGACATTTAAGATTGTTAGTTGCTTCACTTGTTTATTTTCTTTCAACGAAGATGGTGATTTCGGGTTATGGAAGGTGAAAATGCAAGCAGTCTTGATTCAACAAAAATGTGCAAAGACACTAAAGGGCAAGGTTCTGTTGTCATACACCATGTCACAAGAAGACAAGACCGAGATAGCGAACAATCCCAAGAGTGTCATTATCTTGTGTCTTAAAGATAATCATTGAGAGAAGCCGCGAATGATACAACCGTGGAGGCGATATGAAAAAAGTTGGAGTTGTTGTATATGACCAAATTGTTGGGTCGTAGATAGTTCTTGTAATAACAACTTTGCTCATTTAAGATGTAGGAGTCGAAAAACATCGTAGAGAAATTAACGAATATCAACAAAATCCTTGATAATTCGGTGAACTTTTATGTGAAAATTAAGGATGCAGACAAGGATCTACTCTTATTGTTTGCATTACCTAGCTTTTTTTAGCATCCAAGAATACCATGTTTCATTATAATGAAGGCACTGTAACAATGGAGGAAGTCAAAGTGGTGCTGAAAACAAAGGAGTGAACCAAGTACAACCACTTGAAAGTTGATGATAGTGGTAAAGGCTTGAGCGTCTCAAGAGAAAATCGGGTCACCTCGTAAGGTGGTGACAGTTTAAAGTATAAGTACTTCAAGTGTCACAAGATCAGCTACTTCAAAAGAGATTGTCCTAAGTTAGGGGACAATGACGACTTCACGAAATTTGGAATTGCCTCAGAGGATATTGAGGGTGCGGGTGCTCTGATGGTGTCATGTTGGGAGCAAGAAGAGGATTGAGTATCTCACCTTGGAGTTTCTCAAAGGTCAAACATCAAAGTGATTGGTGGTTAAATTGGAATCAACACTTACTTAGAGCCAAGGTGAAGAATTGTTGTTTGTGATTCTAAATTATATCACCACGAAGCTATTTGCTTATCAAGAAAATGGAATTTTAAGGAGTTTTTCTTGATCGATAAGACATATGGGAAGTAATATAAGTATATAGATAAAGTCTAAGCAGGTTAAAAAAATAGTTTGCCCTAGTTTTTAGTGAGAGAAACTCCACCTTCTCTCTAAGTTTTCATTCTCCTTCATTTATTGAGGAGAGGTTGTTTTAGGTCATTTTTTGACCTAGAATCACCTCTCTGCATCTTTTCCCCTTTCTTTCAGTTTAAATAAGTGGTTTTCACACATATCAAGTTTTTCATTGTGTTTTTGTCATCTGAATGTGGTGTTGTGTTGTTCGTCGTCTTCGGCGATATTGTGTTGTTCATCGTCTTGTGTGATTTTTGATTTCGCGTCTTGTTGCGGTTATTTTAATACCCTAATTAAGTTATGGCAACATAATTTGTTTGTCACATAACATAACTTTTCTTCAATTTTGGTAAATAATCAAGAAGTAACCGTCATATATATGTTTTTTTTTTTACAATGATGTATTTCTTCAATTCCAATTTATAAGTCACTTTAATAATTTCACAAAAATTAAGAAATGTGGTTAATTTTATGTGAAAAATAGAAGTTTAGAAAAAGTTATAGTAATAAATAATTAATATTTTATAAATATTTTAAAACAACAACATATAAATTTGGTCAATTTTGTTTTTTTCGCTTGAATAATAGTATTGTGCTAATGAATGTTGACTCAACTAGTAAGAAGTTGATTCACTCAAAAAGTTATAGATTCAACTCAAAATTGTCATTATGAGGATCTCTTTAGTGGATGATATGTAAGTATCTCTTGTTAACATGCTTGTTGAGTTTTGAGACCTATTCTGATCATGATGAGTCTTGAAGACCTTAAAAAAATGATATATATTGTGCAACGGAGCATAAGAGTATCTATCTATATGGTATTTAGAACAATATTGTATAGGAATCTCATAACACAAAAATCCCCAATCAAAATTATATCTCCTTGTACTTTTATTGAACACTTTATAATTTGAATGTTCTTTCTACACACTTTCAAGCAAAGAACCTCTTTGGTATATAGGTCTTAACTAGCCAATTCTTTTGGCTCTTTTTATGCACTGCAGAATAAGGAATTTGCATAATTTAGAGTAATATACTTTTTATTCTATAATGTTTTCCACTTTCTTTTTCTTCAATGTATACCTTAAATTCTTGTACAGATCGATACTAACCTCGGAATCCACACTACATATATATGCATCCAAGATCAAAGCTCTCCCCATACCTTTTTTATTTTTTATCTATTCCATTTTGTTTTTAAAATAATAAAATTAAAGGTAAAGTTTATAATGATTAATTTTTCATCATTCTTCGAATCTTTGCAAGGATCAGATTAATGTGACTACGTGAGGACCCATATGCCTCCTTATTATTCATCTGGTCAAAGTTATTTCAAATAGTGCTTTCTCAATTATCAGTACTATTTTACGTTTTAAGACTTTACAAAACAATTGTACTATTTTAGTACCATAAAGAAGCTGAATACAGTTCAGGAAAGTTAACAGAATTATCACATTTAAGGGTATATATTACTTTGTTTAGAATCAAATTAATTGTGGACTAATAATCCTAATTTTAGGTTAGGCTCTATCTTTGTATTATTAATTATTTCCACTTTTCTTTAAGTTAATACCTGCACTCAAGGTAATTAGATTCTTCTTATATGAATTCCCACTACCTTGATCAACCGTGATTCTTGCACAACCGCTACAAAAACACAATTGATTTATAAACCAAATCCAATCAACCTACAACTAACAACCATTGAAATTAATTAGAATAATCTTAATTCTAATTTGAAAGCATCAACCAATTACTCCAAACTAGATTAGAGCTAAACAACAATTAGAGTGAAATCGAAATTGCAAGACTAAGGTTTGAAAGAAAAGAGATGGAATCCTAAAAATTGAATCGACATTATAAATGGAACCTCAGTATCCTCCATGAATAATCCTTAGTGAATCGACCTAGGGTTTTAGCCTTGCATCGTAGGTTCAAACAAAACAACTTTATAACAAAATAACATGGCTTAAACTTTAAACCCTAGTTCCAGAAAATGAGGTATCAAAAGTTATCAAAAATTAAACGTGTGGGAGCAAAGATGTTAAAATGGACTTATGAATCACGCAAGATTGGAAATGATTCAACTCTTCAAAACCTTCTAAGTTATAAGAGGATAGAACATGACTTCCATTCTTGAATATAGCATAGTGGACATTAATTGTCTCTCTTCTTTCTTTCTTTTTTTTAGCAAATGTTAGAAATGTTAGTTTTCGGATATTGACTTCATGACCCTCTCCTTCAAACTCCTTTAAAATTGTCTCACTTTTGTGAGAATTCTTCGTTTGTCAAGATATACCGCCACTAGGTGTGACAATGGTGTTGAGCGCATAACTAAAAATACACATATCAATATATCTGAAGGACAATGATAACAACAATAGTATCTCCCTAATATTGTGATAAGATAATCAACTACTCATTCCTTTATCTTTTTTATTTTATTTTGATAGATAGATAAAATGACAATATTCATTAAAAACTCACAAGTGGAGAAGTTGAAGTTTGAACTTCATTCACAATGTTCAGTCAAGCAATTTTGATTATTTTGTCAATTAAGCTAATCATTGGTCATTTGGTCCTTTAAACTTTTCATTTTTGTACCAAAACTTTGATTCTCTATTGTGCAACTTATAGCTTGTTACAAATTACAATGTGCTTTAGTAAAGAGACCCTAGCAACCTTTCATTCGTCTAGATAAGAATCTAAAATAGTGAGGATAAAGTAAATCATCCATCTCAATCCCAAAAAATAAAAAATAAAATGAAACTTAGAAAGCAAAGAAAGAAATAGTATAAAAAAATAAAATAATATATTTATATTAGCAATAATAGGTTTAGGGGGGGTAAAAACATGATAAAAAAGTAGCCAGTCAAAAAGTTAAAACACTGAAAGTTTATAATTAATGTCTTACAAAAATGTTTTCTGGCTTACAAGAAAAAACAAAATGAAGCATGATGAGTTTTGTATAAATGAAATGGGAACAGTATATATCAGTTGTGTTTCCTTTATTTGGCAACACAAAAGGTTTAAAAAAAATGGATTGTTGGAAATTAGAAGAGATTAAAAGAAAAGGTGATTGCAGTTTGTTTGCAAGAAGAGAGAGGTGAAAAAGAGCTAACCAATAATGCAATGAAGGATAGGAGACAGAGAGTTGCTTTTTGGGTACTTGGGGAATAAAATGCTGTCTCTCTACGAGGATTGGCGTGGAGAGAGAGCTCTTTTTTTATCACTCTTTTATAATACAAACAAGCTAGTTTTATTGTTGTACATAGTCCTATATAGTCCTCTATTTAACTTAAAACAAAAAGATAAGAAAAATGAAAAAATATTAATGCTCAACAAACTACAATTTCTAGCCCAAGAATGTGTTTCAAACTCTGTTATACGAAGTTATATTGACACCGTGATTTTGTTGAAATTATGGTATATTTGTTTCCACAATATAATATATCATCTTTGAGAAGAAGCTACAAATTTTAACGTGTTATAACCACAATAAATTAGTGTTGGAATGTACAAAATCTTCTCTCGCTACCAAACCAAACAACCTATCGGTGTACGTTTAATAATGAAGTGGTTTTACCTAAATCACAATGGTTAATTGTGATTTTGACAAACTCACGGTAATTCTAATATTACAAAGTAAAACTTTTAAAAAATCATTGTAATTCATGATTGTTTCAATACTAATTAACTCACCTAAATACCAAACAAAAACTAAAATAATTGACGCGGATTTGAATCCCATTTTAAAATACAACAACGTCAAAGGTCTTGAAATAAAGTTTTGCCATCTATTATAATATTGGGTAAATTACACCAGGTGTCCTTTAAGTTTAGGGTTTGTAACATATTGATCCTTTAAGTTATTTTGGTAACGCATAAACCCTGTAAGTTCGAGGTTTGTAACGGATTGATCCTTTAAGTTATTTTGGTCACAAATAAGTCCTTTAAATTTGTAAACATTTTCGATTTAGTCCCTCTACCACATCATCTTTTGGTTAATGGAAGGACTAAATCGAAAATGTTTACAAACTTAAAGGACTTATTTGAGACCAAAATAACTTAAAGGACCAATCTGTTACAAACTTAAAACTTAAAGGACTTAAGTGTGATCAAAATAACTTAAAGTATCAATCTGTTACAAACCTCAAACCTTAAAGGACCCCTGCTGTAATTTAGCCTATAACTTTTATGCTTGAAGAATTAATTTACACAACTATGTGTAGAGAATATTAGATTTACACAAAATAGAAAACTATGATATCTCTTCATTTGATATTTTATGAAAATTTGTTTTATGAGAATATTACTTAAGAGTATTTTTGAAATGTTAGTTATCATTAAATATATAAAATTAGTTAAATTTTTCATACATTTAAGTCTATCAAACATGAGTTATTTTTTGTTTATATTTAAGTAAATAATAGTCCTATTAATTTGTCGCTTTTTGCTTTTGTTTCTTTACATTTTGATCTCTTTTGATCACACCGTTTTTTCTTTCACCTTTCCACTTTTCTCCTTTTTTTGAATCTCTGATCGGGTTGTCTGCCTATTCAAAGGATGATGTGTAAGGAGGGAAGCTTTGTGACTCCAACTTATATAATTTTGAATTGTGGGGTCCACCATTGTTTTATTCTCTAATTTCTTCCCAAATGTTACAACATGCATAAACAAACTTAACAATCTCATCTAATAAATTAATTAGTTAATCAATGGAATCAAATAGTTTTTTTTTTACCTCTTTGTTATTTCACAATAATGACCAACATGCATGCATATTGCTATTTGCAGAACTAACAGGTTAGGTTACTGCCTGCAATCTACAGCTTTTCACCCTTCTGTAAACAAGCATAATATATACTTGTCAAATTCTACAAAAATGTGCATTAATCCAATTTATTTGCTTTTATTAATTTAGGTCCAAAAGAGTGAAATATATTATGGCAAAAAAATTATTCTCATTTAAAAAATGAAATGAATGTATTATATATTGAGACATTATCAAAGAATACATCATTACATTTTTAAAAGGTAGTACTTTGATAATGCATTATGAAATAAACACATATTTTGATTAGTACAAATTGCCTTTTCAAAAAAAAAAAAAAAAAGATTGGTATGAACTGTTGTCTCTATAGCAATAAACTTAATTTAAACTATAAAGAGAGAGAGAGAGAGAGTAATGAAGTGGAATAAAAAGTTAAGAAAAAGCTGCTTCTTTAAACTATAACCAAAAGAGAATTAAGCAAAAGTAAAAGGTAAAAGTAAAAAAAATGAAAAAAAAAATGAGCAACAAAGATGTATAAAGAAGAGGTGAGGTTAGTCTTGTATTTCTAAATCTTAACTACACTCTCTTTCTCTCTAAAAAAAAACTCTTCTCATCTTTCAAACCCTTTAAACTTTTTTTTTTCTTCAAATTTCCTCTATTCTTTCAAGAGGAAATATACCAAGTTTGTAGGTTCAAACTTCACCTTAGGAAAAAACACAAGGGGGTGTGGTGGTGGAGAGAGGAAAAGAAACATAAGAGAAAAACAAGTGAATTAGTAGTGAAGAAAACTTAGTTTCAAAAGTGGGGGTGGTGTGGGGGTGGGTATAGCAAATTGTAATGCGCTCAGGAGCTTATACATTGCAAGAGACACTAACAGCCGAGGCTGCTTCAATCTTGAAGCACTCTCTAGGCTTAGCACGTAGAAGAGGCCATGCACAAATCACACCTCTTCATGTTGCTGCTACACTCTTGAGTTTACCATCTTCTTCTTTAAGAAATGCATGTCTCAAATCTCAACAACAAAATAACCATCCTCTTCAATGTAGAGCTCTTGAACTTTGCTTCAATGTTGCTCTTAATAGACTTCCAACAACTACTACTTCACCTTTGCTTCAACCACAGCATGTTCCTTCACTTTCTAATGCACTCATTGCTGCTCTTAAAAGAGCTCAAGCTCATCAAAGAAGGGGGTGTATTGAGCAAAACCAACAACAGCAGCAGCAACCACTTTTGAGTGTTAAAGTTGAACTTGATCAGCTTATTCTTTCCATTCTTGATGACCCTTCTGTTAGTAGAGTTATGAGAGAAGCTGGTTTTTCTAGTCCTTCTGTTAAAAACAATTTGGAAAACTCTTCAACTTTAATTAACTCTTCTAGTGTTTTTCATTCTTCACCTTCTCCTCTTAGTCATAATCATTTTTTGAGTTCTTATGGTTATGGTTCTGTTCTCTTTTCTCCACAGAAGAAAGAACAAGTAGTATATCATCCTTTCTTAAAATCTTCTGAGTCTAATAAGGAAGATATTAATCTTGTTTTTGATGTTCTTTTGAGGAAGAAGAAGAAAAACACTGTGATAGTTGGTGATACAGTTTCTTTAACCGAAGGACTAGTTGGTGAGATAATGAAAAGATTTGAAAGAGGTGAAGTACCTGATGAGATGAAAACAACTCATTTTGTGAAGTTTCATGGACTTAGTTCAGTTTCTTTGAAGTATATGAAAAAGGAAGAAGTTGAAATGAATGTTATAAGAGTGTTGAAAAGGAAGGTTAGTGATTATGTTGCATTAGGTGTTGGAGCTATTTTCTATGTTGGAGATTTGAAGTGGATAGTGGATGATAATGATGGAAGTTTGAATGAAAAAGATGGTATTTATGGTTATAATGTAGTTGATTATGTTGTGGAAGAAATAGGAAAGTTGTTTGGTGAAGAAGGGAACAAGAATGGTAAGATTTGGCTTGTTGCAACAGCTAGTTATCAAAGTTACATGAGGTGTCAAATGAGGGTACCAACTTTTGAGAATCAATGGTGTCTTCAACCTGTTCCTGTTCCATCTGGTGGACTTGGTTTGAGTCTTCATTCATCAAGGTAATTCATTAATTAATCTCTCTCTTATTAGCTTAATCATTTTTTTTAAGAATAAATAATCCTTTTTGGTACTTTAGTCTATGTATTTATCAAAACATATATGCAGGTGTATTTTGTTACCTAGCTTGGTTTGTCTTTTGTTGTTTTTTGGTTTGAACTTAGGACCTGTCTTCGGTCGAACATTTCGGACCATAAATTTACTAATGAAAGACACACTTGATGACCATACGACAATTTACTAAGTTTGATTCATGAAATTACTAACAAAACACGTTTAGGGATGTTTTTGTAATTTCGATATAGTCGGTAGATAATATTATGACACCCATAACACTAAAAAATACAAAAATGATGGTTTTATTATTCAAGTATCTTGATTAAATTTCAAACAACAATTACTTTATGATTTTTTAAAATATGAAAACAGAAGGAAATAAAAATATGGAAATACAAAAGTTTATGAAGCATGATAAGTGTTTATGTGAAAGGTTAATTTGTTTTGCAATTTGTTGCTAAGTATGTACGGTATTCTGGACTATATGGCAGAAGGCACTGTGAAAAGCATTGTTGGTTGGTAAGGTAAGGTAGACGTGAAGCAGTGCCTTTCTGCTTCACTTTGTTTTGTCAGTATTATATAAACAAAACCTCTTTAGACATTACGGATTCACATGCTGTTTTGTACAAGGTACTATACTTTACCAAAAGCAAAATCATAAAGTAGAAACATGCTTATATATTTTTGCTAATATGTTCTGTTTCGAACGTTTCATTCTCTTAAATATTACTTTATAGCAACATTTTCAAAGATATTAAGCTAAGAGTGTGATAAAATAGAACATCGACACTTTAGTCAATGTTTAAGACCGATATATTTTGTGTATTAAACTATTTAACTTTCTCAAAATATTATTGGTGTCGATATATTAGTGTATGTATGTGTTCATACTATGACGGTGAAGATTATATTAAAAACTCAAAAGTGTGTATTTGTTTAATTTTGGATGCTAATTGGAGTTTGTTACTCAATTTGCAGTGTGCATGATTCAAAAATGAGCATCTCTCAAAACCCTTCTCCTATATTGGAATCAAAGCTCTTTAGCAACAAGGAGCAACATGATAAGCTTAATTGTTGTGAAGAGTGCCTCTCCAATTATGAAAAAGAAGCTCAATTGTTCAAACCAGACCAGAAGAATCTGTTGCCTTCTTGGCTTCAGTCTCATAGCACAGAAGCACGTCAGAAGGTAGCAAATTTTTTTTTCCCCAACTTGTACAAGAATACAAAAGACTAAAAAACCTAATACCTAAAAAGATTTATCTCATATTACACGTCAAATCTGAATAATTTACACCGTCGATTTGAGATCAACCGGTCTAGGTTAATTAATGTGTCACACATTTAACGCGTCAAATCTGAATCTAGTATCACAAACACACATTTATTTGGATACGAATCATGCCCAATTGAGAAACTATACATTTATCGTATCCTAGTTGATGTACATTTTAATCATTAGATCAAAATTAGACGGTTCATACTTTGACTTCATCAAAATAATGATCTTATGTGATTTTTGACTTGGTGTATGTTTGAAATAGTGGCTTATGAACAGTTCAATGTTTTTTTCAGGATGAATTAACCCAGTTGAACAAAAAGTGGAACAGATTGTGCCAATGTCTCCACCAGAACAAACAACCTCAAAACCATTGGAGCAACAATCACAGTTCCAATGCAAAGATCTATCCTTATAATTCATCATACCCTTATTGGCCAAACCAAGGTAGTAGTATCTTGCCAGATACATCAAGTTCAATATCTTTTGCTGATTCTGCAACCAAACCAGCTTATAGCTCAAACCTTATACCTCGATTCCGGCGTGGACAACAATCATGCACCATTGAGTTCAACTTCAATGATGAAAAAGCTCAGAAAAACCAAGTAACAACAACCTTGGAATTGGATTCTCTTAAGGGTATGGTAGGTACTAAAGAAGTTAAGACAACTCTTGCACTTGGAAATTCAACATTCAGTGGTTCAGATCAGAAAAAGATGGAAAATTTAACACTGCAAAGAGATCATGTTTGTAAAGTCTTGCAGGAGAATGTTCCATGGCAATGTGAAACAGTTAGTTCAATAGCAGAAGCTTTGGTTGATTCAAAATCATCAAAGGAATGTGCTACTTGGTTGTTTTTGCAAGGAAATGATTCTGTTGGGAAAAAAAGGTTGGCACTTGCAATAGCAGAATCAGTGTATGGATCAATTGAAATGTTTTCTCACATGGATATGTTGAAGAGAGAGAATTCAGAGACACCCTTTTCTGAAAAGGTTGTTGGGCCATTGAAAAACAATGAAAAGTTTGTTGTTTTGGTTGAAAATGCTGATTTTGGTGATACCCTTTTAAGGAAAATGCTTGCTGATGAATTTGAGATTGCAAAGTTTGGAACTTTAGGCCAAAAAATATTCATATTATCCAATGGTGGCAGTATGGTCATTGAAGATCAGAAGAAGGATTCAGTGATGAAGTTGGTTTTGAAGATTAGTGAAACTGAGAAAAAATCAACTTTGGAGTTATCACCATCTTCATCATCATCAAAATCACCTTGTTTAGGTAATAAAAGAAGTGCTGAACTTGACTTGTTTAGCAAGATAAAAATTCCAAGGATTGAAGAAAATGAAGGGAACAAAAAGAGAGAATTTTCATTTTCAAGACAATCAAGCTTCAACAACACTCTTGACTTGAACATGAAAGCTGATGAAGAAGAAGATTATGATGATAATGATGAGGGTGAAAATAGTCCAATTTCAAGTGATTTGACAAGAGAAACATTAGGAGAACATTTGATCTCAAATGAGTCACTAGACTCAATTGAGAATGTGTTTGAGTTCAATCAAAGTCCAGCTAAGAACAAGGAAATGACGCAGATGTTTATGTCAAGGGTAAAAGAGTCATTTGAGGAGGTTTTTGGGAATGTAAAATTTAGTGTACAAGATAAGGTGATAGAGGAAATTGGTGTAGGGTGTGGTTCTTTTACTAACAACATGTTTGAGAAATGGCTAAAAGGCATTTTTCAAACAAGTTTAGAGAGGGTTAATGGTGGGGGTAAAAATGGTATAGTTTATACACTTTGTTGGGGTGGTAAAGAGGATAGAAAATGGGATAGTGGGTTTATGGGTTCATGTCTGCCTAAAAATATCCAAATTGTTAACTACTTAATGGATTGATCATATCACTGACTTTGGTTAGTAGTGGGGGTGAGAAGATGTAAAATGCAAGTAATAGGGTACCTTTTGTGTAACTTCTAATTTTCATTATAGAATGTGGTTGTTTTTCTTATGCACTTTTATCCTTTTTTGTTAACCATTTCTTACCATTTTTTTCGTGTACTCTTTACAATCATGAGCAGCATCTTGTAATGCCATTGATGATTTGTTTTTAATAATTACGAATCGAAATCAGGATCTTGGAGTTTACAACACTCACACACTATGTGCACTAACCATTTGCGCTAGACCTGATTGTAATGAATTTTTATTTGAATGTTAAGGTGCAATAGTTGATAAAGTTTAATAGCACATATAGCAAAAGGAAGCATGAAGTTGAAGATGATGTTTGTATGTATGCAAATACTTAGTCATGTCTAGTGAAGACTTAACTATATGTTATTCAATCAAATACCATCAATGCAGATGTTTGTTGAGATATTTTAGAGAGAAAAAAATATAATATATGATGAAATATCTTTGATCCATTTTCAATGCACTATTTATTCATAGAAAGCACCATTTTTAATCCTCTTTTCAACAAGCATCATAGTCAATTCATCAATTTGATGAATCAGTTCATAACAGAACAAGAACAGAAAAAGGTGCTAGCAAGATTTTGATGCTATATATCCAGATTCTGAACACTTTGTTTGAACTACAACAAAAAATTCATGTCTAAAAACTCCTATTGATATTGTGTTCCTAACTTTTGTTCATAGAATAAATCAAAATTTGGATGAGTATAAGCTGTTTATATTGTTATTATGAAGAAAAATAAATGTATCATGAATCAACTCTATTATTCTTCAGTTGTCACATATAATTGAGAGAGTATAGAACACTATTAATTTCATTAGTTTGGAGATACCAAAAATTTATGACAAATTTGAAAAGTTATTTAACATGTTCATGATGTAAACAATGCAATTTGAAACATGATATTGAAGAGATACATCATATAGAAAATTTCTAAATCCACAAATAAGAGTTTCCTTGTTCAAAACTAAGTTGGATTTTAAATTCTCAACCTGTAACAATTCTCTTTCAATATCCTAATGTAATCCAACTATCCTACTTGATTTTATTTTAAGATTATATATCTTACTCTTGAATCTTCAATTATTTCAATTTTTATAGCTTATTATTTGTTAGTTAATATATTGATCATCATGCTTATCTTAGGCCATGCACAAATATATATATACACCAAGTAGTACCAACCCAATGAAAACCAAAAACAAGACTCCACTACAAGACATTGACACTTTATAGTTCCAAATTTATTTCTTGAAATATTCTTTATAATTTCTTTGACCTTAAAGTTTGCATGATTGAACGGCGAATGTGGGTCCTGTCTTCCATTCTTAGAACATCATCATGGCTTTGATTTTCTGCGTTAGATTTAAGATGTATGATCGTAACATTTTATACTTTTTAAGAGAAAAGTACTCGAGTGTCTTGCTGTTTTAATTATGTAAAGTTATTCCATCATAGTTGAATGATAGATATCCCCTCATTATATTTGAATTACAATGTGGCCCATATTCATAATAATGGACAGCAGCAACAAACTTACATGGATATGGAAAAAATATAGAAAATTGATTTTCTCACATCTATTCTTTCCTAAACACACGTGGAAATGACAGTTTTAGCCCCATCGGAGGTTAACATCCGCTCCAAACTATAATTTAATACAGTCAAAGCTTCATCCAACATTGTTATTATCATCCAAATTTTCTTGCAAAGTAAAATTGTACCAATTCATCCAAAAAAAAATTAAGAAAATCACAAGTAAGTAAGCTTAATCCTATTAACATGCAACTTAGTTTGATTAGGGTGTTAATTTTGATAAATTTAGCAAAATGTTATTGAAAATGTCATTATTTAGTTATGATGGAATGTTGTTATGAAAATCTCATTACATGGAATGTTATGATGGAATTATGCAATTTAGTTTGATTAGCAAAATGTTAGTTTGAAAATGTAATTATTTCGTTATGGTCGAATGTTGGTATGAAAAATCACATTACATGGAATGTTGTTATAATGGAATTTTACAATTTAGTTTGATTAGTGTCTTATTTTGTTATGAAAATCTTATTATTTTTTTAGATTAGGATGTTATAATAAGTCGCAAAAGCGCTATATATATATATATATATATATATATATATAGTCAAATTAGTTTATTTACT
>Ga0315913_1004220_pt1 | contig 17390 bp, 11 predicted proteins | sample MpolsnodulesMG_FD_207736 | JGI IMG/M metagenome (GOLD analysis project Ga0315913, IMG submission 207736) | Medicago polymorpha root nodule microbial communities from Los Angeles, California, United States - small nodules | ecosystem: Host-associated > Plants > Roots > Nodule | place: USA... | reverse complement strand
GATTTGTTGCCTTCAATTCTTCTGATTTTCTTGCTTTTAACACCCCTAGTCACCTCATGTTGCCTCAGAACTCTATCAAAATGTCAACATAAGTCCTAAAAATTACGTAATGACAGCATGTCATCAACGTCATTCAAAGCAATCTAAAATAAACTAATAAACGTAAGGATACAATTCAATTCTAACCTATAACGTCTCCAAAATATCAATATAGTCCTATGACCACTCAAATATGGTGCTAACACCATTCTAACTTCTAACTTCTCCAAGTATTAAAAGGTGAATACACTCTTAAGATCATTATTAAAAATATTCTTTATTTTGAAGGGACATAAATACTCAAAGGTACTATGTGTTAGACAAAAACTGATTAATAGAACAAAGCCCTTAAAGTTTTGATGATAACAAAACAATCTACAAAGCATATTGAGAATAATTAGGATTCTCTAATGTATGTTTAAATGTGCAGGAAATTGTGAAGTACTACCTATATACCAAGTTAAAGTTGTGGACATGAAGTCAAAGCTCTGCAGTACTAGTCAAAGATCTGGGCTTGTGTTACATACGCTAAGTACTTTGGAAGCTCTCAAACTTGATGAGCTATGTTTCATAGATAAAAGCAAAGCTCTACACCAAGATTAAGGTCAACTGTGGAAGTCAATCGTGATGAACAATCCTCTGTCATAGGACCCTCTGTACCAAGCATCTGGCTTAAGTAATTCATCATTGATGCGTGCAACGGCTGGTATATCAAGGAAGGAAAGTTTATTCTGACTTAAAGAATACAAAAAGAATCACAAAGCCAGAAAGATTTTGGTGAATGCTTTGGAATTCAAGGAATTCAACAAGATTACTGATAAATCTACTCTCAAGAGTACCTTTGATGCTCTTTGTGCTACTTATGATGAAAATTAGCAAATCAAGGAGGCGAAAACCAATTCGATGGTGCAACAATATGAAACCTTAAAGATGAAGGAAGATGAAGATATTGATACCATGTTCTCTAGGTTTCATGTTCTAGTATCTGGAAGGCAGGTACTTGGCAAGAGTTACACTACTAAGGATCATGTTAACAAGATGCTTTGAAGTTTACCAGTAAAATGGATGCCCAAGGTTAGAGCCTTTCAGGAAGCTAAATATTTGAATAAACTAAGATTAGAGTCCCCTATTAACAACCTGACGAGTCACAAGTTGGAGCTAAATCATGATGAAGCTAAACCTAAACCCAAGTCTATAACGCTCAAATCCAAATGCAAAATGGTGAAAGCTTTGTAGGTTGGAGATGAAGCTTTAAAGGAATTCGATCAAGATGTTGAGGTCTCTGGTGATGGTGAATTGGCGTTCCTGACAAGAAGAGTTTAACAACTTTGGATGCAGAGAGGTAGAGCTCCTAAAAAAGGTGTTTTCTCTTCCAGAGGTTCAAGATTCAAGAAAAGAAGGAAGAACCAAAGAACTAATTTCACTGCAAGAGGCTTGACCATTTCAAAGCTGATTGCCCTGGTCTTCAGAATGACAAATCCAAGAAGGAAAGCTTCAAAAACAAATCCAAGAAGATTCTCATGGAAACATGGTAATATATTGATGAAGAATCAGAAAATGATGAAGTAGACTTGGCACTCATGGCAACATCCTCTGGACCTGATTCAGATTCAGATAGTGACGATGATGATAAGGTATTTTCTAAACTCTCTTGCGCTAAACTTATTTCTACCATTAAATATTTGCTAAAGAATGTTCAAGGTAAAACTAGAAAATACAATGTTTTACACAATTTTTTTAAAGAACTTCATGAAAAGGAAGTTACCATGAACCATGAGATTGAGAATTTGAAAAATTAAAATGATATTTTGAAAGATGCTCAATCTGTTGTACATAACAATTGTAATTCTGAAAAGTATGAGCATGCCTTTCAAGAATTTATCTCAAATAGCATAGAAAGAAGTAAATTGGCATATATAATTTATGGTGTAAGCAGGAAGAAACTAAAATGTATTGGATATACAAGTGATGAACATAAGACATTGTGGTTATGATGTTGTGTTTAATAAGACATTGTGTAAAGGGATCAATCATGTTGATGGATCCATATTCTTCAGTGGTAAGAGGAAAAACAATGTTTATAAATCAATTTTTCTAATATGGTGTAACATAAGGTAAAATGCCTCTTGCCTATGAATGAAGAGAAATTGGTATGGAACATACAGTTAGGCCATGCTAGTTGAAGGTTAATATCTAAACTTAGAAGGCTAAAACATGTCAAAGTCTTGCATGATTTGAAATACAAGTGAGATGCTCTTTGTGAGGCATGTCAAAAAGAAAAATTGGTAAAAACTTCTTTCAAAATAAAAAAAAAAATTGTTTCTACCTCCATACCACTAAAGCTTCTGCACATTGATCTCTTTGGGCTAGTGGATACTGCCTTGATTAATGGAAAGAAATATGGATTAGTCACCGTTGATGACTTTAACATGTGGACTTGGGTAAAATTCCTTAGAAGCAAGGATGAGTCTTATGACGTGTTTAGTATTTCTGCAAACATATTCAAAATGAAATATAAGCAACTACTTTGAAAACCTGAAGTGATCATGGCGGTGAATTTGATAATGAACATTTGATTTTTTTTTTGCGAAACACGTGGAATTCTCCATGATTTTTCTTGACCTAGAACTCCACAACAAAATGGGATTGTGATGACATGTCATCTTACATTATTCTTAGCATCTTTTTCAGTTATTTTTATTTAGTTTTAATCCAAAATAGAGGAGTATTATAACAATTTCCTATGATTTTCGGTACAATTGTAATGTTTTCTATTTGAGTCATGTAATTCTAGTTTTTCTCAAAACATAGTAATTCTAGGGTGTTTTGATGTAATTCAAGAAATCATGCAAATCGGAAAAACAGAACATCTTGAAGACTTGCGAAGATCTTGATAAGACAATGAATGAAGATTCAAGAGGCCTAGAAAGACATTGCAACGAGAGTAATTTTGTTCCTATGTCTCAAGACATCTTATATGGAAGGAAACACCCAAAAAGATAAAGATACAGGCGATTCCACATATAAACGCACACCCATGCTCCTAGTTTTTAGCCTATGCACCTTGAGCACCTTGAGCATGGATTTTTAGCCTATGCACCCTAACCATGCACCTTGAGCATGCTGGGAGCATATCAGAACTGCTTTTTCCACCTTTTTAGTGGAAAAATCCAAGTTTTTCGATCCAAACCCAGTTGGAAAATTTTCTATAAATACCAAACCCCTCACTAATTATTTCTTATTCAGAACAAAGTGGTTTAAGATGAAGACAAACACTAGGAGCTTCAAGGGAGGAGTCTCCTCACTCTAAGTATCTAGGGTATGTTTTATTTCTTTTGTAATTTATCTGTAATTACCATGAGTAACTAAACCCTATTAGGGTAGGGTTCTAAAATAAACCTCTATTTTATTTGTTAGATTATTTTAATTTAAGTTCTTTATTCATCATTTTATGAATCCTATTTAGTTTTGCTACAACGTAAGACTTGCTTCTTCAGAGTGAACCAAACTTGAGATAACAATACTTAGGAAGGTGACATACCTAATATTGGTGCAAACCTACCCGAATTAGGAAGTAACTAAGATAACTGACCATAGTAATTAGGGAAACATAGAAACTCAGAGATTTAAATTAGCATAGTAATTTTATTCTTCTCACATCCTTGGAAAGGTTGACGAGATAGGGTTGTCCGTTTGTATAACTACCTAGAGAGAGAGAGAGTATGTTGATGTCCTTCTGAGATTCAAGTGATGTTGATTACTTTAGGACATAGTGAATTTAAGAACCCATAGTCTGTCCTTGATTCAAATACCTCTGAGAAAGTAAGAACCTAAACGTATCTTTACGCGCGAAAGTGTATCTCCCTATATGATTGACGACCCTAAACACTGAACCGTGAAAAAAACTCCGATGTAAGGTTGCAACTGATTGCTGGAGGGGAATGAAACATACCTCTAAGAAAGTAAGGCCCCACACGTACAAACCCGTGTGATGAGTAGGTGCAACTTGACAGTTGGTAAGTAGTAAAACCCCATGATTTCATCACTTAGATAGAAGATGTAAAAACTGAATAATACTTGACCATTAATTAATTCCAAAAAATGAATAGAGGGAATTCGAAGAATCCTAACCACCACTAACATTTTGCAATCAAAACAGGTTAAATCCTAAACTCTTGCTCTACTGCAAACAGACTAACTTGCAAAACCCCCTTTTATCTTTTATTTTATTTACTGTTTTTTGTTCCCAAAAAAGTAGCAAGTATTGCCTAGTTGGAACGAAAATCTATGTGGATATTGTAACAACCCAATTTTCGCTAGAATTATTTTAATTAATTATTATGTGTGTTTATATGCGCTTTGATGTGATTATTTGTCTCTATTGGTCATTTTAACCTCAGGGGTATTTTGGTGAGCAAGGGTAAATTAGTCATTTTGTTATGAGAATTATTTTTAGTGTTTTAAGTGGGAATAATTATTTTTACTAAGTTACTAGTGAGATGGGGTAATTATATAGAGACGATAACTATTCGTTATTTTGACGTTTAAGTGTGTGGTAACTCAGTGAATTAGATAGTAAGAATATTGAGCCCATTAAGACAATTGGAGTTTCATCCCATTTGTGTAGCGACTATATAAACACTATTCTTATGAGAAATTAGGTCACTACCATCATTCACACTTTTACAAAACATTTTAAGATAGAGGTAGAGAGAGAAATGAGATCTTGTGGAGCAAAGAAGAACTAGAGAGAGAGAGAGAGAGAGAGGGAGCAAGCTTGGGATTGGTGATTAGGAGCTAAATTGAAGCTAGGAATTGGATTATTGAAGCTTTGAGGTAAGGGGGATAGTCTCTTTTTCACCAATTAAGCTATAATCACTTTCTCTACTTGTGGGTTTAAGTGCTTTTGTTAGAATTGTGACTTTTTGTGAATTTAAATGATAAAATTTGTGCTCCTTTTTCATGTATAATGGTGGGTATGATAAACTTCATGAATTTCTTGTGTTAATGTCTTAAACTTCATAGTTGTTGTTATTGAGTTGTTTTCATGATTTTTGACTATTTAAGTGAAATTCATGAATTGGTGTATGATTGTTGTTGAAACATGTTTGAATTCACTTCATTAATGATTGTTTGTGTTTATGTTTTGATGATGTTTGAATTGGTGTGGTTGTTTTGAAGTTTGAATGAGAAATGAGAAAAATGGTGGTTTTTGGTGGAAATGAACTAGATGATGATTTGAGATGAATTGGTATTTTAATCCGATGTTTGTTGTGGTTTTTAATGCCTTTATATGTTTGTAATCAAGTGTTTAATTTTTGGGGTCGAATTTGGGGTTGAAGGGATCAAAATTGGGGATTTTGGATGGAAAACGGTGTAAAACCCGTAAGAGTTCAACTAGAACAGGGGAAGCTCGCTCAGAGCGAGTGCTGTCTGGAGAAAACTCGCTTGGAGCGAGAATCTCGCTTGAAGCGAGTTGCTCAGTGACAACATTCCTTGTTTTGAGTGTTCCAGGCATCTGGGGTCGATCCGGGTGGTTCTAAACTGATTCTTTTGATGTAATTAAATGTATTTGAGCTTTTTAAACCTCTGGTAACATCAATTGAGTTAGATTGGACTTGAATTTGTGAATCGTATCATAACTTTTTGAAAATGGCTCAAGAACATGAAATTTCCGAAAACTCGATTTCTCAAGGAAAAAGGTAGGACTAAGGTTGTCTAGTATTGTTATGATTTATAAAAATGTTTTGGATGGGAATCATGGATTTTAACTTGGTTTTGCTTTGAAAACTTAAATTCTTTGAAAAACGGCAAAATGATACGAACTTTGCGAAACTTTGGGATTGGAGTGAATTGGCCTATGAGATGTTTATGTATACACTATTGCTCTCATATGTGATTTGTGTGCATGCTTAGTTGAGGCTTTCAAACTTGTTTGATTTGGTTTGTTGCATAACTTGAAAAATGAAAGATATGATACGAACTTAAGGAATTTGAGTAATTGTCGGCTTTGGCCTATGAAACGTATGTGTACACGCTACTGCACTTATATGTGATTTGTGTGTATACTTGGTTGAGGCGTTTGAATTTTGTTTACTTTGGTTTTGGGGGATTTATCGAAAAATGCTTGTTTTCATAAACCTATACGAACTTTGCTAAACTAATGTCTTATGGTCGGATAACTTGTAAAAGACTTTGAATTCATGTTAATATGATAGAATGTGAATGAGTCTATAAGGTTTGGGTGTTTAAATGGATGAATGTTGTGATGTGGTCAATTGGCCGTATTTTGTGAAGAATGTGATTTTGGAACCATATGTTCTATAAGATGATTGTTGTTGATTAATTATGATGTTGATTATGTTGATGTTTGATGGTGATTTTGATGTTGATTATGTTGATGTTTGATGATGATTATGATGGTGATTTTAATGATGATGAATTATTATTGGCGACGAATTATTACATGCAAATTGGCGACGACTTGATGGTGTATGCATGTATTGAAAAATGTTGATGTTGATTGTTGACGACTTGTTGTTGAACATATGCATTGATTGAGTCATATGTCCATGCATTCATGATGTTGGTGTCGGATTGTATATCCATATTGGCGACAACTGAATTTTATATCCATATTGGTGACGAAGAATACTTAGTATTCATATTGGTGACGACTATGATACAAATGTATCTAAGGTGACAACCTTGAGGTGACCGGTACCACATGCATATAGAGTCGTGTCTAGGTGCATTGAATAACTTGACAGGTGTCATAACTGCTTATGTGCTCGGTGAATATTTGCATAGTTGATTTGTATACTCGTTGAATTGTATACTAGGTGAAATTTGGTGAACATGTGAAGATGTGTACTTGTCGATGTTTGTCATTCTCGGTGATACTTGTACACTTGCTGATTTTAATTGATGATGTTTATTTTGGTGAAATAAATTAAGTGTGAATTATATGTATGTGATTGGGTGATCCCTTTGGTGACAAAAATTTTCTTGATTATACCATTGAAATGATGAATTGTATTTGTTGAGTTAATTATGCTATATGAGGAATAAGGTGAATAATTGTTATGCTGATAGATGTTATAAATGATGAGTTTTGATGGTGATTTAAGTATGAATATGCTTGATGTGTTAGGATAGAAGTATGATAACATGATTGTTGTTGAATTGAGGATATATACATGTGATAGTAGTATTCTAGGAATGTTGAGTATGTATATGTGCTATGCATGAAATCCTTAAATGCTTATGTTTGATTATGTCTTGAATAGGAATTGTGGACTAACCCCAGTGGTTGTTTGGTTGACTGCCTTCCTTATCGTATGGATGGGTAGACAGAGTGCATGAATAATTTGTTTTGCGTTGCTTTGGTGAGTTGCTTGAGGATAGCTTGGAGCTACCTCGTTTATTGCTTTTTCGGAGTCTAGTGTGTTGGCTCTGATTAGGACGTCTTTATGTTTGGAGACTTATGACTATTTGTTATTTTTATGACTCGGTTGTTGAGATGAGAATTTACATTGGTGATGTATTGTGATTTGAGACTGGCTACCTAGAGATGTTTTATTAAACATAGTTGTGATGTTATTTTAATCCGTTGCGATGTTTTAAGAAAGTTGTTAGTTATGCATGCTTGGTGATTTACTGAAGAAGTAACATCTAGATTCTTGATATGTCGTATCATTACTGTAATTTATCGCTTTGAGAGTTTAGGGTGTTACATATACGATACTCTACTTACACTTTATTATTTGGCAAACGATTTGGTACACTTTATTACTTGGTAAACGATTTGGTACACTTGCCTAAATCCGACCATTAGATTGTAGACGGGAAAAATATATCTTTGCAAGAAATGGCACGCACCATGATCAATGAATCTAAAGTTGCAAAACATTTGTAGGCAGAAACAGTAAACACATCATGATATGTTAAAAATAGAATCTATATTAGACCTATATTGAACAAGACTTCATATGAATTGCTTAAGGGAAGAAAGCATAATATTTCCTATTTTCATGTACTTGTTATCTTAAACATCAAAGTTCATCTTAAGAAATTTGATGGCAAAGATCAAAAGTGTATCCTCTTATGATATTTTGAACGCTCGAAGGCATACAAATTCTATAATTCTGAAACTGAAAAAGTTGAAGGATTAATACATGTCAAGTTTGATGACAAAGAGCCTGACAATATAAAGTCATAGCAAGTTGAGAATTTTGCGGATATTGAGATCATAAGTCTTTCATCACATGAGGAACAATTTAGACTAGAACAACCAGAAGCAACTACATATGATGTTAGTGCCTCCGAACTACCTGATATTGACGCATCCATTAGACAGCAAAGAAACATTTTAGATGTTGTTGCTCTCTTTGAAAGCTCTTTTACATACAAAGGCTCGCATCTAGAAGATCTTATCATTGGAAACAAGAATGATCCCAGAAAGACAAGATCTGCATTCAGAAATAAATCATCTATGTTGGGACTTCTATCGATGATCAAATCTACAAAGGTGGACGAAGTTTTCAGTGATGAAGGCTAGATCTCCAAAGGATTTATGTTTGGGACTTAGTACCAAAGCTAGCAAGAAAGAATGTCATTGGAACAAAGTAGGTATTCAGAAACAAGCTAAATGAGCAAGGTGAAATGGTAAGGAACAAGGCTAGACTAGTAGTTCAAGGCTACAATCAGTAGGAAGGTATTGATTTCATTGAAACCTTTACATCTGTTGCTAGACTAGAAGTAATTAGATTGTTGTTATCATATGTTGTCAATCATGATATCACATTATATCAAATGGATGTCAAAAGTGCATTCCTTAATGGTGTAATTAGATTGAAGTCACAAACATCTATGCATAGAATTTTAATCAAAAACAAAATTTAATAAAAAAAATATTGCTTATAATTTACACACGTTAGCGTAATAAAAAACGGACATACAAACACAAAGTGTCTATCTAAACGCTTGTAAATCATAAAATACACAAGATAATCCGATATGGGTTTTTTCAGAAAGAGGAACTTAAAAAAAATTATGTGAATTTTAATTTTGCTAATGACCTATATACTAGTAACTTCCAAAAAAGTAGTAAGAAATTTCAGTCCCATGAGCATATCTCAATTGATAGAAACATTGTATAATATATACAAAAGTCGGAGTTTAAACTCTAGATTTTCCATATATTTATCATAAACGGTTATTTTTTTTAGTAAAATAAGCAGTGAATTGTTTCTATGAGTTTACCTCAATTGATATGGACAAATGCATAATATATACACGGTCAGAGTTCGAACCCCGAATACCCACCTTTTTGCATTTAAAATATGCGAACTTCATCCACTAAGTCAGTCGACCAAAAAATAAAACAGTAAATAAAATTTTAACGACTAAACTACTTAAAAAAAAACCGTTCATGGTACAAAATAAACGAGACCTTTGAACGCTTTGAAACAAATCAACAAAATCGTCCAACTTCTTCTATCATTTTTTTTAAGGATTTTGTATAGGCTAGAATTATAGAACAGCGACGAATTATTAATTATTGATGAATGATGAATAACATAAAGCATATTATTTTTGCACCAAATATCCCGGTAGCTCAAGAACAGGGACCACCGTTAGTTTTTAATATGGAGATACAATCATACAAGGACCACATTATTCATTACTGTCACTTTCATGTATCATAAATTTTCCATCACTTGTATTACGATATTTAGCATCTCCAGGAGTCCAGGTTGTCCAAGAACTTCTGATTTGCTTCTCTTGTTTATGCTTTTTTAATCGATAATTACTTGACACAACCCCCATATAAAAATAAGAAGAAGAGATATAATTAAATGAAGTGATTGAATTGTTTCACTTTTAACTTTAACTGTGTGTCCAAATAAATTTTATATAGGGTTGTGTCCAAGTAAGACTTGTTCTCTTTAATTATATGCATTACAGATATGCAGGACTAAATAAAAAGGTCGCAAACTATATGTGTTTAGGGAAAATGTTCAATTAAAAGTGTATCATATATATAAGACAATGTGTATGGCACACTCGAAAATTCTAGTGTCTTGGTACATCTGGTTTTTGAATTAATAGCTAAATAAGCTGTTTTTTTTTTTTTTTAAAAAAAAAATTTCTATCATTTAAAATTATAAAAATATAGTATGATTTTTATAAACAATGAAATGATGATTTTTCTAGGAATGGTTTGTGAAACCCGATCTCTGACTACTGAATAGATTTCAGATTGATTCCCTTGTTCCTCTTAGCCGTGCGGATTAGCTTTTGGCTCTTTTATGGATATGAATTTTGAGAAGTTTGTCTTGCCTCAATATTTTGGGATGTTTATTCTTTTATTTGAAGCTTTTTATCACTTTATAATGTATTGAGCACTCCTTGTATCCACTTTACAACATATATTGTTGAAAATTGGTTTAAAATTGATGTTGAGATTTCAGCAAAATCGTAGCACGATTTGGGAAATTATAGTGCGATTTTGGTTGAACAATTTGGAGGAAGTTAGTGGAAATATCTTGGGGTGATTGGTAGAAATTCTGGTGCAATATTGGATTTGGTTCAGTACTATACTAGCGTACAAACTCCAAAATGTGGCACGACCTAAGAAAATTGTGGCACGATTTTGGCTTGATTTGAACATTGTATAAGACTTCATTCTTTAATTTATTCACAAGAGAGATAAAAGTTTCGAGAAAGAGAATCTTGGTAAACCAAAAGAGGTAACTTTAGGGTTGAGGGTATTTGGTGAAATGTTTTTGGGTTGGGAAACACTTTAAAAACACCTTCCGTAGTGAGATCTCGTTAGAGGAATGACAAAAAACCTTTCTTTATTGTTTTCTCTTAGGATTCATTGTAGGTTTGAGTGAGTTGAAAAATGGGTAGATATTAGGGTTTGTTCTTTGTAAGCTTGTAAGATAATTTCTTGTAACCTCTTTGAATCACTCTTGTCATAGTGGATTGGAGATCTACTCTTTCTTCCCAGGTTTAAATTTGTCTGAACTAGGTAAACAAATATTGATGTGTTGATGTTGAATCAATAATGAGTCGATAATTAGTTATTTTAATATAATATTTGATTTTATTTTATTTAGATTTAATATGTTTTTATTTCCGTTTTGAGCTATTTTACTTCAATTGCAAGTTATTTTATTTCAGGAACAAATATTCAAAAGATTGAGCCTTGGAGCAAAAGAAAGGAGAATTGGAGCTGATTCATGCCAAAAATATGAAGATCTTATACAAAAATATTTTGTGCAAAGAAATTGAAGATCTTGTATCAAAATATAGCATAGGCGCGCCTCATTTTACCCTTTTGCTGCTTTTGCTTCTTCGACAAGCTGCCTATTTTAATATTTCTGACCTAGAGCCCATGGTTTCTTGTGCAACACTTTAGTGTTTTTATTCTTGGGGCTCAAGTCAATGTTAGACTATAAATAGAGCAGCCATCTAGTTTGTAAAACCATCTTTTGTTCTTAGAAATAATAAGTGACAATTGTTTCTTTGAATAAAAGTTCATCTTTATTTTCTTGTTATTTATTTTATGTTCTTCTCCTTCTTCTTCTCCATGTCTACAATGAATGTGAGTGAGTAGACTCTTCTTGTCTTGGGATTTTTGGATGAGTCTTATGACCTAGTCCTAATCAAACCAAGCCTCGAACCCTAATTTTATATAAATCTACTTTCTAATCTAATTTCACCGTTTATATAATGAATTAACAAATACCAAACTCATAAAGCGACAACGGAGGGTTAGTATTTGTTAATTCATCATCACAAATATCAACTCATAAAGCGACAACGGAGGGTTGATATTGGAACAAGTGAAATTAGACAAGGATTGCGAAACATGAGAATAGTCTAGCAAACCTTGAGACAAATAAAGTTTCGTTCTTCACGGATTCTAATAGCAATCAACCATGAGAATAGACGTGGTTGCTAGAGGAACACACTCAATGATTTCGAGAGAAACTTTGATACGCTAAAGAGAAACTTGTCCTTAGAAAATAGGTCCAATATAAAGTTTAGGTTTAGGCGTGGTTGTTAGAGGAACACACTCAATGTTGATAACGTGTTATAAAACTATTATAATAAGAATAAAAAAAACAAGATTAAAGAGAAGAAGAGAGAATAGAGAGAGAAAATATAGAATTATATTATTCTCTTGTGTGTCAGAGAACGTGTTACATGTGAGCTCTATTTACATAGATATACAATAACTTAGAGAACAAGCTCAATAGTCTCGTAGTATGACCCATTAACTCATTTGCTTTATGAACATCCACTTATAATATTCTCTTAACAAATATATTATAATCAGTGATTTTGACTAAAAACTTATTTGGAAGAACCGAAGGATTTAGAGAAGTATAGTATCATATGATTAGATTACGATATTGTGAATGTATCAATTCATTTGTATCGGTTAGATGAATGTCCAAGGGCAGATTGTGGACTCGGAAACTGCTTGTTTTCTTGATAGAGCGTCTCACGCAAATGATACCCATAAAACAATCAAGACAAATATATTACTGATCAATAAAAATTATATATAAATGTTGTGAAATTAGCTCAGTTTTTTTTTCTTCAAGTAGTCTAGTTGCTAGAATTCACCTTATAAAATTTATAAAGTGAATAAGTGAAATATCCGGAGTTCGGAAATATGCTCATGAGACTAAATTAGCTCAGTTTTAATAGAAATATTGTATAATATATAAGGAGATATAAATAGCGTAAATGAAGCTAATAAAAATTACTTATCTAAATTGACGTCAATCAAATCATTCTTTTTGCTTTCACTATTTTTAAAATGAAAAAGTGCAAGAAAAGTAAATTGTTTTGATTAATGTCAACTTAGAAGGATATCTCTACTCTAATTTTATTGATGGTAGATAAAGATTTGACGAAAACTAATTGGATTTATTTTTTTAGAATGAAGCCCCATATGAAACTTTACATATTTACTCAAGAAGAGCCAGCCGAGCCAATCGAGTATTAGCAAAACCAGCTTCGCACTTATTATCCAAAATTTAATTTATTAATTTTCTTTCGTTATCCACAACCAAATTGCCAATAATTAATGGCATTGACCATTCCCCGGAAGCCATTCTTTTGTTGCCAAAATTGTAAGTTTGGCAATCCCATGTATTGCAAATTATTGTTTCAACAGTTTTGGTTTTTTTCTTTTTCTTGCCAAATGCCACCCAAACAATTCATTCAATAATTCTACCCATCTCAATGCATTCTTGACGTACTTGAGTCCAAAATTTCCTGCCTGTGAAACATGATTTATGATTATTTCTTTAAAAAAAAAAATATGTATGGTTAATTCCTTCAGGAAATTCCAGATGGGCGGAAAAAGCAAAATAAACCATATCAATAAAGTTTTTTTTTTTTTTTAAAGAATCAATATATATCCAAAGTTATAGTTCCCGTCATTCATAAATTAACTATAAATTTTTTAAAAAAATCCCTACAAAACTAAATACATTTTTTATATCGATTACTTTATTTAAAATTATGTGTTTTGAGTATTAAAATTACTTTCCCTAAAAATACTGAATTATATTTTCTTGGAGTCTCACCGGTTGCCTGTCATTGATATATATATATCATTTTTCTTGTTAAAAAACACTATTTAATCACTTGTTCACCTTAAAAACCACCACCATATGTCGAATGAGAACAAACTGAACAGGTCTTATTTTACCACTAATTATTATTTTAGATATATGCACAAGTCATGACTTGCATAATAAAATCCAGTAAGTGAAGAGAAAACACCTACCATGCATAATGATGGTGACCATATATATCCTCGTTGCCATGTGCCTAATTTTCAATTCTTTCATAATCACACGCATTGGTATATTTTTCCATAAAATCGTTTTCATAGACCCAAAAATGAGAAATTTCCGTGCACCCAACAAAGATATTGGTATTCCAAGTCCAACGATAAGCATAGCCGGCGCCAAAATCAATAGTAATAATAATATTTTTTTCTTCAACCGTTGACATTCAAAAAATCTAATAGTCTCTTCTACCCTTTAGCGTGTACCACACTTCTCTGTGTTTTACTCCTATTTTCTTGAAATTTCCAATTATTATTCACAATTCACATTGCCTAACTTTATCTTTGTTCCCCATGCAAACACACATATAAAACCTCTTCTTACTAGGTTAAAAACTCAACACTTCACCAACTCCATAAACGTCTTTCTTCATAGCAAGCAAGTCAAATAAGCTTGTTTGAGCAAAATCATTCAATAAATCAAGCATATCCCTTTAAAACCCTTCCTTTTAATGGAAAATTCTCATTCTTCTAAATCCTTGAGATTTCCATGCAAAACCTTTTCTCTAGTTCTCCTTATACTTTACTTCCTCCTTTTTGGTTCTTGTTGTGCAATAAGAACAGGGATAACGTTGAAGCTGGATGAAAGAAGAAGGTTTCTACAAGGAAAACATGGCCAACAGGGCTTTCCGTACAAAAGCTTGGTTTTCAACTTCTTCCCCAAAGGATCAGTGCCACCTTCAGGTCCTTCAAAGAGACATAACGAAATTGTTGATTCAACACCTCAGAATTAAGTCCATTTGTATGAATTTTCCAAGATTAATTTTTGTATTTTTGTATTTATTTTTTATGGTTTGTTGATTAGAAATCAAACCTCAAGAGGTAAGATCTTTAAAAGGGTCTGAATATTTTTTTGCTCTTAATCTAAATTAATATGCTGTAAATAAAATATTGTGGAAAGATAGCTATTTTGTATATTATTTTTCAGTTGAATCATTTTCTACTCCGTCCATTGGATTCAATTTCCTTCTCCAATCTCAATTGTGACTTGTCTCTCCGAGATGTGCAATATATACATCAGGTTAATATTCACAAATAATCGGTGTACATGAATATATTGTTTTGAATATATTGGTGTGAATAATATTGATCGCCTTTTCAATTTAGACCTTAAAAAAAATAGGTGCTTGAGTATTTCAAAGAGTTATTTTTAGTGAGTTCATCATGTAAATGAAATGAGTCAACATTGATGGTGTGGTTTAGCGGGACGGGGTTAGTGAAGTACAATTATAAGCGATATGGTTTAATAGGAAAACTAATTAGAAGTCTATTAATTTTTTTGGACGCGTTGATTAGTGATTAGAAGTTTAGGCTAGCTAGAATTTCTTAAGAGAAACATTTTTAAATCGAAGAGGAATATAAAAATATATGTATCATTAAGAACAATAGTAGAACCCTTCGGCTCTATAACCATGTTGAAAATATTGGAAGCCATTTTTTAGAATTTTCTAAAAGGAATAAAGTTTTAAATAAAAATAAGAAGTTAAAAACATATTATATTACATTACGATTAAGAAGTTAAAATTTAAACACCGTTTTTTTTTTCATAAAGAAAAGTGTATGAGAAGTTAAAGATTGATGAAAGTTATATATGGATGGCATATGTCTTAATGTGTGACTAAGATGAATCAAAATTTAAAAGTTGTACTTATAATGACACTTTGATGAAAGTAGTACTTATATAGTTGGAGGTCGGATGAGTTCGGGAAATAAATTGATTTTCGATCTTAAAAAAATGGATTTAAATATACTTTTTGCAACAAATTATTCTCTAAAACAAAGATAAGAGCATATGAGAGAAAATATCACCAAAAAAAGAGAGAAGAAAGGAGCATATGTATACAATAATCCCATAAAAAAAAAAGTTACACCAATTAATCAATGAGTAGTGCTACACTAACCATCGAAAATTAAATAATAATGAGGGAAAATCTACTATGCAATTGAAGGTGGTGCTACCTGACAATCATAATTTGTTGATAGAGAACTTTACTTGAGACTTTCAAATACGAATAACCAACATGATAAGGAACATAATATTATAAGCATCCCTGTTGTAGGCTAATGCTTCAAAGTTCAAACAATTTTTTCTCTCACATGTTTTCCATAAAGATAATTCGTATCTTAGTCTTCCATGATCAAAAACATATATATTAGAAGAAAAATATATGTATTCATTATTGAAGATAAGTAATTATGTATTGCATGCTTAGATATCAATAGATGGAGCCAAATGCTAGATTCATTGAAAAATAGTAAAAAGGCTACCATTATTTTTGACATTGGTTAAACTCCTTATGATAGAAATGATGGATCAATTTTTTACTTCTAATGACTTCATTCAAGAAACTGTTGAATAACGTTTCAATATTATCCATATGGTCTTTCTTCTTTCGTACTCTCGTTTCTCTGCTTCTTTTTTCTATAAAAAAAAAACAAATATAATCATAAATAACGAGGTATTCTATAAATAACAGGTCAAAAAAATGCATATCATAATGCCAAAATTCAAGAGACGATGATAGTGGATGGAAGAGAACAAATAAGTAGATGAAAGAGAACAAATATATGAAGGTGTGTGTTATGCAAGAATCAAAGTGGAGAGAGGTACATAGTTTTTTTTCTTCCGAAAGTTGTTTATTTAATTTATTTAATTAGTTAATTTGAAATGGAAGGTGAGTAGCTAACATGAGAAGTTATTTTTATCCACTACTCAATTAAATTATGTCTTTTTTTAAATCTAATTAATTAGTTCATATGCAATGGAATGTGGGTAGCTAACATGGGAAGTTATTTTTATTCACCGACCACTTAAATTCTGAATTTTTTTAATTTAATTAAATGAATATAAGAGTTTTGAAGGAAAAAAATTATTGGAGAACTTGTAGGATATTTTTTTTAAGGAGCTTGTAGGATATTTAATTAAATTTCAATTTTTTTATTTAATTGGAAGAAGTTACATGTTTATGGAAGGTGGGTGTGGTTAGTTTAGTTTCATATTTATAGAACGTGGGTGTGAAATGTGATATGTGGGTAGTGGTTTTTTTTTTTCCTTCATTTTTTAAATTTAATTAATAGAATGATTGTTATCTCCCATAATCACTACCATTATTGTGTAGTTAAAGGAGGATTTACCATTTTACCGAAGGTAAATCATTACCATTCGCGTACAAACAGGAAATTCAACGAATACTAGTCTGGATAAGACTGACCACGACTCTGATACCAACTTGTAACGCCCTATTTCTATTAATAGCGATAATACACGCGAATAATATAAATATTCAAGAAATAGACGCTACGTCTTCACATCAAAATTCAAACAACATGCATTTATAAAATTCTCAACAGTCGCAGCGGATATAATTCGTACATCTCCAAAATATACATGTCATAAGATCAATATACATCAACATATAAAATCTCTAAATCCCGACAAATGGGCAAAATCTCCACAACATAAATAAAT
>Ga0315913_1004214_pt1 | contig 17398 bp, 12 predicted proteins | sample MpolsnodulesMG_FD_207736 | JGI IMG/M metagenome (GOLD analysis project Ga0315913, IMG submission 207736) | Medicago polymorpha root nodule microbial communities from Los Angeles, California, United States - small nodules | ecosystem: Host-associated > Plants > Roots > Nodule | place: USA... | reverse complement strand
GGGATTATTTACTTGTTTTCCACTGTTGCGTATTATTATTTATGAACCATGTTGTTGAACCTCTTTGAATTAAGATTTTTAATTAAGTTGTTTACGTTGAGGCCGTAGTGCCAAGGTTGTTGAACTATGAATCTATTTTCCGTTGCAATGTTTTGTTAAAGTGGTTTTAATAAATAGTAACTTTACTCTATTTATACTTGAAATGTAGTGTGACATTCCGTTTTACGTTGGATACTCTGATTATTTATATTATTTACATTGTTGGAAAAACGGGGTGTTACACCACTTAGCAATAAACAGTAGTTAATTACAAATGGAGATATTTTCAGGAATTTGAGGTAGCTATGAGCAATCCAAAGTGCCTAAATAGCAATTTTCTCAGTTTTTAACCAAATTAAATTAGGCCCTAAATTATGCTTTGGCCATTTTATATTTACTTTCAATAGGTGTAATATCTATCAAAATTGCTAGAAAATTATTGTATACACATTTGCTAAGTCTCTTTGAAAACTGAAAAGAATGAAAAGAACACAACACATGTATTTTACCGAATCAACTATATAGGTTTTTAGATCGAATTCCCTCATATAAGATGAGTCACGACAAAAAGGAATGCATTCCAATACATTCTTTTGAACTTAATTCTACTGCCCTGCCAACTGACAAGTTTCAATTGATAGAGGAACATGATCAAACACAAAACAACATCTTAGAAGTGCATTCCCTTTTGTGACACTCATCCTATACGAAGAAATTTGATGTGAAAACCTACATAGTTTGATTCGGCAGAATACATGTTGTGTTCTCTTCATTGTGAGTTTTCAAAGAGACTTGCAAACCTTTACGATAACTATATGACACTTCCATGCCAACATTTTCAGCAAACTTCCATGAATTAAACTTAATTTCTAAAATGCATTATAAGAAACGATGATTTCTAGACAGACATTACATAGGATAAATAGTTTGATAATTGACACTATCAAATATCAAATTCCACATATAACAAACTTAAATTCCAGAATGCTTCTCTCTATCAAATATCAAATTAATAAACAAACACCCACACAATACATTACATAGGATAAATAGTTTGATAATTGACAATAGACCAAGTATTATAGAAAGAACAACAATGATATCTAGACTCCCTAAATTTTGATACACTCATTCAGCACATCATTTTTTCTATATCTTTTTTCTATCACATCATCAACCTACTACATTTATCACATCACTTTCTTTTATATCTCTATCTCTCTCAAAGTGTATACACCTTTGAGACTTCTAACAAATATTTTCCTAACAAGAATCACATTGTTTCATAACAATTGAGAGACAGGTGTGGTTTAATGAGAATCTCAAGTGGAGTAGCTTTGGTGTTTGCTAATCCAAATTCTTCAGTCATATCAACAAGTCCGGGTGTTGGATTTAAGATATCAAAGGAATGCAAAAAACTTGCTAGAGTGAAATGCACAATCTGAAGTCCAAAAGATATTGCAGGACACTTCCTTCTACCACTTCCAAATGGTAGTAGTTCAAAATGATTACCTCTAACATCAATAACTTTATGAGTGGTAAGAAACCTTTCTGGTTTGAACTCTAATGGATCTGGCCAAACACTAGGATCAGTTTGAATCTTCCAAAGATTTAGCATTAACCGAGTTCCTTTTCTAACATGGTAACCACCTATAATGCAATTCTCTGAAAATTCACGAGGTGCAGCGAGAGGACCTGGTGGATACAATCTTAGGGTTTCTTTTACTATAGCTTGAAGGTATACCAACTTACCAATATCCGACTCGTTTACAAGCCTTTCTTTGCCAACATGAGTGTCAAGTTCTTCTTTTGCTTTTTCCAGTACAAGAGGATTTTTCAATAGCAAACATATTGCCCATGTAAGAGTAACACTGCTTGTGTCACTTCCTCCGATAAATAATGTCTGCAAATTAAGTTCAATTTTGTTACTATAAATATGATCTTTTTTGTTTGAAGGATAAATATGATCTTTTTTGTTTGCTAACTTAAACCAACAAAAAACATGAAGGTCCAAGTAAGCTAAAGTGCACATTTCATTTGGACAAAAATTCAAATCTTACCGGTGAAAAAAAATAAATTAAAATCTTGTTACAAAATGAGCATGTGTACGTTTGTCTTAACCTAAATCTTGATGTTCTAACTTTGGTATAGAAAAATAAATATTGGAAGAGCTTTGTCCCATATTTCTTTTATAATTTTATGTTTATATATTAGTTAAAGGATGGCTATAATGGTGGATGATCATGGATTGAGCTGTTATAACAAATTTCATTAGTACTGTTTTTGTAGGGAGAATTTTGTTAGATAATAAAGTATTGAGTTTAAATTATTGAAACTTTATATTGCGAACTCTATTATGTTATTTATATATATATATTCTCTTGAAACATTTTGTAATGTCAAGCGATTATTATCATATTGGAACCCTAGCCATCTCTTTGTTATTCTCTATTGAAACCCTATATTGTTAACATGGTATCAGAACTGGGTTAATGATTACAATGTGGAAATTGGACTCAGGTCCACTCTAGACATGAGAGTAGATGTTGAAGTTGGTTTTGAAGTTGTTTGTAATTTATTTCTAGTCCCACATTGCTTAGATTTCTGGAGTGTTGAATGTATAAATATGTTTGAGTACCCTCATCCTTTGAATTGACTTTTGAGATGAGATCCAAGTCCATTTTAACAAATTTCATTTGTACTATACTATTATCAGTCTACAATAATATGAAGTTTTTTCAATATGAATAAAATACTTTTTTCCATGTAATATCAAGTTAATTTCAAACATGTTTTGGTATATTTCTGGCTTTTGACTTTAGTAGCTTTATTAGTAAGAACACCACCCTTCTAAAGTTCAACATGTTTTGACAAGTGTCTTTTTTAGTTAAAAAATTAAAAATTGAAAGTAAAATTTGTACGACCACAAAATAACATGTATAACAATGTTGTGTCTTTTAAGTCTATAGACGTAGTGTTTAAAAGGATTTATTTTGCCACACAAAAAGGAATAGCGATGCACCCGTTGCATACTTACCTTTCATTTTGTGTAAATTTCTATAAACAATTAGCCTTAAACCTTAAGTACACCTCTGTGAACTAATTTTTTAAAAAGTTCATATTAGCTAGGATCTGTTATGTATCTTGTCAAAAAGAGATCAGTTATGAAAGATTCCGTTTGTTTTATTATTATTATTTTACAATACTAGGACTTGGAGTATTAAGTTTTCTTAATAGAAATAAAAGATGTGATTAATATAATTTTTTTGAGACGGCTGATTAATATACTACATAGAGTTAATTGCAAAAGTTCACATTTAAATAAATTTTAGTAATTGTTAGTTGAATATATGACTGATTTCACTAAATAATTGAAAATATATGAAATACTTCTTTACCTATAAATCTTTGGTTTAAATTATCTTAATCATGCAAAATCTTAGTAAAAGATATATACATACCAATATTGTGGCTTTGATTATGGTATCACAATCAAACCCTTCCATGGATGTTCCATCAAGCAATGAAAGCAATACATCCATGATATCTTGATCTTGATCATCAACCTTTTCACTCAAAGTCCTTTTATGGCGATGCTCCTTCAACCACTCACCTAAAATTTCGTCCATTTCCTTAGAAGCTTCATCCATGGCCTTCATATGACCACCAAAATCAAACCATTTTAAACAAGGAATAACATCTCCCACCGTGATTACGCCAAACAGACGCATAATCTCCTTCAAAGCTTTCACACTTCTTTGAGCTTCTTCAACAATAGTTTTTGCACCAAAATATCTCTTCCCAACGGCGATCCGAAGAACCATATTAAATGTTAAGTGTGTAAACCATTGCTTCAAATCCACCAACACATAGTTTGATGAATGTGACTCGTTCGTTTTGCTAGACCAAACATAAAAGAGCTCTTTGATCGATGTTTGAACTTCAGAAACACGAACATGTTGTTGTTGAACAATTCGACGATTGGTGAGGATCTCTAGGGTTACAATTTTGCGAAGTTCACGCCAGTAAGGACCATAAGGTCCAAAGCCAAACACAGCTCCTCCATAGGCTAAGTGTTCGGTTGAAATGAGCTTGGGACGAGACGAAACAACCATGTCGTGTGTAGTGAAACATTCCTTGGCAATTTCCCAGTTGTTAAGTATTAAAGCATGTTTAGAACCAAGCTTGATGGTGAATATTGGTCCAAATTTATCAGCTAATGGACCTAAAACTCTATGGGGTGGTTGTTTGCCACTAAAAATTGGGAGGTGACCAAGTATTGGCCATGCACCTTTAGCTATTGGTGCTTCTTTGTTTTTGCTGTGAGCAAATTTTGAGAGTCCAAATAGAAACAAACATAGGGGAATTAGAGAAATTAGGAGTGCGATTGTTGTGGCGTTTATTAAACTGCTTAAATCTAAATCCATTATAGCTAGATGGTGTTGTGTTTTGTACGAGGTTGGTGGATCGAAGTAGAATTAGAGTTGGTATTACTCTTGAATGTTAGCTTATATAAATATTGAAAAGTATATACTATTGAAAAAGAAAGAGAGAAAGGATGGAGAGAGGGAAGTGTTTGTGGATATGTATACAAAAAGCAATAATATATCTGAGACAATTTGTCTCGTCTAAAAGTCTAAAAGTAAATTATAATTGATCTTGAACACGATTATAAGCGTGGTTTTGAAATTTGAAAATTACTATTAAAAAGATTATTGGATTGAGTCAGACTAAGTTGTCATCTTTAAGACGTTTCACGACACTGTTTAAAGTCGTGACAAACTATATATCAACCATGATTCTTTCAGGATAAAACAACTCAATTTATTGTTACGATTTACTATTGCATTGTAAAAAACGGTTGTAAAATTACACCCTAAAATATGACTATTATGGCCCCTCAAATATGATACATATACCACTCGGAATCGAAAGCGATCGAATAAAGAGAAAAGAAAATAATAGCTTGATGGCTCAAACCAGAGGGAGAAGAGAAGAAAAAAGATTGATACTCAGTAGCCTTTTTGGTGTCCTAAATGATATTTTGAACACGAGTCTTCTATTTATAAATATATTTTACAACTGATATGTGAGAAACTTTGCTATTTGAAAAATTTAGAGTAAAACTTGAGGAGAAAACCTCATACACCACAACAAAAAAAAAAATCAATATTTTTTCAAGGTCACAAATCAAACTTTTAAATATGAACAATAATAAACAAAAATCGATTTTGGTGAATTAAAATAAAAAAATCATTTCAAATATACTGTTCTTTATTTATGATGACTAATTTAAATATTTTATTCAGTACTAGATTTTTAAGGATTCAAGACAGGTACTTTAGTCTTTTTTTTTCTTTTCAAGACAGGTTCTAGAACCGAAGTTATAGCACCAGGTATTGCAAGTGTTCTATACAAAACCACTTTTAAAACAGGTAGAAAAACACCCCATCGTACTGGTTTTATGAAGATATAATTATAGTCTTTGACTTAGTCTTAATAGACTTGATAAAGTTTTTGTTATATACTACTTACTCCTTGGTTCAACGTACTTAAATGAGAATACTAGTAGAACAAGTGAAACCTTGCAAAGTCATGGACTGCACATCTTAAAATAGGGGTGTTTAAATCCAAACTGATGTAAATTAAAACCGCAAACCGATCCAAAAAAATCGAAAATCACACAAAATCGAATAATATTAGATGTGTTTGGATGACATTTTATAAAAACCGTTCGGATTGGATCGGATTTTGGATTGAATTTTCAAAACCAAACCAATCCAAACTGAACCACATACTCATATTTTAATATATATTTCCATTTTTACAAGTATAATATATTATATTAAGCTATTAATTATTTTCTTTTTAATTCTTTTAATACTACGTATGAGTTTAATTTAATCAATTTTGTTTCTATTTCATATGTTTCAAAGATAATCAATCATTTTTATTTTGTACTATTAATTTTTTTATAAATCATATGTTATATTCCGTATCAAACCTATTATTTTATCATATTTTTATAAGATTATTATTAATAAAAAGAGTTACAATTTGTAATCTGGATATCCAAAAACTGATCCAAATTAAACTGCATTAAATTGGATCGGATCGAATCGATATTTTAAAATTAATCATCCAAAAATGAATCGAACCGTATATAATTTTATCATTGGATCGGAAGAGTTTTTGCCTCAAAACCGATCCAAACCTAACCGCGAACACCCCTATCTTAAACCATTAACTAAATTAATTAACTTGAGTGATTAATGAACTTCAATTAAAAATTGATTAATTGATCGAATATATTGAGTTTGATTCTTGATTGAAAAGTGGATTGAAATTTTATGTATCTTTTAGTAAATCTCCAAAGTCCAAATTTCCAAACAAAAAGAGAAAATCTTCATAGTTTATAAAGTTTGGATATAACTAATACATTATTTTGTTTAAATTTATTTGGTTTTTGGTCAGTAGCCGGTTTAAACCTCTATCTCTATATATATATTGTTAGAGTTTTGTGGAATAGAAAGACTAACTTTATTCATAGAGGTAGCATATATAGCCTTACATGATAAGAATGAATAGTTCAACTCACGTATTAAAAACGTGGTAACAGTTGCAAAGAAAATAAATGCAATTCTACTTGGTGGAACCTAGAAATTAGGAACTTATTAACAGAACCCAAATAAATAGTAACATTAAAATAAATCCCGACATATATTATGCATTATTCCTTAGAGACGTTATTTTGTCCAAATTTACTCAAGAAAAAAGGTATTATAAAATTAGTAGGAATAAAAGTAATTTGGATCACAACCGAAACATTGATAAAAAAAATTCAAAATTTCAAATTTTCCAACTCTATTATAATTGGACACCGGATAAGGTGGGGAGATTCATGAATGAAGTTGCTTTTGTAAAATATATTTTTAATCAAATTAATATTATATTACAATTGTGACGCCCAACTACTTTTTTTAACTTTTATAAATTAATTTACTTTCAACCCTAATCTTATCCTTTACATCCACTTTTTAATTTCCTATTTTAAAAATTCATCCACTTTCAATTCTGAAAGGGATAGCGAGTTAACTTTTCTCACTCCCCTTAAATTTTCTAATAGCCCCTTTTGACAAATAGCATTCTAGAATGGGACAGAGACGGTATCTCCCATGTACTTGAAACTAATGGGGTTCGGGTATCTTCATACTCTTCCAATCCCCAATAAGAGTGGAAAATGGAACCTCATCTCCGTATCCGATCCATTTTTGGCATTCCCATACCATCTCAACATAAACTTTTACAGCAATTTATTATTATTTTTTTATATTAAAATAACATGTGAAAAAGCTCAATCCTATGCCATTTCAATAATTTGAATCTTTAACCAAAAAGTAATAGAGAAAAAGGATTAAGATTCTCCTCAAAAATAAACATATGAATGCAGTTAGGAGTTTACATCTGGGTTACAAATTTAATAGAGGTAAACATATAATTTTGATACAAGCAAGGAGGGTTCGTGATGGATATTACTTATTAGTGTCCCATTACTCGCCCTCGTCTTATGAAATTAGGAAAAATCAAACTCAAACGCAGACAATTCAAGCTTTCTCCATCAAAGTCAGAGCGGGTTCAAACATATGTCCACATGTACCAACGGGTACGGGTGTGTTGGCATGCCTTATTTGAGGGAAAATGTACTTTATCACATAAACAAATTGAGAAGTACAGGAGATTCAAATTGTCGAACTCTACAAAAAATTAATCATAATTACCATCTTGTTTAAACAATTGAAATTGGGTTGGAAAATAGAATTCAATATCAAAAGGTGATTTTAAAAGAGAAAATCTTAAAAGAGCAATCAACAATTCAACTATTAGAAGGTGTTATAACAACTGAATTATTAGAAGGTGTTACACAATTATTCAATGAAGGGATGGTACCCCATGCTAAGTAAGGTGAAGAAAATATTAAGATATAAAGAACACTTAAAAAAACATACATAGAACTCTTTCGAAGGAGAAAAGTTGGACTAGAACCTTGAACCTCCGAATACATACTTATCTTTTTAAAAAATAAATTAATTGGGCTATATATTATGCATTGTTCCTACCAATTGAGCTATGCTCACGAGGACGTCCGAACTTTTCCTCCAAACACATAAAGTGTTATATATAACCTATTATGACTATGAGTATATATAGGAATTGTAGAAAAACTTTTCTTCTCTCTTATTCTCTCACTATGCATATGTATGTAGGGATAATTTTTATGCAGTCACGATCATAAATTTGAATCATTTTTTTTATGGTGTAAATTCAAATCGTCTAGACATACACATATTCATTGGTCAAGTGGCTAAAGCTCGCATATTTTAAATGTGGAAAAGTGAGGTATCCGGTGTTCGACATACACATATAAACATACACATTATTTAATTATTTCAATAATAATAATAAAATATATTATTTTCTTTCTATATTTGTGTATCACTTGTGTGTCCACATCTTAATGATGTTAGATTTATGCCATTGCACTTGTGTGTGGTGCTAATGTGGATTTCTTTTTAACCAAATGGTGTAAATTTTCAAATTAATTACCAAAGTAATATACGTTTCAAAAAAGTACCCATTTGGATTTTGGAGGTAGGTTAGTCATGACTCATGACTGCCCCCATCGACCCATTTTTTAAAAGTATAAATTCAAGGATAGCAGCCACGAATTTGCTCTTTCTATTTTATATTTTTAAAGAAAATGACCTATTCAATTTCCGTCATTAGAAGTCACTTGTTCGTAGACCGTAGGTAAAGGTCAATATTACCAATGTGTTGAACTATAATAATCAATTAACAATATTTATAAATTTTGTTTCCGCAAGAATCGTAAAATTTCTACTTAACAATAACGATTATAATTAGGATATGTAAACTGGAAGGATGCAAAAGGCATAAAGTTGATTCACATATGAGGAATGAAAACGGATAAAAAGATGATTATGTCATCTTTTATTCACTTCCCTTGTGTGCTTGGTAACTATGTCCAGATGCAGCAATTGTTTATTTAGAATCACGACGTGTTAACAAAATAGCTATAACCAGTGTCTTACTTCATAACTCTCTTCGCTGATGACAACTCCCTAAAGATTTGGTCTTACATTAAAACTATTGTTACAAAGACGGTAATAGAATATGTCTAAAGCTATTACATATTGAACAATTAATATTAGGCCGAGTCACAAAATATACGTTTAATAGTTATTTGATACCTAGATCGAGTCATAGATATCCGTAGACATATAAACAACATTAAGCACAAATTTTAAGTGAATGAAAACTAAGTATTTTAATTGCACTCAAAGATACTGACCTAATCCAAAAAACTAGTGACTCGTATTAAAACCAAGCATAGACAAAGAGTTTATGAAGATTAATACATGAATAAGGGTCAACGGGTGATGAGCCTCGCCTTCCGAAGTTTTCAGACGCCTCCAACCTTCAAGAACCACTTTTCATAACTTCATAGCATCAAAAATCAAATGAATGGGAAGAATGGGGCACTGGCTTATAAAGAATGTACATGTTTCCCACTGATCTAGGTACAATCGTTCGCGACGTGCATAGTCTTTCATGCATCGCACAAGAGGCATTGGCAAGATACTTTGCTTCATTTTAATGTTGCGTGATGCGAATGTGGTAGTAGTTGTTGGTTCCTCTGATTTTGTTCATTCCTTGTCTCATTTTTTCTCACTGAAACGTATGTAGCGACTATACCCCAAAAGTTCACTTGATACATCTTGTAAAAGCATAGCACGGTCACAGAGTTTTCTGCTTCGGATGATTCAACAGGGTTTGAAGGTCTTGTATGCACTTCTCTCCTTTCATGATATTTTCTTTAAATTAGTACAAAACTCAACTAAAACACAAGAAAACTTACTAGAAAGATTGCAAAACGACTCCTAAAAAACCCTAAAAACATGATATGATGGGTTGTCACCATACACCATAGAACAAGTTAATTTTAGCATTTAGTTCACATAACTCAAGAACAAATATCATGCAAACAAGTGTATAAATGAATTAGAATCAAATTCAACAACTTTAATCACCGTAAAAATGATAATCCATACATAATCTTTAAGAGTTTGTTTGGATTGAGGGTAGGAGGGGAAATGGAGAGGAGAATTTACTTATCTTTTTTAAATTCCAGACTATATAACATGTTTTTCCTAAAATAAATTTAGTGTGATTAAAGTATTTTATGATCGTTTATCATGTTAATATGTTAACTTTTTAAAAAACATTTTATAGTGTCCGCAATTTAAAAATAAAAAATAAACCCTCCCCTCCCTTCCCATCCTAAACCATCCATCCAAACACACCCTAAATAAATTAATCCCCATATATCTTCTAAATCTTCATATTGAAATTGAAATTTAACTAAATAAAGAAAACATAATATCACAAAGGACTAAAGAACAATCATAACAAGAATCCCAAAGGATTACATAGTTTGGAAATACACAAAACACAACATTTTAAAGCTAACACAAAGATCATATAGCTTCATAACAAGTAGAAGACAAACGAGGCTTAACAAGAATTTCAAGTGGAGGTGCCTTGTTGTTGGTGATTCCAAAAGCTTCAGTCATATCAATAGGTTCTGATGATAGCTTTGAGATTTCAAAGGAATGCAAAAAACTAGCTAAAGCTAAATGCACCATTTGAAGACCAAAAGATATTCCTGGACATATCCTTCTACCACTTCCAAACGGTAATAACTCAAAATGATGACCCTTAACACCAACACCTTTATGAGCAGTAAGAAACCGTTCTGGTTTGAACTCTAACGGTTCTAACCAAACCTTAGGATCAGTGTGGATCTTCCATTGATTCATGATCAGTGTAGTTCCTTTTTTGACATCATAACCACCTAAATTTGTATTCTCTGAGAATTCACGTGGTCCTGAGAGAGGGGCGGGTGGATATAATCTTAGGGTTTCTTTGACTATGGCTTGAAGGTATACCAACTTGTCTATATCTGACTCTTTTATACACCTCTCTTTACCAACTTGGATGTCAAGTTCTTCTTGTGCTTTTTCTATTACAAGAGGATTTTCCAATAAAAAACACATTGCCCATGTAAGGGTGACACTACTTGCGTCAACTCCTCCTGCAATCAGTGTCTTTAAACGAAGTTCAAATTCCATTAGAAAATTTTAGGGTTAAATATATTTTAGTAGAAGGTTTATACATACCAATATTGTGGCTTTGATGATGGTATCAGAACCAAATCCTTGAATTGTTGTTCCATCAAGCAATGAAAGCAGCACATCCATGAAGTCTTGATGATCACCATCAACCTCCTTGTCACTCAGTCCATTTATGGCGGTGCTCCTCCAACAAATCACCTATAATCTTGTCCATCTCTTTAGAAGCTTTTTTCATGGCCTTCACATGGCCACCAAAATCAAACCATTTTAAAAAAGGAATAGCATCTCCCACTGTGAACACCCCTAACAAACACATCATCTCTTTTACAACTTTTACACATTTTTCTACTTCTTCCTTGTCGATCACATTTGTAGCACTGAAATATCGCTGTCCAACCAACAATGGAAGAACCATGTTTGTAGTCAATTGAGTAAACCATTGCCTTACCTCCACCATCAAATAGTTTGATGACTCGTTGTTCTCTTTACGACACCAAACATTGTAGAGCTCTTTAATCGAAGTTCGAACTACCATGAAACGAAAATGTTGTAGCTTCTCCACCTGGTGATTGCTGAGGATTTCTGAAGTTGTAATCTTTTTTATTTCGCGAAAATAAGGACTATAGGGAGCTAAAAAAAAACATGGCTCCATTGTAAGCCAAATGTTGAGTTGCATCAAATTTAGGGAGATTGGAAATTGCCAAGTCAATTTTGATGAAACATTCCTCAGCCATTTCCCAATTACTTAGTACCAAAGCATTTTTGGAACCAAGTTTGATGGTAAATAAAGGTCCATATGTGTCTGCCAATGCACCTAAGATTTTATGAGGTCCTTGTGAACTTGACAATAGTGGGAGGTGACCAAGTATTGGCCATGCTCCTTGAACTATGGGAGCCTCTTTGCTATGAGAAGCTTTGGAAGAACGATAAAGAAACAAATAGTAAAACAAGAATATAGAAAAGAATGTTAATATGATGGCACTAGTTAGGGAATCAAAACCCAGATCCATTTAATTATCTAACTACAATATGTCTTGAATGCTGGTTAATCATAGGGTTTTATATACATCATTAGGTATGGAAAATATTTGATGAACTAATTTATCTATGTGATCGTATACAATTAATTATTGATGATATAATAGTTGTAATCAGTTCCAAGAGAATTTAAAGAAATGTTTCCTCAGTACACCATTAATGGAAACAATTTGTGTTAATTCTAAGAAATATTATATTGGATACCCAAGATTAGGATGAGAAAAAATAAGACCGACCAACAATTTATAATCTATGTGACAACAAGGTTAGACTATTTTGTCAAAAAAAAAAAAAACAAGGTTAGACTATGATATTTTAATAGTATAGAAGAATTAAGTTGATTTAGAAATATATTTAGCTAAATAAGTTAGGTTATGTCCAATAAAAAGAGATTTTAGGCCTATGCAAAGGTCTACATAATATTTTTATTTTTTTTTGTGTTCTCATATGTTTCGTCCACTAAAGTTAATCTTATTTGAGGTGTGTCCAGCTTTAAAAATGGATATATTGAAAGTGAGAAAAATAAATGAGTTCAAATTAATTTCTGCTTATAAAAAAATTATATAAATCCCACGCTCAAATGAGTACATACCTCTACTGATAAATCCCAAACTTAAAATTCAGATAAAATAAATTCATTTATTTCCATCTTACATACGCTCTACTGTACTATTAAAGAATACTATTTTAGTCCAAAAAAACTCAACTTATCTTCTTTTTTTTTGAAACAAAAAAACTCAACTTATCTAGATTTAGTATATTTAGCGGTAGTTGTGTTATCCTCTACTTTGAAAAATATTTCTATATTGAAGAGTCGGTCTAATATCAATTAGGTCTGACAATGAGTTTTTTTAATTTTAATAAAATATTTTTTTTATTCTTCATTTTTATTAATATAAAACTTTTTTTACTAAAAATAGTATTAGTTCACGTTTCAACCATTTTTGAGAAGTCAACTTTATTGCAAATATGACAAAGTTACCATTTTGACATAATATATCATTGTAAGGAAAATACTTGGGTAAACCTTGCAGCCGGTGGTGCGACGAGGCTCCTCCTCCTCCACATCATTTTTCATGGATCCTTTCGGCGGCCTCGATCATCGGGTAGATTTGGGTGTTTTGTGAAATTCCAAATCTTTCTGGTTGCTTCGTCGTGTCGGTGGTTTTGGGATCTTAGTAGGTATTAAAAACCCGTAATGGTCTGATTGGGTGTTCAAAGGTCCAGATTCAGTTGTCTTGTTGTGACGATGGTTTGTTTGGTTATGGTTCACCTTAAACAATGGTGGTTATGTTGGCCACATTGATGTCTGTGTTACTGTTTTTGATTTGGTTACAAAATGGGCTGATGTTTTGCGTTGATTTGGGTTCAGATCTGGTTCGACGCATCTTCATAAATCATGTTGGGTTGCTTTGAATCCGTCGTCGCCTTCCTTTCTTTGGAGGTGGTTGCGATACTGTTCTTAGGCTTGAAATGACTGTTAATTTGTTGTAGATCATCGCAGTAAACGTTTGGTGCGTGTGGATTCGCTAATTACCATGTTGGCGATCGAATCCACTCCCACTCTCAAGAATATGTATGTAGTTTTGTATCCCAGTCATACTTTTGCTTGACATGGGACTGTGTGGACTTGAAAGAGTCGTTAATGCTTGATGTCGTTGTTGCATGGAGTTGATGATGATGAGATTTCGTGTTGACGACCAATTCATTAGCCAAATTATAGACCCATTTGGTACACACAAACGTCTATCATAATGGTGCTCGTTTGTTAGAATTGATTAGGGTTGGATCCATTGTGTTGTTCTTTTTTGTTGTATTACCCATTAGGGTTGATTCACATGGATTGACTATGTCATATTATATGTCCCCCAGCTTTTATGTGGATTTTCCCCTTTTTTTAATAATATATGAGCAATCGACAAAAGAATAAATTAGGATACCAATTTAGTTGAACACTATTATTTTTATGCCATTTTGCTCTTGACTTATAAAAAAAATAAAACATACTTAGTAATGAGAAGATTTCGACACACATATTTAAATTTTGTATTGACAATAAATACATATGATTTAATTATTTAAAAACTATATGATTTTTAATTTTTTCTCTATTTTCTCGTTTTCTATATTTTTCTTCATTTTTATGATTGTAACAAATGTACTGTTTTGCCCAAAGTCTCTTGTAATCAATTTCTCTTGTCTGATGGTATAAAATAAAATGGGGTATTTCATTTCTCAATTTACACCTATGGATTTTGAATACTCCAAAATAGAGATGTTCTGGATCAGATACATATAGGATATTGATATACTTCAAGGATATTCGCGGATATGTATCCACAAAATATCAGAATTAATTATTTTAATTTTTAAAAAACATTGTATCAGATACTTATTGGATACCCCGCAGATACATAAGAATACTTATACGATACTTCAAATATATATATTCTAGAAAAGATGAAGGGTAGTGAGACAATGTTGTGAAAATTCAATGAAATAATATAATAATGAAGAGTAATTAATGCTAATTTTCTTTAAGTATTTTATATGCATATAAGTTTTAGTATAAAAAATTTATTAACATATTTTAACCGTATCATATCTTAAATTTTAAAATTTTTGTATCGTATCGGCATAAGTATCACGCATTTGGATTTGATAGATTCACACTTGTGTATCTCCTTTTGATTTGGTGGGTCTCTTGTACGTAAACTTTTGGAGAAGTGTGGTCTGTTTTTGCATGTTCTATTGTCTATTTTTGAGTTTCGCTCTGTGTCACGTGAAGGCTGGTGTGTTATGTAATGTTTCTTGGATTTTATTTTTTTTGACAAGATGTTTCTTGGAATTTTATGTTTATTTTATTTGAATTTTTTTATTATTTGCAAATTTGTATAAATTAAAAGTTTAAAATAATAATTTTATATTAGAATTTGTATATTTTGTATTAAATATATAAATGTTTAATAAATTATAGTTGTTTTTCAATAAAACACATGCTAGTTTTAGTTACTTTAATATCTGTAATATTGTATATGTTAGACAAATCTATTTTATTGCTCAAACTCCTTTGAATTAGGATTTTTCTTGTTTAGCTTTCCTTTAAATGCTTCATGCGTTTGTTATTTTAAGTAGGGGATTGGTATATCTTTTTACGGTCTGTATGACTGCACATGATATTATAAAGATATAATAAGATATAGAACAAGATATGGATAGGAAAGGATATGGACATGATAAACATTTATCCTATCACATGTTTGATGCACACATGATAACAAACATAATATCATATAAATCATAATTAAATGACAAAATTACCCTTATAATTAATTATTTATTTTAACCTTTTTTAATTAAATATAATTAAGCTATTATTAATTATACAAGTTATAAAAAATAATTGTTAACCTTCTTTCTTCTTCTTTTTTTGTTGGAGATTGGTGATGGTTAGCAAGGAAATTGGTCTGAAACAATTTTAGCTACAAATTGTTTCAATTCATCGCTCATGTTTATGGAAACAATAGTATCAGTAGGTAAACCTGCGGTGGTTTATTTTCTTCAATTCTCCTATTCAACACCCCCAATTCTTAAACATGCGGTGTAGAAGAAATAAAATCATGAAACAAAGACATGAACGTCGGCGAAGGAAATGGTCATATCCACAACTGATAGAATAGATGGTGTCGAAGAGTTATGGAGGAAGAGGTAGTGATAGATGGATGAAAGCAGAGAACATGAGCGATGAATAGAGAGAGGGTAAAATAAGAATTCTAGTGTCAATCATAATAGGATAATTCTAACCCAAGATAGGTTCAAGTTATTTTTTTCTATTGGTGTACCAAACAGCAGATTGAATCAAGATATGATAGTTTTATCATATCCTGACGACCCCTTATAGTTCATGTCGTGGTAATTACTAGTATTTTTTTATAATGTGGATAAGGACCTCATTCCTATTTTATTGCTCAATGTACGAAGTTTTGATATTGACAAAAAGATAAAATAAAATTGCTGATGCTAATGTACCAAAAAAAAAAACTGATGCTTATTGGAATTAGTCAAGTTAATTTTTTTTTTTTTTAATTCAATCAAGTTAATTTTGGTGCTGAAATTTAATAGTTTAAAGAGTATATGATTTTACATTCAAAAAGAATATATAATTTTATCCTCTCAATTATTAAATACAACAAACTCTTACGGTCTCTTTAAAAAAACAAACAAACAAACTCTTACCGTCATCGTCATTGTTTTATACATATCTATAAAACAAGAATGCTATTTTTTGTATGAGAATGAATCTCAACTATTAAACATATTTGGTTGTAGGATTTTCGAAGTTAATGAAATTTTGGTTGTAGGATTTTTGAAGTTAATGAAATTGATGTTGTTTGAAATGTGTACAAATATTTACACTTTCTTTGATTTTGTGACAATTTTTACGTGAATGACTATATACCTGTAATTTGACACAATTAAAAATTAGACATGATTGGTAGACAATTTAGGCAGCAAATAAGTTATCTAATTAACAACCATTTGAAATAGCATAACTTCTTTAGTGCATAACTGTTTCAAATATTACATCAAAATAGGATATCTTTCTGTTTGCAACAGACTTGACCAAAAGTGCATAATTAAGCCTAGATATCACATCGAAATAGCATAAATTGTTCAAATATTGTGGACCATATTACATAAATAGAACCAAGCAGCACATAAAGCACACATGCATTTTTCTTATTCAAACTTGAAACATAAAGCACAAAACACAAAATTTAATGATCAAATTGGAACTGGATCAACAAGAACAGCTTTGATGTATGACTTCATTAATCCTTCAGAACGTGTGTAGTTATCTTCATCTTTGTAAACTACATCCATAAAACGCGCAAGATTGAGAGCACGAGTCAGAAACGGCATTGGAACTTCGGTTGGCCTAAGACATTCCAAATTTAGAACTTTCCAAGCAATTGCAATTTCCTTTTTGCATTCTTGAATAGCAGCTTCCCTAGACATACCATATTGCTTCATATAGCAATCCAGCAATGAGCAAACATGTCCTCTTTTATGTTCAAACTATGAAATGAAAAGAAAAAAATGTCAAT
>Ga0315913_1004213_pt1 | contig 17398 bp, 20 predicted proteins | sample MpolsnodulesMG_FD_207736 | JGI IMG/M metagenome (GOLD analysis project Ga0315913, IMG submission 207736) | Medicago polymorpha root nodule microbial communities from Los Angeles, California, United States - small nodules | ecosystem: Host-associated > Plants > Roots > Nodule | place: USA... | reverse complement strand
TCTCACCTTCATATCTTTCACACCTCTATATAAAGGAGTGAAAACTTGAAGAATTGCAAGACTCTCACAACAATTTTACAAGTGTCAAACCTCTACTGAAATTGTTCCACATCAAAGTTCACTTATAATTTCTTAACAACTTCCATATCTTAGAAATTCTAGAGTCTTATCTGTTTTGTATTGTGAACACCAATGATTGTATATCAAGTGTTTAACCTTAAACAATTTTCTTTATAGTTCTGTTTGAGTAGAAGTCTCTTGCAGTTGTGCTTGAGCATAGGAAGTCTCTTGATTTTGTTCTTGAGCATAGGAAATCTCTTGCAGTTGTGCTTGAGTAGTTTGAAGTCTCTTGCCATTTTGAGTAGTGAGCAGTTGTAATCAGATATTGATTATCTTTTGTGAACTCTCCATGAAAGTGAAAGGGGGACATGACTACTTTCGGTTTATGGAAGGAACTTGTATAATTGCTTAATGTCCTTCTCTCTCTCTCTTTTTACTTATCCGCTGCATTTAGACTCTGATTATCACTTTAGAAGCTGAACTCTATTAGGTTCTGAACAGTCACTTTAGTTTAAGAGAAGAAAAAGAAACCACAATTTAACCCCCCGCCTCCCCTTCTTGTGTTTTTCTCACTTTCAATTGGTATCTAGAGCCTTGGTCTGTTGTCTTAACACTTAACAATGTAACATATAAAGATCTGAGAAAAACATGGTTTATGTTGATAGCTCAAGCTCTAGTCAGAACAATAATGTTATTCCTTATGATTATGGTACTTCTGATGACAAGAAGTCTGACTTCGGCAAAGCTCCAAGGTTTAATGGAAACCCTGAACATTTCTCTTGGTGGAAAACCAACATGTATAGTCACATCATGGGATTAGATGAAGAACTATGGGATATTCTTGAAGATGGTGCTAGTGACTTGGTCCTTGATGAAGAAGGGGCTGCTATTAATAGAAAGAAACACACTCCTGCTCAGAATAAGCTTTACAAGAAGCATCACAAGATCAGAGGAATCCTTGTTGCTTTTATACCTTGCACAAAGTACATGAAGATGAGTGATAAATCTACTGCAAAGGCAATGTTTGCTTCACTTTGTGCAAACTATGAAGGTAGCAAGAAGGTTAGAGAAGCAAAGGCTTTCATGCTTGTTCATCAGTATGAGTTGTTCAAGATGAAAGATGATGAAAGTATTGAGGAAATGTACTCAAGATTTCAGACTCTAGTCTTTGGACTTCAAATATTGAAGAAAAGTTATGTTGCTTCTAGACTTCTGCTAGATGGAGACCTAAGTTACTGCTATTGAAGAAGCTAAAGATTTAAACACTTTAAGTGTTGAAGATCTTGTCAGATCTCTCAAGGTTCATGAAATGAGTATAAATGAGCATGAGCCTTCTAAGAACACAAAATCTATTGCTCTGCCATCTAAAGGAAAGTCATCTAAAGCTCTTAAAGTCATTGGATTTGAAGAAGAATCCCCTGATGAAGATTTTGATGAAGATTCAGCTGTTGTTGAGAAGATGGCTATGCTTTCCAACAAGCTTCAGTATTTGGCTAGGAAGAACAAGAATTTTTTAAGCAGAAGAGGTGGTTACAAAAGTTCCAAGAAAGAAGATCAGAATGGTTGCTTCATCTGTAAGAAGCATGGACACTTTATTGTTGATTGACCTGAACTTCAGAAAGAGAAATCAAAGGAGAAATCCAAGAAGTCAAACTTCAAACTAAGCAAGTTCAGGAAGCAGATTAAGCAGAGTTTAATGGCCACCTAGGAAGACTTAGATAGTGAATCTGGTTCGAATAAAGAAGAAGCAGATGATGAAGCAAAGGTAGCTGTGGGATTAGTAGCTACATTGACATCAGAAGTTGAACATGAATCAGATTCTGAAGATGAAAATGAGGTATATTCTAAAATTCCCAGAGAAGAACTTATAGAGTCTCTCAAAGAGCTTCTCACACACTTTGAACACAGAACCAATGAGTTGAGTGATTTAAAAGAAAAATATGTTGCTTTAATGAAACAAGAAGAATCAACTATATTGGATCTAAAAGCATCTGAAGAAGTACATAAAGGTTTTGACTGCATTTGTAAAACTTATGAAGACAAACTTAAGATTCTTTGTCAGAAGCTACAAGAAAAGTGTGATGGAAAACCTATAAGTAAACATGAAATTGCTCTTGAAGACTTTCTTATATCTGGCATTGATAGAAGCAAAATAGCTTCTATGATTTATAGCATTTACAAGAACAATGGTAAAGGGATTGGATTCTCAAAAGGGAAACCTAATGAGATCAGTCTTACAGCATGTTGTGAATGCATTAAGGAAGGATTGATTTGAACCTGAAGGAGCTAAGTCTGAAACTGTTGTTCAGTCAGAATCTGAAGCTTCTAGTTATAGAACTAAGAATATTTCAAAGTCAAAGAACTTTAAACCTAAGGCAATGACAAACTCTGACTCTAAGACTTCAAAGATCAAGATTCTGAATAGATCAGAATCTGTTCCTCAGAGTCTGTTGAACTCAGAGTCTGGTATCTTAAAGCCTAAGTTTCAAAGGGAAAAAACAGTTGTTGCTTCTTGTGAATCAAAATTGAAAGGTGTTAAACCTAAGGTATTGAATGATCAGAAGCCATCAAACTTTCAGCACAAGGCACAAGGGAAGAAGAGTAAAACTTCTAGTACTAACCTAAAAGGACCCATAAAGATATGGGTACCTAAATCTGAAATTGTCAATGTTGCAGATATGCCTAAGAGCAAAGGAAAAGCAAAGATCATGGTACCTAGACAGCGGTTGCTCAAGACATATGATAGGAGAGAAATCTATGTTCCTTACCCTAACAATGAAAGAAGGAGGAAATGTGAAATTTGGGACATGCTAACTGGAGATTAATCTCTAAGGTTAGTAAGTTACAACTTGTCAGAGGCTTACCTAACATTGATTATCATTCATATGCACTCTGTGGTGCATGTCAGAAAGGGAAGATTGTAAAATCTTCTTTTAAAACAAAAGACATTGTCTCAACCTCCAGACCCTTAGAATTACTCCATATTGATTTGTTTGGACCAGTTAACACTGCATCCTTATATGGAAGTAAATATGGATTAGTCATTGTTGATGATTGCAACAGATGGACTTGAGTAAAATTCATGAGAAGTAAGGATAATGCTTATGATGTATTCAGTAGCTTCTGCACTCAAATACAGTTTGAAAAAGAAATGAAAATTTTAAAAGTCAGAAGTGATGATGGTGGAGAGTTTGAAAATAAGCCATTTGAGTCTTTTTGTGAAAAACAAGGAATTATCCATGAATTCTCTTCTCCTAGAACTCCACAGCAAAATGGGGTTGTAGAGAGAAAGAATAGAACTTTGCAAGAAATGGCTAGAACCATGATGCATGAAAATAATTTAGCTAAACATTTCTGGGTAGAAACAGTGAATACAACATGTTATGTCGAAAATAGAATCTATATCAGACGTATCTTGGAGAAAGCAACATATGAACTCTTTAAGGGAAGAAGACCCAATATCTCTTACTTTCATCTATTTGGATGTACCTGTTACATTCTAAATAATAAGGTTTACCTAAAGAAATTTGATGTCAAAGCCCAAAGAGGAATCTTTCTAGGTTACTCTGAAAGGTCAAAGGCATACAGAGTGTATAATTCAAAAACACAATGTGTTGAAAAATCAATGCACATCAAATTTGATGACAAGGAGCCTGGAAATAAAACTCTAGAGAAAGGTGAAAGTTTTGCAGATATGCAGGTGCCTGAAGATACTTCAGAACCTGATCAGATTACTGAATCTGAAGACAGTCTAGAAGCTGAACCCACTCTAGAAGCTCATAATGAAGAAGCTTCTGATGAAGCTCAAGATGGTTCTTAGCAAGCTAATCAATTCAAGAATACATTCAACTACAAGTCTTCACATCTTGAGGATCTAATCATTAGAAACAAAGAGAGTCCCAGAAGAACCAGATCATATTTCAGACAAGAAGAGCCTATGATGGGATTGTTATTAGTGAAAGAGCATGCGACTGTTGATGAAGCACTCTCAGGTGATGGATGAATACTAGCTATGCAAGAAGAACTCAATCAATTTCAGAGAAATGATGTTTGGAATTTGGTACCCAAGCCTCAACACAATAACATTATACGAACAAAATGGGTATTCAGAAACAAGCTTGATGAACAAGGAGAAGTAGTCAGAAACAAAATCGAACTTGTTGCTCAAGGTTACAGTCAACAAGAAGTCATTGATCATACTGAAACATTTTCCCAGTTGTAAGATTGGAAGCAATCAGGTTACTTCTATCCTATGCAGTAAATCATGGCATTAGATTATATCAAATGGATGTCAAGAGTGCATTTATCAATGGAGTGATATCTAAAGAAGTGTATGTCAAGCAACCTCCTGGTTTTGAGGATCTTAAATATCCTGACCATGTTTATAAGCTTAAGAAATCACTATATGGTCTAAAACAAGCTCCTAGAGATTGGTATGATAGACTAAGTAATTTTTGATTGAAAATGATTTTAAAAGAGGTCAGGTTGACACAACACTCTTCAGAAGGACTCTTGAGAAAGACATACTGGTTGTTCAGATTTATGTTGATGATATAATATTTGGTTCTACTAATGCATCTCTTTGCAAGGAAATTTCTAAGTTAATGCATGATGAATTTAAAATGAGCATGATGGGAGAATTGAAGTTCTTCCTTGGAATTCAAATCAATCAATGCAAAGATGTAGTGTATGTTCATCAAACAAAGTACGCTGAGGAGCTTCTGAAGAAGTTCAAGCTTGAAGCTTGCAAAGTGATGAACACCCCAATGCACCCAACCTGCACCTTAAGCAAAGAAGATACATGATAAAAAGTTGACCAGAAGCTGTATATAGGTATGATTGGTTCTTTGTTATACCTCACTGCATCTAGGCCAGATATTTTATTCAGTGTATGCTTGTGTGCAAGATTCCAGTCACATCCTAGAGAATCTGATCTAACTGGTGTTAAGAGAATCTTTAGGTGTCTGAAAGGAAAAACAAATCTTGGACTCCTCTATAGGAAATCCTTAGATTATAAGTTGGTTGGATTTTGTGATGCTGATAATGCTGGTGACAGGATTGAAAGAAAAATCAACCAGTGGAAACTGTCAGTTTCTTGGTGAGAATCTGATATCCTAGGATAGCAAAAGACAAGCAACTATTGTTATGTCTACAGCTGAAGCTGAATACATCTCAGTTGCAAGTTGTTGTACACAACTACTTTGGATGAAACATCAGTTGGAAGATTATCAGATTAATGCTAACAGTATTCCCATCTATTGTGATAATACTTTTGCTATTCGTTTGTCAAAGAATCCAATTCTACATTCTAGAGCCAAACATATTGAAATCAAACACCACTTTATCAGAGATTATGTTAAAAAAGGAATTCTGTATATACAATTCATTGATACTGAACATCAATAAGATGATATATTCACTAAGCCTTTAACTGTTGAAAGATTTGATTTTATAAAGAAAAATCTGAACATGCACTTTGTGTCTGATTAAAATGCTTGCCTCTGAATAGGAATTTAGGTTCTGAAGTTGTTCAAAAGCTACAGTCCATCAGAAGCTCTTCACTGAGGTTCTGATGAAAATGTGCTTCTGATGACATCAGCATATGAACTCCAGATTCTGGATTTCTTGCTTCTGAATAGTAGTGTTAGTGGAAACGTTGGAAGTTACTTTTTAGTAACACCTGTCCCACTAACATGGCAGTTACTTTGAGAAATTATAACGTGGCTTATTTGTATTGGTGTATAACTTAAGAGGGCAATGATGAATTTATGCTTTGAATGTACTATCTCGCGCCCCATGTGTCATTAATGTTGTGTTTGTTTGTCCCCTTCTGAATTGCAAACGTTTTTACTAAAAACACTTAGACAAAAACACACACTTCTCACTTCACCACCTACACTTTCTGATTTTAGACCATCTTTCTGAAAATTCTCTTCGTTTTCAAAATCAAAACCTAGAACCCTAAAATCTTCATCAGATCACATGGCTTCATCAAGTTCGATCAAGATACTTCCATACAATTGGTGAAACTTATCAGATTAAAGGACGAACTATGAAGTTGGAAGAAGGTGAGTTAACCGTTCAAGTAGAGAATCCAGTGGATTTCATTTCACTCACTCACCACAAGTGCGACCTCACAAATTATCTGAAGTATCAAGATTTGGGTGGTTACTTCAATATGCTAAATGGTCCTACTTATGAGAATCTGGTTAGATACTTCTAAGTTAGGGCAGAAATCTACGAAAAATATGCTGCTGAGTTGGAAGAACAAGAGAAGGTGTTGATTGATCCAAGTCTTGAAGGGAAGACTAGAGAAGATATGGGTTTGAAACCATTTACAAGGACAGAAGCCCGTTCAAACATAATGGGGATTCCAATCACCATTACTAAAGAAATTATTGGAAGAGCATGTAGAAGAGATGTTGAAGGCTCTTTCCAATGCAATATGAACAAGAAGACAAGCTCCTGGATACCTGTTGTACGTGATACTATGTTCAATGGCAGTGCTAAAGGAAAATACAAAGACATGCAGAAAGAACACAAGGTTCTTCAGAAGCTGATGCAAGAGTGTTTCCTACCCAAGGGTGGAGGGTTAAATCAGCTGTCATTAGAACACAAGGTGTTCTAACACTTCCTTGTTACATTTGATAAGGTAAACCTGCCAAGGTATATCTTTCATCACATGTTATGGGCATTGAAGGAAAGCCAGGAGAAGAAAAGAAGCTTTATTCCTTATGGAAGGCTGTTATCAAAGATCTTCCATCAAGAAGATATTTTAGAAGCTATCAGATTGTCTAAAGCAGTCAATGATGATCAATTGGGCAAAGTGGTTGGCAAGTACATCAATGCCAACACATTGAAGCATATGTATCAAGTCAAGGAGTTTGAAAAGCTAGAGACTGATTTACAGGAGTCTATGATCTTATCCAACCTTATGGATGATTTTCCCCCAATTTCAAAGGAAGATCCTGAGGTACGTGCTGCATATGTATATGAACACTTCAAAAGGACTGGAGAAGTCATTAACTAAAGTGTCATACCAGACACTATGTATGGTGCTCCACTGAAGATTGCTTCTAAGAGAGAAAGTCTCTTCAGAAGTTGTTGAAGAAGAAGCTTCTGAGCCACAGCCTAAGAAGGAAAAAGGGGAAGTTAATGAAACTGTACCTACTCTTCCATCTATTCAAGAAGAGGTTGAAGACTTAGAGCCTGTAAAGGTTCTTGAAAGGAGACCAAGGGGAAGCAAATCTGTTGGTTCTTCAGGATCCATCCCTGCTCAACCAAAGATTCAAAAGAAGAAAAGAACCCTTTTGAGGAAGTTGAAGGAATCTTAGTATGTGTTGGAAGAAGAATCTGAGATTGAAGCTACTACTGAGTTGGTTACAAGGGAAGTAAGAAACAAGAAAGCTGTTGATGTTGTTGCTCTACAACAAGTTTTGCAAATTGCAAGTGAGATTGAAGTTCCTACTTCTAATTTGGTTAGGGAGAATGTTAGTGAAGATGCTCAGAAGGTGATTGAGCTTGCTGAAGATATCCAAGAGTTTGTTACAGAAGAAGCTGGTGAGTTACTGAAGATCACAGCTGAACATCAGGGAGAAGAAGGCACCTCAGAAGATGCTGCTTCAAAAGTTACTCAAGGTAACAATCCTTCTCACAATACCTCTAATAATATAACAGATCTAGATACCTCATCACCCTCATCTAGCTTAGAAACATCCCCAACCCCATCACCAGTTAACCAAACTTCTAAACTTGATGATGTTGGTACTTCTGAACCATTGTCTATAGATGATACACTTGGTGCTTTAGTTGACTAAAGGCTTGGATTGTGTAAGAATCTGCCTGGTGATCACTGGTTCATGCCATAGTTTGCTAGGCCTTTACAAGTAATAGCCCTTAGTAAACCTGATCAGACAACTTCTGATAATCCTGAAGCTACATCCTCATCATCTCAACCTAAACCTACAACTCAAACAAGTGATCCATATTTTCTTGAGGAACTAGCAAATCACTACAAAGGTGAATTACCAGGTGTTAGGTCAAACTTAGAAATAGCCTCTAAAACAGCTCTTGATATATCTGTTTCAGAATGCCCCCAACAACATCAACCAAACTCACAAATGGCCTCAAACACATGTTCTGAACTTATCATTGATCCTGACTTTGAGCCATATCATCTTAATGCCAATCACTCTAATATTTCCTTTGGAATGGCATTAAGAAATCTAGCCAACAAACAATCTTTCATTCTTAAACAATCTGTCTCTGATGATAGTCTTTCATTATCAGGAGATCAGATTCTCAATGTTCAACCCATTAGTGTAGCACTACCTTCAGTATCTTTAGAAGCTACACTTAATCCTCAACCTGTTCATGAACACTCTACTGACCCTGACTTCGTAATCACATCAGACTCTGATGTTGAAGATGAGCATGTTGTTCAAATCAATGCATCTTCAGACTCATCTGCACCTTTTGTCTTAGAGCCAGTTCATGACATACCTTCTTCCTCAACTACAAATACTTCCCAACTTACAAATGTCTCACCCTCACCTACCTTTCTTCTAGACTCTGTTATATTAAAGGAGGTGTGTGATAACATTTTCAAGGATTTGAACAATCTGGTGAAGACCAGTAGTAACTTTGTTCACAAGGAAGATTATGTAAGTGAATGGAGTAGAAGTCTCTTGCAGATGTGTGAACTTAGATTATGTGATGTGTGAACTCCAGAAGATGTCTTTGGAAGTTGTTACCAGTATGCAAGAAGTAGAGGTTACCAGAAATCAAGAGAGAAGCAAGCTGTACATCTCAGACACACTATTTTACTTGGATGCTTCAAGTATTATCCCTGCTAGTGTGCACTCTGAGAATTCTGATTTCAGATGGATAACCAAGTTGAAGATTCAAGCTGATGCTCCAATTCTTGAGAAATTGAACAAGAAGTTGTAGAAAGATCTCCTAGAGTAAAGATTGATGTATGTTGAACTTCAAAGGAAGATAATTATTCAACAAGAAGAAGCAAAGGTCAGAGAAGAAGCACTTGTCAGGGATACAATGATATCAAAGAATCTATGGAGAAGCAATCTGACAAGACAAATAACATGATGCAAGACATGATGGAAATGATGAAGAAACAAGCCAAGCCTTGGATTGCACACATTAATAGCTTGTTTACTTTATGTTTTGTCATTGTTTTTGCTTCTGAACAATTTGTTTTACTGTTTTGCTAAGTACTGCTTCTGACATATTTTTATGCTATGACTATGCTTCCGAATATATTTTTTGTGCTCTGATCACTTTACCTTTATAGAATTAATCTCTTAATGTTTTTCCCACTTCTCTTATTTTTGTCTTTATTTTAACTTTTCGTTGATGAAAAAAGGGGGAGTAGATGTAGTATTTATTTATAGGCTCTGAGCCCCATTAATTTAATTCTTAACAAATTAAATTAAGAGAACCTGCTTCTCATCTCTTAGTCCATTGATTTAATGTGAGATTATTCTGAGTGTTACTACAGTTTTTTAAAATGAATTTAATTAACTTGTATAGAACTTAGGGGGAGCTTACAATCCTCACCTTAAAGGGCTATTAAACTTAGGGGGAGCTTACAAACCTCACCTAGAAGTCAACTTGTTAATTAGATTAACAACAATTGAACTTTTTAAATACAAGTGTTTGTCATCATCAAAAACAAGGGAGATTGTTGGAACAAAATGTGTTTAACAATACCACTTTTGAGTTTTGATGATAACAAGGTATTAAAAAATGTCAATTGGATATGCTAATATTTGTTCAAGCGTGTATGACCATAGACAAAAAATTGAATGTCTTTAAATGAAGCATAGGTTCTGGAAGAACAAATGAGAGCAATTAAATCTACAAAAAGGAAGCTTAAAGTTGCAAGGAAGCATCTGAAGAAAAGAGGTTCTGAAGACAAGAGGTTCTGAAGATAATCAGAAGCTGACGTCAAGCATTCTCAGAAGCTGAAGACTACCAGAAGCTGACGTCATCAGAAGCTGAAGATCATCAGAAGCTGAAAGATTGGAAGCTTTAATATTTGTCAAGAGCTGTTTTAATCATGCCTATCATTGCAGAAGGAATAGAAGTTTAAAGCAACGGCTAATTCAGAGGAATTTGAAGTCATTGGATGCTTATCCTTGAAGAACGTTGGAAAAGGACAATAGTACAATTGTACAACCACCTTCTCCACTACTTTGTTTTGTGTCTGCAATAGTACAACAACAACAGCTGTGACTACGCTGGTATTCCTCTATACATGGAATGGATTTGAAATTGTTCCTTCATAGGACAACAACAAAATCAAGCAATAGATCATTGGTGATTTGATCAAGCTTCAAACGACTCTTTTTGATGTGCTGGCATTCAACAACGTATCTTTCACACCTCTATATAAAGGAGTGAAGACTTGAAGAATTGCAAGACTCTCACAACAATTTTACAAGTGCCAAACTTCTGCTAAAATTGTTTCACATCAAAGTTCACTTAGAATTTCTTAACAACCTCCATATCTTAGAAATTCTAGAGTCTTAAGAGTCTTATCTGATTTGTATTGTGAACACCACTGATTGTATATCAAGTGTTCAACCTCAAACTATTTTCTTTGTAATTCTATTTGAGTAGAAGTCTCTTACAGTTGTGCTTGAGCATATGAAGTCTCTTGATTTTGTTCTTGAGCATAGGAAATATCTTGCAGTTATACTTGAGTAGTTTGAAGTATCTTGCTATTTTGAGCAGTGAGCAGTTGTAATCAGATATTGATTATTTTTAGTGAACTCTCCATTGAAGTGCAAGGGGGATATGACTACTTCCGGTTTGTGGAAGGAACCTGTATAATTGCTTTGTGTCCTTCTTCTCTCTCTCTCTCTCTCTACTTATCCGCTGCATTTAGGCTCTGATTATCACTTCAGAAGCTGAACTCTATCAAGTTCTGAACAATGACTTCAGTTTAAGAGAAGAAAAAGAAACCACAATTCAACCCCCGCTTCTTGTGTTTTTCTCACCTTTAGTATAATAGTTCATAGTTATGGAGAATCATTCTAGTTAAGTCACTTCAACAATTTATTCTAAAAATTGATTATAGTAATCGGTTTCAAATTTCAATTATATTGATTATAATATTTTATTATATTGATTAAATTAATTTTAGTGGTAATTTTATGAATTATTCATCTTTAGAATTTATAGTAGAATGGAAAATATAAAAAAAAAATATAAAAATGATACGTTTTAGTGACAGTCAAACTGTAGGTAGAGGTCCATAATGTATTTAAAAATGGTCTCCTTTGAATTACCTACGTTCCTTAGAATTACCTACGTTTTTTCCGTAGGTAAATGTGGAAAACATGTAGTGACAACCATTTGACAATGACAGACAGATTTAGCTACGGAAATTTGTCATATAGTGACGGATTTTGGCTGTCACTATAAGTCAAATTTTTTGTAACAATACAAAGAAAGTATCGGTTGAGCTCGGACGTGTGCCCGGACCATGTGAAAGAAAACAAATAAAGAATGCAAAAATAAAATAAAATCAAGTGTTATTAGAGCTATTTGCATGTGCTTTACATTGATTACAAGGTTCACCATGTTCAATTGCAATTTGGTGGATTTATATGGTTTCTCATTCAATTTCGAAATTTTGATGTTACTGCAGCAGCTTTTTAATTTTAATTGTTAACCAATTTATTGAATAGTTGTTGATGGGATTTCAATTTCTTGTTTCAATTTGTTCAGTTAATTCCCCTTTTCGCTTGATTATTCAAAGGGGTTTGATGGTATTCAATGAACATTCACAAAAACTTACAGCATGAAGGAGGAGCATGAAGGAGGTCATGGGTTGTGTCTTGTGTGGTTTTCAATTGAGGGAAATGGAGGGGATCAGGCCCGACAAAGAGACGAGGAATTAATCAGGTTAATAGGTCTTTACCCCTGTGTAACATAAGTTATTTCCTGTAAAATATTTTTTTTGATTTAGCCTATAAAAAAAATTTGTTTTGATTTACCTCTTAATAGGCTAAACAAAAATAAAAATTTGTTGAAAAAAAAAAAAAATTGGTTTTTATCTGACCTTTTAGATGAGAGACGAATGGAAGAGAGAGAAAAGAAATGTTAAAATATGAGCCAAGCATAAAAAATGTGTGGTGTATCACCCATCTAACGGTTTAGATTATACCGTGCGAGACTTGTTTCTGTCATGCATGGTAGAAAGCGCCGAGATCTGATTGGTACGCTTCATGAACAGTTGTTTAAGAACCGCTCCTGTTTCTCAACTTCGGATCTTACGTTTCCTCCCAAAATTAAACTAGGACTCTGTTGCTTTGTCCTTTTTGTCATTGTTAAGCTGACTTATATTAATTGGAGGCTTTGTTTGTTGGATAAGGTGAAGTTTTCAATATGGAGCATTGTTGGAACCCACCCAGCTTTGAAGAGTCAGGCTCAAGACAGAATTCTTCGGATAAGGCAATGTAAACTTTTCACGCAAACAAAACACTCAATTAAACCAACAAGAATTAGGTTATCCCTCAAAAAACTTTTAATTATTAGTGCATGATAACTTACGTTTGGCAGAGGTTGGACAACAACAAAAATTGTAAGAGATTCAAAATAAATTATCTATCTGAGAAATTATCAAATTTAAAAGAATCACGTAATTCTTTAATAAAAAGATAGTCGCATGTTTCATTATTATTTGGTTGTCAAGTTTGCTATTGCTTCGTCTCCAAAAAAAAGAAGGTTGGCTACTGCTTGAAATTCTACTATACAAATTGGATTTTAAAGTCCTATGCTGATCATAACTATTGGAATGATAAGGTCTTGCCTTTCTATTGATTTTCAATGATACATATACAATGTCAGTTTCTCTGTATGTTTGCTATACGATCATGACTATTTAATGACAATTATATTCTAATAATAACAATAATATTCTAATAATGATAATGATATTCTAATACACCCCGTAGTCGAAACGGAAGGCTGACGAATGTTGAGACTATCACGAAAGTCCTTTGGTGAAGAGTTGCAACGGAAGTCCTTTCGTGAAGAGTTGCAACGGAAGTCCTTTCGTGAAGATGTCAGTGATTTGGTAACGTGAAGGGACATGTAAGACTCGTACTTGGCCGTGGGCGACTTTCTCACGCACAAAATGTATATCAATCTCGATGTGTTTGGTGCGCTGATGTTGAACTGGGTTGCCAGATAAATAGACAACACTCACATTGTCACAATAAACCAGAGTGGTTGTTATGACTAGGCAATGTAGTTCCAACAGTAAGTTTCTAATCCAACAAGATTCTGCTACTACATTGGCGACTCCGCGGTACTCGGCTTCGGCACTGGACCGAGAGAGGGTGTGTTGGCGTTTGGCAGACCACGAGAATAAATTGTCACAAAGATAAACACAGTAACCATAGGTGGACTGCCTGGTGTCTGGGCTACCAGCCCAATCTGCATCAGTGTAAGAAACCAATTTGATGACAGAGGAGGGATATAAGTGAAGGCCGAAATCAATAGTGTCATGAATATACCGAATGATACGCTTAAGTGCTGACATATGTTGCATTTTAGGGTCATGCATGAACATGCATACTTGTTGTATTGCATAAGAGATATCGGGTCTTGTGAATGTTAAATATTATAATGTTCCTGCAAGACTCTGATATTTAGTTAGGTCATGATATGGGTTTCCAGAAGAGCCACTGTGTTTTCCCTTGATGTCGACTGGAGTGGGTGATAGTTTGCAAGAGGATATGCCTGCTCGTTCTATAATTTCCTCTTCATATTTTCTTTGAGACAAGAAAAGACCACATGAGTGTTTAGTGATAAATATTCCCAGAAAATAACTTAGAGGACCCAAATCCTTCATGGCAAATTCAGAACTAAGTTTATACATAATAGAGTCACGAAGAGCATCAAACGAAGCAGTGAGAATTATGTCATCCACACATAGAAGCATATAAGCAGTATCAAGGCCCTGATGAAAAATGAATAAAGAATGATCTGATATGTTGTAACCCAATGTGGCAACATAGTTAGTGAATCTTTGGTACTAGGCACGTGGTGCTTGTTTTAAACCACAGAGATATTTCTTGAGGAGACAAACATGCTCACGATATTGTGGATCACGGAATCCAGGAGGCTGGTGCATATACAAGGTTTCGTCAAGATTTCCATGCAAAAAGCATTTTTGACATTTAGTTGATAGAGACACTATGATTTGGATATTGCAATGCTAAGTACCATGTGAATAGTGGCTGGTTTGACGACAGGGCTGAAGGTTTCACCACAATCGACACCTGATTATTGATTAGCACCATTACCTACAAGCCGAGCTTTGTATCGCTCAAAAGAACCATCAAATTTCTTCTTGTGCCTGAAAATCCACAAACATCGAATAACATTAGCATTAGAGGGACGAGGAACTAATTCCCACGTCTTATTTTCAATAAGAGCATAGTATTCGTCTTTCATGGCCATTTCCCAATTAGATCTCTTAATGCATTAATGTGATTTGTAGGTAAATGATAGATAGTTTGGTGGGTTGATGTGTGTAGGTTGAAAAGCGTACGAGGTTTGACAATACCGTGTTGTGAACTAGTTCTCATTTGAGGTGAATGAGGTGCAGGAGGGGAAATAGGTGTTGGAATCGGTGGAGAAGAGGTGGTAGGTGTTGTTTGTGGAGATTAGGTCGTTGTCTGGGAGGGAGAAGGTGTTTGAGTCATGGGTGTAGGTTGTTGGGCCGATGAGGTTGGTAATAGGGGAACGTTTGTGTGGTTTGTGGTTGGAGGAGGAGGAGTTTGTTGGGCTGCTGGTGATGGTGATTGAGTGGCGATTATGTTCGGAAAGGGGGCTGTTGGATATGTGGTGTACAAGTGTGAGGGAAGTAGGGGGATTATGCCATCATCTAAAAAGTTATAGTCAGTCGTTGTAGGAACATTCATGGTGGAAAAGGGAAACATATTTTCCTAAAAAATGACATGTCGAGAAATAATGATTTTACGACTTGACAATTCGTAACACTTATAACCTCTATGGTTAGACGGATATCCTAGAAAGACACATGGTGTAGACTGAGGTTGGAGTTTATTCCAAGTGGTGGATGGAATTAATGGATAGAAAAGACATCCAAATACTCGGAGGTGTGAATAAGACGGGTCTTTTTGGTAGAGAATTTTGGTGGGTGATTGGAGAGTGAGTTTCTTATTTGGAAGTATGTTGTGTAGGTAAGTGGCCATTTGAAGAGCATGGTGCCAGAAAACTGGTCGAATAGAAGCATGAGCAAGGAGGGTTCGGATTATATTATTGATTGTACGAATTTTTCTTCCGGCTTTTCCATTTTAAGGGGAGGTCTGAGGACAAGAGAATCGAAAAGACATTTCATTTTGTTCACAAAAATTATGAAAAAGAGCATTATTGTATTCCTTGACATTGTCACATTGAAAACATTTTATTTCACATTCAAATTGTATTTTAATTTGAGCACGAAATTGTAAAAAAAATGGAATGTACTTGTGATTTGTTTGAGATTGGAAAAGTCCACAAAAAATTAGTAAAATCATCAAGAAATAACACATAGTAACGATGCCCTCCGGAGCTTAATACTGGAGAAGTCCAAAGATCACTATGAACAATGTCAAAAGGCATGCAAATAAATGACAATGAATTATAAAGGGGCAATTTTATTTGTTCCCCAAGTGGACAAAAGTGACAAAAGAAATCATTTCGAAACTTATTACATAACAAAAGTTTGTTCCGATGAAGAGAATTTAAGATAGGAGCTCCTGGATGTCCTAAACGACTATGTCATAACTCATTAGATGAAGCAACAAAGGCGGCTGGTGGTAGTACTGTTGTGTTTGGTCTTGTGGGAATAGGGTAAAGGTCGCCAGAATTGTTACATCTCATTAAATGTGTTCCTGTCTGGAAATCCTTCACAGAAAAACCAAGATAATCCTTTCTGAAAGAAACAAGGTTTTTGATAAGTTTTGGTGCATGCAAAACATTGTTTAAGGTTAGGGAATTCAGTAAAGATGCATTACCACAACCAATTACAGGAATATGATGACCACTTCCAACAATAATATTATTACTTGTATTAAAATAAGATGTGAGATTACCTCCATTGCCCGTCATATGAGAAGTCGCTCTGTTGTCCATATACCATTGATTATCAGGAGGAGAGATGGAGAAAGTACACATAGCAGCATGGATGTCAGTCGGAGAAAAATAAGACGAGGCTTGCTGACTGTTCATATGAGGTATAGCAGTTGCCATGTGAGCTTGCTAAGGTTTAGGACCTAGTATGTGATGAGTCAATAAATTGGTGTTTTTAATATATTATTTGAGTCCATTTTATTTAGATTTGATTTCGTTTTATTTAATATTATTTCTTTTTTAGAATTATTTTACATCAATTCCAAATTATTATATTTCAGGAACAAATATTCTAAAGATTAAACCTTGGAGCAAAAGAAAGGGGTTTGGAGCTGATTCGGGATGAAACTACGAATATTCGGTACAAAATTATGACGTCCCCCAAGTCAGAAGCTTGGCACGGCCCGTGCCACCTCCCAGAACACCTTTTGTTGTTTTTCTGCTTCCCGGACAAGCTACCTATTAGTTTACTTCTGACCTAAAAGCCCGTGGTTTCTTGTGGAACATTTTAGTGTTATATTTCTTAGGGCTTAAGTCATTGTAAACTACAAATAGAGTAGCTAGCTATCACAACAATTCATCTTTTGTTCTTGTAAATAATAAGTGACAATTGTTTCTTTTAATAAAAGTTCACCTTTATTTTATGTTCTTCTTCTTCTTCTTCTCTTCTATGTCTACAAGGAACGTTAGTGGGTAGACTTTTTTGTCTTGGGATTGTTGGATAAGTCTAATGATATAATCCTAATCAAACCAAGCCATAAACCCTAATTTTATATAAATCTACTTTCTAATCTAGTTCACCGTTTTTATAATGAATTAACAAATACCAAACTCATAAAGCGACAACGGAGGGTTAGTATTTGTTAACTCATCATCTCAAATATCAATTCATAAAGCGACAACCGAGCTTTGATATTGGAACAAGTGAATTTAGACAAGGGTTGCGAAACATGAGAATAGTTTAGCAAACCTTGAGACATATAAAGTTTTGTTCTTCAAGGATTCTAATAGCAATCAACCATTAGAATAGGCGTGGTTGCTAGAGGAACACACTCACTGCACTTAGAAAGAAGCTTTTATACGCTTAAGAGAAACTTGTCTTTAGAAAGTAGGTCGAATATAAAGTTTAGGTTTAGGGTTTGTTTGTGAAGGGTTTGTTATTATG
>Ga0315913_1004209_pt1 | contig 17404 bp, 8 predicted proteins | sample MpolsnodulesMG_FD_207736 | JGI IMG/M metagenome (GOLD analysis project Ga0315913, IMG submission 207736) | Medicago polymorpha root nodule microbial communities from Los Angeles, California, United States - small nodules | ecosystem: Host-associated > Plants > Roots > Nodule | place: USA... | reverse complement strand
AAATTATTTTACTGTTTTACCCTTAAACTTAATTAAATAAAAGAAACTACTTGATTTTACAATTTCAGAGACCAACCAATAACAAACACACATCTAAGCTGCTTATTTTATCTCAAACTGACTCATATATTTTCGACAACAAGACATGAACCGGTGAATTAACATTCAAAAAAAAGATCAACAAGCAATAACAAGTTGAATTAAAATAAGATAATAATAATAATAAGACCGTTGACATCAACAAAGTAGTAGTAGAAGTGGTTTTAGATGTAACAAATAAGAGTTATAGATAATATAATATAATAAATAAAAGTTGTTAAAAAAAATATATAACAAAATAATAATAATAATAATTGTTATAAGAATAAGAAAACCTAATAATAATAAAAGTTGTTACAATGTCAATATTGAGATTTGAAATTAATTTAAGGATAATTATGACAATGCAATCAAATTTTAAAAAGATTTGATCCTCTCCCCTTCCCTCCCCTCCCCTTCTAAAAATTGAACCAAACACTTCAAATTAAAAATCTCCCCTCCCCTTCAAAACTCTCGAACCAACCCTAAGTATCATTTTCCATTATATGTTGTGTTCCTAACATGAAGAGTAACTTGCTCAGTCTTGGTTTTAATCAATCACTATGAGCTCCTGATTAAAATCAAGAGTGAACCCAAATAGATCAATGTCTACTCTCTCATGTTATTAAGTGAACATCAAATCCACATTCTGAAACAGAACCAGAATGCATCAGCCACGTGTAGTAAGTCAAAGACTAAACGAAGAAAATAAATAATATATAGCATATGAACATGAAACTATGTATTCTAAGGAAAAACAAGACATCAAAAGAAGAAGAGTCGCAGTTGTGGTGAAGGGAGGACAATGGTTAAGACACATCAGAGCACAATTGAAGGGAGACACATCGAACAGAACAGAGACATTCCATTGATTCCTCTCCTCCACCTGCAACTTCCACCATCTTAGCAACCATCTCCATCTACCGCTCCCCTCTGTGCCAACTTTGCCATGTAAACGTTCTACTTGCGAGAAGAATCCACGGTGGACATTCTTCGATTCTCGTAGGAGAGAAATACACAAATATAGAAGAGAGAAACATATAAGGAACAAAAATAGAGTGAAATCAAAATCCCAACTCAATAGATAACATGAAAAGACGAACCTGTTTGGTCTATCAAAATAACTAAAGATCGGAAAACATGATAACGCAAAGTGTAACTCACAGTGACATGACAATTATAACAAAGCTGGATAGGAAAACATGATAACACATTAACAGCAAAATGAATCATCTCAAAAGCAACAAATAACGAAGCCAAAAGGCTCTTGATCAACAATATCAGCAACCATTTTTTTTTTCAAATCTCAGCAGTCTGCATACTCTCGAATGAAAGGAAGATGAAAAATCATAACACTAAACTAAAGTATCACCAAAGTGACAGGAATGGATTTTGTATAATTTGACGATCAGCTAGTTAAAACTTCAAACATTCTTCTGAAGAATGTGCAAAAAACTGCTAGAAGAATGTATTGTACTTACTTATCTCTTACATAAAACTTAACGTCATAGCATTCTTCCAACGATAAGCCTTACCTGGTTCGTGTTTGAATTTCTCAATGTGAAGAGATGGATCAACATAAAAAAAAACTGGGAAAACAGTTTCTTTCAATTTTTAGTTGCATTCGGCAATAGCAAGAATCCGTCCAAAATAGCATTTAAGTTATACAAATTTAAAGGCCAACAAAAGAATATTATGTGTTTTGGGTGCAAAAGGAAATAGTGCAAGCTTGGCGCAGACTTTTACTATTTTTCATTTTGCAGGCTTTACTTTGAAGATTAAATAAGATCATACATGGCTCACATAAAAGGTCTTCTGATCATTACTTCAATTGGTTTGGGCAGAATTTCAAAATTAATACAACTTAAGGTGGATTCTAACATGGAAAATCATTTCAAGTGATTCATAATGGTTCATAGAATTAGCAGCAAGTTGACTAGAAATTTTATTTTTGCAAACTGGCCTGTAACTACAAACTATATTTTAAAACAAGTTAATAGTCTACTATGAACCATTTCAAGTGGTAATACGTACTAAAATCAACCACAAGTTGATTATATTTGTGTTTATACTTTCCAGTCAAAATTAATGTAGAGGTTACACAAATATTGAACAATTTTGTTTTGAGAATGAGATCAACTCAATGTAGGTGTCTAAAAGGAAGAGAAGGATAAAAGCGCAACTGGTAACACTATGATAAGATTAATTAAACAAAAGCATTCAACATCCTTGTGAAATCCACTTAATCTGTAAGCCTTCAACAACACTTTTAATCCACCAAAATGTAGCTAGAGTGTGTGAGAGATGGAAAGTGCATGTAAAGAGAAGAAGAGGGAACACCGCAATATCTCCTCCTCAACCTTTACCAACTGAACTAATCTTGATTGGTTAATCGGGTATTTTCTTCAAAGTTGGATGAAATCTAATTTATATCTCTTACTGAGAAGAAAATGAATCTTTAGTAGTTTCTTTACATAGGCACAAGATGTGTCTGAGTTCAGTAAGAGTGACATAATACAATAATATGGTGTACAAATCAAAGAAGTGCCATTAAAAAAATTGCAAAAGGACCCAAAAGCGAAAAGGCTATTGGACCAACTGGACATAGAAACTAGCCAACAAAGAAAACAAAAGCAGCAACCAGTTGCAACTATAGAAAATAGCCATGAAACATTTGACAACAAGCTTAGAATGACCAAAGAGCACCCTATTCCAATGTAGCCAAGAAACATCAATAAATGAATCGAAGTGATCTCAATTTTGTGACAATAAAACATAATTCCAGAAATCGACTATTCCCTCTCAGTTCCCCCTAAACCTCTTATTGTACGAGTAAACTTGAGCAGCCTCTCAAATTGCTTTACCAACATCCTATTTGAAGGAAACTTTTAGCATCACATTCTGAATTTGTCCAACGTGAGTTACAAAGTTGAAGAAATTCCCCAGTTGCAACTGATAACAATATTCACGCTCCATAAACACAGAATAACAGTACCTGTGATGTCTTCATTCACATGATCAGCTTCATGACAGAACCATAACCTCGGTATTAGCTCTTTTTTACAAGCTAATACAAACATTACGAAATCAAACAGGCTACAAAGTCGATCCGAATCAATGATCTTCAAAAAATTAATCAGTAATCACCAATTCTTGTAATAACATAGAGATCCAAGTAGCCAAGCTGCAATGTGATTTCCTATTTTACTTCTTCGAGGAGGAAGTGGCTACACTGAACAATAGTCAAATTATTAAAAATGTCTAAGCATATTAACTAAACAGAAATTGTTGGATAAACTTGAAATGCAAAAGATGGATGTCCTATACTAATAATCCATATAATAATTAATTCTCAATTACAAATGGTAATGAATTATTTTATATATATATAATATGTCACTGATTAGGTGAGATAGTTACCTCAAAGCTCAAGGAAGATGTTGGATGTTTTCAATGTGGTTAGCATATCTAAAGGCCTAGATTAAAAAGATCAATTTCTTTTGACTTGACTTGATAATTCTCATCTTCCTCTTCTTTAGTAATCATCCAATTGTAGGGAAGCTGAATTTTTGGTCCAGACCAGCTGATACTTTCTTCCACATAACCAAAGCGTTCAAAGCACTTATGCCTACCAAATATAAGATCAAATTCTTCTTCATTTTCCTTCTCGGATAGCATGCACAATCCCCATTTCTTTATGATCAAACCTGGGCAGGCTTTAAATGTGACATGTGCTCCTGATTTTACAAAGTGGCAATGGTCTTTAGAGATATAAATCATCCAAAGATGTTTTGATCCATCAATTTTGTCCAGTTCCAAACTAAGTGGCATATCGAATCGTTCTTCTGTCTCTTCACCTTCAAAAGAAAGATAAAAAGGATGTGGCAATACCGAGGACAGTGAACCAGAATTTGCAGCAGCAATACTGTTTACCTCAAATGCAACACAAAAGACAAAGCCAAGCCAATTTGCATCCAAATTAGACGTTATTATTCGTATTCGTGAGTCCCCATCAAATTGGTGATGGAACCAATTTGGAATATTTTTCCAATTCCAAGGAACAACAATGTCAAAGGCACGTCGAACAAAACCAGGTTCCTGGTACCAGGGGAAAAAAAATGTAAATCAGAGCTAGATAGAGATTGTAAGGAAATACACTTACGTGAAAATCATCTTTCAATTTCTTTTAATACGAATATTTTTAAAGGATTTCAACAAAGAAGTTATATGATTGTTTTACTTGAGAATGATTTATATGACTTGTTAATAAATTCAAAATTGACCTGGAAAAGAAAAGATCTGCATAGTTTGTTGCTAAACTCATATTATAATTTTTTTCGGCATGAAATTTTTGTTTAAGCATTGTTGAAAATCTACCTTGTTGCACTTGCAAAAAGTTGGAGACAAAAATAGAGATATAAACATAAATGACATGTCGGTATATTTTTGTGCGTAAATATGCATAAATTCTTCTCTTCAAACTGATCTTAAGTGTTTAGAATACATTTTAAGCATGATAACTTGAAAGATAAGTTCCTAAGTTAACTCACACATGCACACATATAAAAAATTTAATCATATGTTTGATTGAGAACTCGTGTATCTTCCAAATTCTTGTGAATTACATGTGATTAAATTCTATCAGAATGAGCAAATACTCTTGTGTAGAATTATCATTTAAAGAACTTTATCTTTTGAAAAAAAAATTAGAAATATCTTCAACATGAGAATATTTAAAAGAGAGAGGGATGTTATGCAAAATACTGACCTTAAGATGTCTTTGCAACCATTGACAAGTATACTTGCTAAAATAGTCTTCGCTATTGGATAGGATGAGCTCCACGTTTGGGCAGTCAAAAACATATAATCCTGATCTATGATCACGCGATCCCGATACAAATTTAAAATAATTTCCCACTAGAGACAAATCTTTTAGTGTAGGTATATGTGGAAAAGTACAAAGCTGATGGCAATGAGCCAAGTTCAAATATGAAAGTCTTCCAAGATTAAGGAAAGTATCAGGTAGTATATAAAACTTGTTTCCTTGTAGACTTAGTCTTTCTAAACAACGTAGCTCTCCAATAGCATAAGGTAGGTGATAAAGATTGCAAAAGCTTACATCAAGAAAAATTAAAGATTCCATATGCGAAGAACTGAGATTCTGTCCCAGCGGAAGAGTTGTAAGTTTCAAGCAGCCACGTAAATCTAGAGTTACGAGAGAAGTAATGGTATTAATGCTATTGGGTATTCCAGCAAGAATTATGCAATCCCTCAAACTCAGGAATCTAAGCTTTGCAATAGCCCCAATGGACTCATGGACTGTGGATAAACTTGTACATCCATCCATGTCAAGGTACTCAAGATTTGATGCCCCGGTAAAATCTGGCGTCTTTTCAAGTTTTGTGCAACCAGAGAGGCGTAGTACTCTCAAAGAACTTAAAGTTGATTCACTGCCAAAATCAAGGTTGACCAAACTGCTGCAGTTTTGCAAACTTAAGAAAACAAGTTCAGTAAGATGTCCAATTGATGGATGGACTTGTGTTAAGTTTGTGCATCCGGTAAAATCTAGCCGCTCAAGTATTGGGGTCCAGGAAAACTCTGGAGTCTCTGTAAGAAACTTGGAATTGCTCAAATCCATCCTTTTCAAATAAAGGAGATCCTATCAAAAAGAAATTAGCAATCATATGTTTTGTCACTTCAGTTAAAGGTAATTTGGCTTCACACTATTGCTACATTCTATCTCAAAATTTGTTCGTTGCATTGCCAGTGCCATCTGACTCATCGGACCCTTTCCCGTTAGTGGGCCCCACCTTTAGGTTTTTTTTGGTTGCCCACTCAGCTCCAACGCCGTTCCAGGTTAGTTCTTGTTCAGTTTTTTTATGGTTATCCAACAAGCTTGCTCTTTAGCCACTCTGTCCCATTTTGGTAGTTCTGTTGTTTATCTATCTCACTCTGCGAGATCATGGATTATAGATTTGGTACTTCTCATTATTTAGTTTGCAATTTGTCTAACTTGTCTCCACCTAAAACATCTCCCCAAATTACCATTTCTAATGGTCCTAAGACACAGGCTATTGGTCAGGTTATTTGTACATGGTCACACTTTTTTATTTTGATATTAGTCAATCAACCCTGCTCTCTCAATCTTTCTTGAACATTTACTTCTAACTCTTTAATTGGTTTAAGGATACTATTTTTTTCTGATGTTGGTTTCTATTTAGGGACGAATGTAATACAAGTATGACATTAATTTTTTAAAGCAATTGAAAAATGGAAAAGAACTATTGAAGTACCTTGCGACCTTCCCACAGTCGTTGAATGTTACTATGAGGCATATTCAATTCTACAAGATGATATGGCTCAAAATTTGACAGCACAGAAGTAAAAGGGTATCCATGCCACAGAAGATACCGCAGGTTGTTGGAAAGAACATTAAGATTTCCTGAAAAATTGTTATGATACAAAATAAGAAGTCCAAGGTTCCTCATATTTGAAAATCCTTCAGTCCTGAATTTAGAGAAATTTTCCTTTTGATCCAGAACTATAGCTTTAACATTGTTTGTTCCCTGAAGAAGAAATAGAATAAGCATAATATAGAAAGAAAAAGAAATGAAATTACTTGAACTAAAATTTGTAGAAACATAGAGTTACCTATATACATATTAGAATGTCGAAACTTTTAACGGAAATAAGGAAATCATGGAATTAAATTGTGTTTAAATTAACTATTAAAAACAAGTTTCTAGTTTGATGTTGTTATAGGAAAAAATGATAAAATTGTGACAACCAAAAGATAATCAGAATGATAATAAATAAAACAAAACTCATGGCATAAAACAAATCTTAGCAACACATTGTTCTCTTATGATGGAAATTTCATGGTAAGGGATGGTATGCAGTTCAAGGGTACAAGGCAGACAATACTTATTGGCTAAAAAATATAGACCCGTCACATATATAGTAGTACTGACATTTATCTCCCTCAGAGAAGTCAGTAGAGACACAAACCTCTGATTACTTATTGGCGAAATTTTTTGGTCCATATTTAGTTTTTAGTACTCTATCATTAAACTGTATTCTAAAACTATATGAATGATGACCAAAGACAACTTTTCCAATGTTCCAAGAATATAAAGCGGCCAGAAAACGATTATATGAATTGAAGCTGAAATATGTGTATCTTATTGAACAAAATAATCACATAAACCAAAAATATAGATTAGAAAGAGAACATACACTTCATGGAATAATCAATGATTATCATCAAGGATACACCAAAAAGCATAAATTGCACCCTCTAGTTTAGGAAACAGAATTTGTTACCGTTTTTGTCGTCAAGACATTGTAGAAATCATTGTTTCGCCATAATCTACTCCATGATCCTGGCTCTTCGGGAAATCGGTGCCGAACAATTTTCTTCCCCAGTTCTTGTAACATATCATGCATATGAATCTCCTGATTTTTTAAGGTAATGAGTGATTTCTCAAGGATTCTCGGAATTCCAATGTGAGGGTGTAATCCACAAGCATCTAGAATTCGCTTTACATAAACTTCCCTCTCCCCTTTAAAGAAACAAGCAATGTGCAGAAATATTTCCTTCTCCTCATGTTGTAGTCCATCAACACTCATCTGAAGCACGTCCATAATTTTACTATCTGGGTTATTCTTCAAACTAGCCAAAGCATCTTTCCACTGAGTAGCATCTCGAGTACACAAGAAAGAACCAACTACTTTAATTGCTAATGGAAGATTTTGAGCATATTCAAGTACCTCCGGAATCAACTCAACACAATCACTGTTTTGGTCTTCACCTTTGAAGGCTTTTCTACAAAAAAGTTCATAGGCATCATTACTATTCAACAATGGAACTTCATGTACTGTATCTGCCCCATATACTCTTAGAATATGCTCATCCCTTGTGGTAATGATTATTCTACTACCTCGACAAAGCAATTTGGGATTTATAGCCAAATCCTGCAATTGCTCTAATTGATCAACGTTATCAAGAACTAGAAGGACCTTCATGCAACTGTGAAGCCTATTTATCATAATCCTGGCTATTTCACAAGTATCATATGAGTCTAGATTTCTTTCATCTACAACTTGATGAAGAATTTGTTTTTGTACAGCAACAATGCCACCATCCGTATAAATTTTTCCTGTGTTATGAATAAAACAACAAGCATCAAACTGATAAGAGATTCTATCATACAAAACAGTAGCATGAGTTGTCTTTCCTACTCCGCCCATCCCCCAAATTCCCAAAACTCGAATATCATCATCCTCTGAGCTCAATTTTAGAAGCTTTTCTAATTCTTCTATACGAGGTTGCATCCCAACGAGATCATTGGTAAACCCTGAGAATTTATGATTCAATGTTTTTATTACTGCCTGAACAATTTTTTCGATCTCTGTAAACTCTTGCCTGAAAGAAGAAAAACAATAACACAATTAAATTATCACCTAAGTTAAAAGGAATATATGAATGCATTATGTATAATTTATTTTGTTGGGGGGAAAAATTGCAAGTTGGACAATGAAAGTTGATATAAGTTCAGCAATGAAGCACCAATGCAAACACCATACATTCTAATTTTGCTTAACAAACCAGACACTAGTAATAATTTAAGAAAACGAAAGTGATTCAATATAATTACATGTGTTGGTGTCTAGGTAAAAGAACACGCATTCAATATAAAATATAAATCTACGTCGATAACCAATTAGTTACTGCCGAAGTCAGGAGCACAAGCATGGGTATGACTGCAAAAAAGTAACAGAACATACATATTTTCTTAACAATTGTATGTAAAAGATGTTGAGAAAAGAGTGTTTTATTTTTTACTTACTTCTTTCTTACATCAAATCCAACCAAATTTCCCAATTCCGTCATAGCTTCCTGCCACCGAACGACCTTGTTTCCGTCATATGTGAACTTCTTAGTGTGTGAATTATTAGCTTTGAAAACCTCAATATGCTTTCGAACATGAGATGGATCGACATCATAAAAAACAGGGAAAACAGTTTGTTTCAATCTTTTACGGCAGTCAGCAACAGTAGCCATTTCTTCCAAACACCATGTTGACTCAGCATATCTTTCAGAGAGGACAACAATAGAAATCCTAGAATTTTGAATTGCTTGAAGAAGTTGCGGCGAAAGGGATTCTCCTTTCTCAAGCCTTTGATCATCCTTGAAGGCAAAGATACCCTTTCTTTTTAGATGAGCATAAAGATGATCAACAAAAGTGTTGCGCGTGTCTGGACCTCTGAAACTGATAAACACGTCGTATCTATAGCTTTGATTGTGATTAAAATCCATGGAAGAATTGGAAGCTTCAGCTCCTTGCCTCAAATTTGAAAATGACAAACAATCCAACATGGCACGAAAACGGCTGTAGGAGAAAGGAAAAATGCAACAACAATAAGAATAATTATAAACAAAGTTTTGTTTCGATAAACAATTTAAGCTCTTACCATGAAAAGCACATATGTAAAAGCTACTATTATTTTGCTTAATAGAAAGAAGACAAAAAATTGGTGATGAAGGGATGGTGTCCCATTCCAAAGCATAGAAGACCTTATAAAGGATTTACATTTACATGAAAGGTTCTTGTTACCTGAAAGGTTTGAGATTGAATTTATCTTGAATCAATTAGTTGGAGCTTACTATTCTGAGAAAGCAAGATAGAAGTTATTCATTGGGTGATAGTTGAAGGAAGTCAACAAAATTCTAGAGGAAAGTGGTAAGACCTGCAAAATAACAGAACAAGCTTATAACAACAAAATTCAAGCGGAAAGCATTATAAGACCTGCAAAAGATGTGCTCATCCTTTTGCTTTTATTGACCGATAAAATAGTAAAAAATAATTAATTCAAGGGTGAAATTAAAAAAAAAAATTGCACCAAAACATTTTTTAATATTATGTCTCTTTTATCAATTGTTATAGATTTTTACTTGAGTGTTTTTTCGTAGTACCGAGTGTATTCAAAGTGTTTTTGTTTTTTATAAACCAACTGTATTTTAAGTTGAACCAAACCAAATTTTGTAAAAAAAGAAAAGTTGAACCATATAAAAACTAGATAAGTTCCTTTCAAAAAAAAAAAAACACTAGATAAGTTACCAACAATTTGTTTGGGGTAGCTTTATATAAAACCTATATACTAATTTTTCAAGATTTGTTTTTTTGGGTAGCCGGGGTCTGTTATATATTGTGTTGGGTTTGCCCAAAAAAAAAGATATTGTGTTCTGAAACTCTTCTGAATAAAATGAACAAGAATGTGTCGACACACTAAATTTTAGGTTCGATTCATCTTTATTTTTATTTTTTTTTAACTTGAAGCATATGAGATGATGAACAAATCTCTTTTAGGATACTTTGAAATAATTTACATGAATTTTATACTCACATCAAGTGCATATGTCAATCAATAATAGTTTGCAAAATAAAATTGTCTCATTTACTCTTGTGCTTTAGAGAAAATGAAGTTTAGTCTCTTCATAGAGTTCAAGGACTATATAAGGAACTTTTTATGGAGTCCTTGAACTTATGAAGAGACTCCACTTCATTGTCATATAGGTAAATTATATAAGAAATGCACTCATATATGTCTATTAAGAGAAAACTCCATCCTACCACTTTTGTCCTTATTGTCAAAATACTTTAACCCCTTGGGATTATTATCAAGTACTTTAATCACTCTAATTATGTATTTTTATCATTTTTTTTATAAGGCAAGAGTCCAATGACATAAAAAAGGAATAGAAGACAGTCCAACAGAGTTGGAATGTCTTGCAGATTTCAGTCTATGTCAGGTGTTCATATATATATATATATATATATAAAAGGAAAAAATAAATACAAAAAGAACTGGGGGACATAAACCTAACCCAATCAATCCACACACAAAGTGTATGCCAACCCAATCGGGTGATACAAAGAAATAAAAACAACACAGGTTGATGTCTAACGTGCGGTGTATGGACCAACCGTTAACACGAAATGGATCCAAGAACCAGCAACTCCTTGCGACAACAACAAGCATGATGTCTCTTTCAAGCCAAACAGTCCAACATCAAAGACTGATGCGGATTTTGAAACCTCCCTCAAGTTCTATAGTGCCAAAGTTCATGAAGGTGAGAGATTTGACTGCCAAGACGGATACGGAACCCCACACCTAGTTACTAAAGTGTGAGTTGAATTTCCACAATTAGTAACTTATATATGAGCTCGTACGACATCCCTACCGCTATCATCAATGTCTTCAACTTATATTCGAATATATCATATCTTTGTCAAACATTTTAACAAAGAATTGGAATATTTTTCAACTTTAATAAACTTTTAATATTTAATCTTTTACATGGATTTTTGAATTCACATAGCTATGTCTATGAATTAATGTATGTACTATAGATAATATTCATCAACTATCACCAAACCACGACACTTTTATAATTTGAATACATTGTATAACATACAAAATATTTTATATATTCTTGATAGTTTTTTTTTTTTTAGGGATCTTGATAGTTAAACTAACTATCGCATAACCATGATACTTTTCCCATTTGTATTTGATCATTGTGTCATACACACAAACTTTATTGCCTTCTTCCTTTGCTACTAAAATAATTATTCAATAACCATTTAAATTTCGACTTTTACTTCTTTTTTTTAGGGAAATTTCTACTTTTACTTGAATGTACTCAATCCAAGATATTGTATATTCAATGCAATAAATAAATATACCAACAACAAACATAACCATAAATATTTGTCATAATCAACTCTTATTTCATGTAAGTTCGCATATATAAGTCATATACTTCACATAAACTTAATAAAACATTTTATAATTTATTTATTTTTTTAAGGATTTATAAATTATTTATTTTCTATTAAAGAAACAATTTTGTTTTAGTTATCATATAACTTATACATGCGTTATAATTTTTTCATTTTGATTTAAAGTTTCATGTTTAAATATGTTGTTTGGTAAATTGAAGTAAGTATCACAATAGAAAATAAACAGTGAACCAAAATCATTACTATTTTCTATAATTTTTCCTATGAACTTTTGACAACTTACTATAAATCAAAATATATCCAAATTATTTTTAATATCAAGATAAGCATGAACCAATAATTTCACATTATCATACACATATACTATGAAATAATCAATTTTAAATGTTTTTTTTTAACACAAAGTAACAATATCATTAAAAATGTCCTTGATATTTTGATAATATATACACACTACTCTCGTATTAAAATAAAACAACTCTTGATGTAGTGTTCTTTTCTTTTCTTCTTTTTTAGGGAAAATGGGGTGGCAGAAGTTGATGTAGTGTTCTTTGTTAAATGCATACCAAAGGACAAGATTCTATTTTTTGACGTAACCAAAGGACAAGACTTGTTTATTTGCCCCGTTGGTTAACTACACGATCTATCAACATTTATGTACTGGGATCACAGCCAGCATTCTTTAAAAAAATATTTTTCGTGAGTTTTGTTTTGGTATTAAAAAATCAAAATTTGCAGAACAAATGAATATATATCATCAATTATGCATCATACGACCAAAGGAGTACGTAGCCAGTGGGCTGTTGGATAATAGTTTAGCCTAGCAAGCCTAATACGATGTAACATATTTTCCTAAAATACAAAGCTACTAAAATTTGACAATTTCTCGTATAGTTTTATGACATCCCATAATGCAAATTTATTATCAATAAAATATATAAAACTAGCTCTTCATTTCTACTACTCAAAATAGAATAACAACTTTTATTCCTATAGTTGCATCAAATTGAATTCAACCAATCAAGATAGAGACCTACCACAAAGAATAATATTTTTGGTAGTTATGAAAACCCAAGAGATTCCTACAAAGCTTCTGAGTTAAGTGCTCATATTAATTTGAGATGATAATTTTTCGCTACAACAAAAAAATAATGCATTCTATGAGTTAATTATTCGTCGTAATTTGAAATTGATATCATTTACAGCAAGGAAGAGATAATGCAACATACGTGCTAAGTGCTCGTAGTTTTATGTTAATCGTAAGGAAATACTTGGTACAGAACCAAATCTAAAAAAACTTTTAAATCTAAAAAAAATAAAAAATAAAATCTTATATTTTCACTCTTCTAGTTCATGCAAACAAATTTAAATGTCCAAAATAATTATCCATCCTCTCAAACCACAAAATGCTCAAATTCATATTGTCAAAGTTTTTTTTGCTTAGGGGGTATTGTCAAAGTTATTCATAGATTTAATGCATATAAAATTAAATGTAAACTCGAAATTAAATAGTTTCATCGAAATCATTTATGTTCAAGACATAAATTAATTATCAAACACTTACATTTCAAGCATTAAATAATAACATTTAGTGTGTAATTTGTATCCAAGAATATATTAGATGAGTGATGATATTTATCTAGAAGATTTTTATCCCGAGAGCACCGCGAAAAACTTCTAGCCAATTAAAGGTCTGCTTGTCCACAAATCATGGAGGTGATGGGTGAAATATAGGAAATGTATTCAACAGCTACACGGTCATGAAATTATCGCTATCCCATTTCTCGCCATACATATCATTTCCCATATCAGAAACCCAACATATTAAAATAATGCTTTTCAAAATTTATTCATGATCTCCTTGAAAAAAAATATTCATGATCATGACGGGTTAAAAAAAAGTGTTTGCCTTCCACCATGATCATGAATAAACAAGATTGAGTGTTCATTTTTCCATCAAAGTCATAGTTATTATTTAACTACAAATAAATCCTTAATGGAACCTAAAGATTGTTAGATATTGTATTAAAGAACTGTTGCGGATAATTTGAACAAATGAAGATGAAAATAAATTATAATGAAGGTTCCACATATGTTCTAAAGCGTGTGTGGAGACACTAAACCTTATGTTTGATTTTCTCACACCAATTTATGCAAACCGAATGCAAATGAGATGACTTGTGAATCTTCTTTAGGATACTTTGAAATTCTTGACATAAATTTTATAAATCACATCAAGTGTACCGATCAATGACAATATACATAATAAACTTCCTTCATTTACTCTTATGCACTAGAGAAAATAAATCATGATTTAAAATTATTTTCAACAAAATTTTAGCTCATAGACCATGCATTAATTTGTGTTATTTTCGGCACTACTAGAGTTCGTCTATTTATAGGGAAATTCTTATCACTTGATGAAGGGAAATAACTCTGAAGAGTTTCTGTAGTGTGCAGACCAATCTCTACACCGTTAATGTTTGCATTCTAATATTGTTGGTCGTTTGGTATATGGGGGTTGAAGTGGTGCCCCTTCATAACCAGAGGCAGATTCATGATTAATTTTTTGGTGTAGTTGAGATAATAGTGTCAAAAAATTTGCCCAATAAAATTAAAGATTATGCACTATTTCATTCAAAATAACGGTGTAAATTTTTTTTGCTTTGAATACATATCTAATTTTTTAAATTTTAGTAACTCCAGATTATTATAGCTTTTTCTCTTTTTTTTCTTTCTTAAAGAATCATAGCCTCTTCTCTTGAAATCCAACTTCCTTATAATTTTTTTTTTAAGAAGAAGCTTCCTTATAATTAGTATGAATAGGAGGTAGATATAAAGCCAAAGTGAGTGGTTTGTGTGTGCATCTTGAATGAGAGATGAGCAAGATCAAATTTGCTGACAATAGCTTTGTGATCGCATAGTCTTCCATAAGTGATATATGTTATGTGTTACCAACATGATGAACAACTTGCTGAGTCTTTTACAACCATTGTTGAAAAGATTACACAATAGAAAGTATAGCTATCAAATGTGTTGGACGACAATAGAAAACTAATCTAGAAGGCCTCTTGCTTATCAAAAACAAACTAAAATCTTGAAGGCCTCTCAGTGAATGAATATTTTATATAACCTAAGCTGCATAATGGTGGTGTTGAAAGAAGGAATAAAAAAAGTTAGTATATCTTTAAAGAAAGAAAATGCCTAATTTAAATTTGGGGTGAGCTAGTATCAACTACTTATACATTTTAAACAAAATCCAAAGAAGAAGCTTGGACAGAAAATATATCATCTGTGAGTCAGTTTTGATTTTGAATATTTGAACAAGTCAGAAAAGAGTTCTTCAAGTATTCTAAGTTGTATGATCCAAAGCAAAAGAAGGTAATCATTGAAGTGAATTCCAATTATAAGACATCAAATTTATTGGAAATTACAGGAATTTGTTGGCGATAGGAAGTGTAAAGCTAAGGATATGACATCAAATTTATTGGAAATACAAAGTGTAGGCATAAAAAAGAATTTGTTGGTGTATTAAAATGAGGGTATAGCTGGAAAAAAAAAAGTTTCGTCATGCACGGGGGACCACCCATTTAGACAAGTGTGAGTCTATTAATTCATCATGCTCACTTGTACTTCTACCGCCATTGACACCACCCACATCAACGGAACCCACCGCCTCGATCACCTTGTCGGGAAGACTGTCAACACAAGGAGTTGGTCAAAACTCAAACCATTGTTGAAACATGAGGGGAGCCGAGGGAACCACCCACATTAGGAAAGAGCAACCACCCTAGTGAGGAAAACACCACATTTTTCCTAAAACCTTAAGGCAATGAGTTTAAGGATCATCTTACTTCTAAGGTATTCAACCTCCACTTTTCTAACTGATATGGGACTTCTAACTCACTTACTACAAAACATTTCTATTCCGTTGACAATTGACACTTCTCATCTTTAATTAACCTTTGACCTGTTAATCGTGCATTCAATACCTTGGAACTTTAGAAATTTACTAATTCACTTGAAACCTATCATTTATGTTCCTTTTTGAGTTCTTATATACATGTTCTAAAAGCACTTGCACTTGTTACCATGACACTGACAGTGACTTAATGCGTGTTTTAAAAGCATTTGCACTTGTTAGTATGACACTAAAAATGATTACTCTTCTCTTTCTAAAAATACTAGCATGGAGACAGACACTTCCATATTCATCTGTTCATTTTCTTATTGCACTGATATGTGTAAATAAATTAAACTAAATTATTATTTTCTTTAGATAAATTACATGTCTTCTGCATTGCACAAGAGTAAATAAGATTGTACCTCTTCCTCCTTTACTTTATTCTTCATTTCATTTAATTTTTAAATTTGTGTTGAATTGGAATTGATCGAAATGAATCAAATGAGTTTCAACGACTACATGTCTTCTATATTACGAGATCCCAGAAAGGTAAATGCGGCAATAAATAAATTTTGTTGGGCGTCACCAAAAAGTGTACTAAACACTAGTATTATTTAAGAACTTTTTTGTCCTCTCTTACTATAAAATTATTATTTGAGTGGTAGAGAGTTCTTAAAAAAAATGTTTAATTATATTAATTTTAATAATTATCTTGGCATAAAGTAATTTGCCGGAAAAAAAACTGCAATGTAACTATCTAAACAACAGATCATTGGTGCTAAATGGACTACGCTGCAACGAATACAACCAACAGGTAATAGGGCAATAAGGGTGGCACTTTGGTGCCTTTAGGGCGGAAATGACATGTGCCATTCGTCCAATAAGGTAGTGCCACGTGGCACTCCTTATTAAAATGATAAAAAAAACAAAAAAGTAGGCTTTAGATTTTAAATGACTATTTTAACAAACAAACAAAAAAGTCTTTAGATTTTAAAAGACTTTATGGTGTTGTATATTGAGTTTGTAGGATTTAAAATACTTTTTACCATATGGATACACATGAATTATATTTAATTGATTTATATTACATATTTTAAAGTTTTTAAAGCACTTTTTGAATTTTTAAGGATTTCAAAGGACTCAATGTTAAGGAGAAGAAAAATAAATTTTACTAAAGTGAATGAAAAAGATGATAAATAAATTCAAATGTTTTCGTTCCAAAAAAAAATCTAACGTTTGAATAGATGTAAATTAAAGTGATAAAAATTTAAATCTTTTAATAAAAGAAAAGTCATTATTGTCTAAAAAATAATAACAGAGTGATTATAACTTTATTTTCTCTTAAGAATCATTTCTCCATATACATGATCCTATAGTAATCTTATATTAATTACACTACAAGAATTTTGGTTTTTAGTGGTGGAAATAATCCCCCAATAATGCAAAAAATCCCTCAGTAATACGAATTACTGGCGGATTTGAGTCCCTCAGTAATATGAGCCTCAGTAATGTTACTGGCGGAATTTTCCCTCAGTAATGTAGTGGGTGAACTGACAAAACATTACTGAGGGATTTTTCCTTCAGTAATTACTGGCGGAATAATCGGCCAGTAAGT
>Ga0315913_1004207_pt1 | contig 17406 bp, 11 predicted proteins | sample MpolsnodulesMG_FD_207736 | JGI IMG/M metagenome (GOLD analysis project Ga0315913, IMG submission 207736) | Medicago polymorpha root nodule microbial communities from Los Angeles, California, United States - small nodules | ecosystem: Host-associated > Plants > Roots > Nodule | place: USA... | reverse complement strand
GAATTTTGTTCGAAAGGAATGGAAGTGTGGGACTTGAAGCATACACTGATGCGGACTATGCAGGGTCAATTGTGGATAGGAGATCGACTACAGGATATTGAACTTTCTTGGGTGGGAACCTTGTGACTTGGAAAAGTAAAAAACAAAGTGTGGTATCCAGATCTAGTGTTGAAGCAGAGTTCAGGGCAATGGCACAGGGGATATGTGAATTACTATGGCTGAGAAGCATCTTGGAAGACTTGAGGATAAAGATTGATGAACCAATGAGGCTCTATTGTGACAATAAATCTGCTATTAGCATAGCCCATAATCCAGTGCAGCATGACAGAACCAAACATATTGGAGTTGACAGACACTTTATCAAAGAAAAGTTAGACAATGGTCTAATTTGCACTCCATATGTCTCTTCCCAAGGCAACCTTGCAGATTTTCTAACAAAGGGGCTGAACAGCAATAACTTTGAAAAATTTGTTTCCAAGCTGGGAATGATTGATATTCATTCACCAACTTGAGGGGGAGTGTTGTAAATAATTTATTTTAATTATTATTATTGGCTATGTGTATTGGGCCCATTAGTTTAGTAGTCTTGCCCATCAAGTTACATTAGCCTATATAAACACATTAGTGGTTGTAAATTATTCAGAACTTTGAAATATATTCAGTTTTCACAAACTATAATGTCTATTACCCTCTAATTGATCAATATTTCTCAAAACATATGTAACTCTTGTATCTATGGTATGTGGAAGCAAGAGAAAAAGAAATGTTTTAGATATTTGTCTGAGTTGTCCGACACGGCTCATATGAGTGTTATATATGTGTCGGACACCGGTCATAGGAGTGTCGAATTAAATAAAAAACAATTTTACTTAGGACACCGATTTTAGTTTTCCGACACGTGTCGGACAAGTGTCATAGGAGTGCCCGACACCGACGCGTGTCAGACACCGCGACACAGCTAGTCCTAGAGGTGTCCATGCTTCATAGTAATAATGGTAACCAAAGTTTGGTCACAAAACAAAACAAATTTGTATTCAGCTTAAGTAAAGAGGAAAAAACAATTATCAGCCATAAAATGAATTTCATGTAAAAGCATAATTTTGTGATTGACCAACAATAAGTTTCTTCAGCTACATTCCCATGACCAGCCATTTCCAGTATGTGACAAGCCAGGTAATTTTTAAAATCCACACAGAAACAGTCAGAAAAACCAACTTTTCAGCAGCAGCAGAAAGATAGAGAAATATTTTCCATAAAACAAAATCCAAATAAAAGAATAAAGGTCTGTTTGGATTGGCTTGTTTGAGCTTATCTACTACCATAAGTTTTAGACTGTTTGGGAGAACTCATGAAAACAGCGATATCGTTCAAAAGCTACTTTCAACTTTTTTCCATAAGTTCTCCAAGATAGCTTATGAAAACAGCTTATAGCTTATACAAAAACAATATAACTTCAAATTTGGTTCTGTTTGATAAAAAATAGCGGATAAGCTAGCCTATAGCAGATGACTTATAAGCTATCTTATAGCTCATAGCGGATAAGCTAGTTGATTGAATTTGTAGTGTTTGGTAAAATTAGTGGTTGAAGTAGCTTATAAGTATGAAATGACATAAAAAGAGGTACATTTAAGTAACATTTGTTTTTTTCAATTAAGATTGCAAGTGTAAAATTGAGATAAAAAGTGATAAGTTATAAGCTACTTGAATTGGCAGATCAAAAAACACCGTAAGCCAGAAAAAATAAGCTATAACCTTGTAAGAATGTGACCGTTACCAGATGAGTTTTTTTTTTTTTTTGTCAAATGAGGTTATAAGATATAAGCTATAAGCTCAAAAACATGTCTTACCAAACAGACCCTACGAAAACAGCTTATAGCTTATATGAAAACAATATAGCTTTAATTTTATCTTTTGCTATAAAAAAAAAACTTAAACATAAGTGGTTATAATAATAAGCGCTTGTGCTATAGAAATAGCTTATACATAAGGGTTTGCGTTGGGATTAGGGTTTTGAATAAGGAAAAAGGTATGCACGAACCTTGTCTAAAGATTGTTTGATAAATTTTTTGTGAGAATCCAAAGAAAACTCGTCGAACCCTAAATCTTTCTCGAGCAATCTACGAACACTTGCAAATGTCAAAGAACTGCATTGAAAATTAAACAGAGAGAGTATTAGAAAGAAAGAATGTTAATTGTTTCGCGAAAAAAGAGAGGAAAATAAGATAAAGAAAGAAACAAACTCGGCTTGTTGCTTGAAGTGAGAAACGCGAGAGCGCATGGCGGTTTCAATCTGAGACTGAACTGCGTCGACATCGTCATTCATCTTCTTCGTTCCATCTTCTGCCATGTTCTCTCTGTTTCTCTCTCTCACAACTTCGATTTATTAGGGTACACACACAGTACGATTTCGGGTCTGAACTCTTTCTCTCTCTACACTCCCAAGTCCCAACTGCTAAACTCTACTCCAACACTTCGATATTTATTTATTTTTTTGAAATTTGAATTTTATATATTTGATATTTATAACATTCTTTTTTAGCATACATATAATGTTTTTTAATTTTATCATTACTAGAATATTCACGAAAACATTTCATTCGCGAATCATGATGGATCGATGTAATTAACTATATTAGTTTGAGCACTATTGTCGATATTAAACATCATGATAGCTATCAGTGACAAATCTAGGTTGATCACATTGGAGGCAATTACTCACACTACATATTTATTTTGTTGAAGGTTCTTGGAACAATGATGGAAGAGAGAATTGAGTAGAATTCCCGATATTTAGGATTCAGCGACGCGATAAGTTTTGTTTACGAACGATGGTGGGGAGGAGGACGATGGTGATGGTGGGTTACAGTGGAGAAGTGGTGGTAGCTGATAATGGAGGAGGATGATGGTGATGGGAGGACGGTGGAGGAGAGAGTGAAGGAATGAGGGTTTGAAAATTGGTCTAATATCAAAGCATTTACGACAGTGGTGATTGTGAGTCTCTATTCGATTTTTGTAGAAAGGAAGCGGTTTACAGAGGAAAAGTGTGAGAAATGAAGAGGATTTTTTGTGTGTGGATATATGTCTCTGCTTGTCTCTAATTGGCCAAATGTTTGGTGGCAGTGCCTGAATATTGTGAACTGTACATCTTTATCAGTTGAAGGGCAATGTTGTTGTTTTGGTGCCCAGTAGGGGTATTTTAGCAACAAAAAAAAACTAGAGCAAACCTATGATTTTTCTAGGGTTTGTTAGCATAATTGTATTCATGTTATTATTATTAAGATAAGATTAAGATTAAGATAAGATATTGTTCAAAAAAGATTAAGATAAGATAAAGATAAAACCTAATTTACAAATTAACTTGGAAGCCATGTGAACATTGATATACAAGGTCTGAATTCAATCTTAGTTTTGCTACTTCTCTATATTTATTATTATTTTTTAACGAAGGAATGTAAAATTTGTAATGTTAATTTCTGTATTATCAAATTATTAAAATGTTGCAGAAATTTAAGTTCATACGAATAAAAAAATATTTTATAATTTTTTTAAGGATTTTAATTAAATATTACGAGGTAATTTATAATTTAATAAATAAATTATTTTTGTATAATGATGTAAAGTTAGTGAGATCTATTTAAATACTTTTTATTGGAGTCCTTATTAATATATTGTCATTGAAGTCGTTGAGTCATTAATATGCACTTTCATTAAAAAATTATAAATAAGTGATGTGTATATGTAAAGTCTATTTAAAGAGGTCCCTTCGAGGACATCTGATAAAATTGAAACGATAAGAGAAATCTATTTAAAGAGTCTTTATCAGTGGATCACCATTGGGATGCTATAAGAAAATAATGGCATGTACCAACCAAGTAGTTTATACTCCATTCGTCCCACAATACATTACACAGTTTACGCATGTCAATGTATAATTTTGAGTTTAAATATCTTAAATAATATATTAGAAAATTATGAAAATTTGATATTTTGAAAATACTCATCGAGACGAATCTAATCACATCTTATATAACATTATTTATCTTTGTATATTAGTAGAAAAATATGATCAAATTAAATTAAGTCAAATTGAAATGGGTCATCTACTGCACAGCCGGAGTAAGATATAATAAACTCATATACATGTACATAGGGTATGGCTTATAATTTCTAAACTCGTACCACTACTGTAAATCTTTCTGAGTCATGCGTTAATGTAAGCTAGTTAATTTGTACTTTGATCTCAACTTTCAACAACAAATCGTCGCAATCTTCACAGTCACCAGCATACTTACTTGCCTCTCATGACGAATTCCAATCCTCCACCAAATTCTCCGCATTCAAACGGCGGCGCTCCAGCATCCCTCCTCCTTAATGAACTCATCGTGGAAATCCTATCACGCCTTCCTGTCAAAACTCTTATGCAATTCAAATGTGTTTGCAAATCATGGAATACCCTAATTTCTCATGATCCCGTCTTCGCCAAATTGCATCTTCATAGATCGCCACGGAACACCCACCTCGCAATACTTTCAGACCGGTCCATCACTGAAGACGAGACAGATTGCAGTGTCGTACCCTTTCCCGTAACTCATTTGCTCGAGGCTCCGTTAACCATCATCCTCGATCGGTACCGATTGAGATTTGTCGACATTCCCAACGATCCTTGCTACCTATTGAGTAATTTGTATTGTTGTATCGTTATTGGTTCCTGCAATGGATTGCTCTGTTTGCGCAATTATCCTTGGACAACATTGCAGCCAGAACAACATTGGCTTCGTTTTTGGAACCCAGCTACTAACACATTATCTCAAATATTAGGGTGTTTAGATAAGTTTTTCAGGTTAACGTTTGGATATGATATTGCAAATGACGATTACAAGGTGGTGGCTTTTTCTGCCAATGAGGTCAAAGTTTTTAGTTTGAGAGATAATGTTTGGACAGATATTACAAATTTTCCCATTGTTCCTTTTGACATTGAGGCTGGTCCTTGTCATCCATATGTGAATAACGGTGTGTATGTGAGTGGCACTATTAATTGGTTGGCTATTCGAAATAAGACTGAATATGAAAGGAATGATATTTCAATCGAGCAATTTCTCATCGTCTCACTTGACCTGACTACCGAGAAGTACTGACATTTGCTGCCACCGCAGGGATTTGTTGAAGTACCACCTGTTGAGCCAGCTGTTACTGTATTGATGGATTGTCTATGTTTTTCTCACCGTTTCAAGGAGACCCATTTTGTTTTATGGATGATGATGGAGTACGGAGTTCAAGAGTCTTGGACTCAATTCCTCAAAATTAGTTTTCAGGACCTTCAAATTGATTATGGCATTAGTGATTCACTGGAATATGATGGTTCTCAATTGTTCCTGTATCCATTGTACCTTTCTGAGAGTGACAGCACACTTATAATGGCAAGCAATCAACAAGGCTATGACGGTCATGACAACCATGCAATTCTCTATAATTGGAGAGATAAGAGGGTTGAGCAAATTACATCCGTTGACGATGAAATATTGTGGTTTCATACCAAGGATTATGTTGAAAGCTTAGTTTCAATTCAACCTTTTGAGTGTAAGTTTCTCTCGATGATTTAATTGTTTGAATTAATTTTAAGTGTTTTATAATCATTAAACTGAATGCGTTTGTTTTGGGTTGTTTTTATATATTATTATAACTTGAAGATAGTCCTCCCAAAAGGAAATTCAACGACTCTTTAATGATCTTTATTTGGTTGGCATTCATAATGTTTTATCCAAAACGAAAGTATGAAGTTGTTCTCAATTTGGGAGGATAATACATTATTGAAAATTGAAATGCAAGGAAAAAGTCATAAGAAAGTAGAAGACTGAAATGTTAAAGCTAGAACCATGTCAATGGGTTGGTTACAAATATCTTTAGACTTGAGCAAATTTATTATCTATTGATTGGTCTATAGATAGATGAGAAAATGAAAATATCATTTTCTCTTCGAACTGATATTAATTGCATTTACTTCAAACTTTGTTATAGATAATGAATTTGATGTACTTATACTTTGTAATTGTATGGTATAAACATTCAAATTGGCTGAGCGTATGTTTCTGAACCCACCCCCTTTGTTACTTATGGGTGAACAAAGCTTTGGAATGAGTACCAACTGTTTTCTGATAGAATAAGTTGAGTTAACCAACAAGGTTTGGCTGTTTGGGTCTAGCCAAAGAGGCTAGACTCCCACAACATGTAGAACCAAGGTTTGAATCTCAGCTGGGAAAGGTATCCACATTCAAGTGTTTGATGCACCTCGAATAGGATTACCTCCAGTAGAGGGATCCTGTAGAAAACAAACAAAAAAGTGTTATACATTTTAAGCATGAAAATGCTTTTGTAAATAATTGTATATGCATTTGATATGCTGCTTGGTTTAGTTTTCTTTATACTAGTTCAAGTTTATCCAAACTAACTTTGGAAACAATGGTTATTACATTTTTGTACTTGATAATGATATTGTAATATAATCTATTTCTTCATATCATAAGCGTCGTGTCAGTTATGGTACTAGCTTTTAGGAATCATGGTTGAATCTAATTTCTTTATTATTATTTTTTTCACAAAGGAATGTGGCTTCACTTTTGAGAATTATACATTCATTTTTTCTGTTTTTGCTCTACATTTTGTATTTTGATGTTTTTCTCTCCTGTGTAATATGGGTCTTTCTTGAATCATAGGATAACTTCAAGCACTTTTGGCATTATTGATGGTCGATGCACGATGGTAGGAAGAAAGGGAAAAAGAGAGACTTATTGGAGCTGCATTTTCTTCAGTTTTAGTACTCATGTTGTATAAGTCATTTTGGCCCTCTTGAATCTTGATGCCTCATTTGGACTTCTTTGAACTGTTGTGGAAATTTACCACAATATCTGTGTTGTTTTGCAACAGTACTCTTGTTTGTGTAAGGGCCAATGGAAGTCTCTAACTGTTTGTGGAGTATATTAGTGATATTTTTGTAGTTGCATAATATTTACATTTAATAATATATCAATTTCATGGTTGGATGATCTTTCCTTGGCATTTTCTGCAAATTTTTCCATAGATTTAAATTGATCTCGCTATTAATTATTTTCACCCACCCGAATTCCATTTTATCCAGTAGTGAAACCATGGTAGAAAGTCAGGTATGGGTCAAGATGCATGTACAAGTACAGGGTCCTCAACAACTAATTTTGATTTCTGCAACTTTTTTTTTCTTTGCTTTGTGTTTTAAGCTTGAAGTCTGAATTTTCATGACAAATTGGTTCTACTTTGGGGGCTAATATATAAGTAATGTATGTAAATTGTTCCCAGTTTCTCTTAGATTCCTTGTAACCAGCGAGGAACTCAGCTTGCAGGCTGTTTGGTGATTTTTATATCAGCATCTGTCACACTAACCTAATTGTGAAAGGTTGTATGAATATGATTATTGTCACATAATCATGCAATTAAAATCATTTTACTAGATGCAGTTACTTTCATCATGTATGTTGTTGATTATGATGGTGGAGATGATGATTAATGTTTGAGTTGGCTAAACTAAAGGGAAGCCAACTTGGTGGTTTATATTTGCTTTGGGAGTCTGTGTCATCTCAATAAGGAGCAGTATTTGGTGACCGAAGGTGGGGTGCCTGGAAAGGACTTCTTCGGGTGGTTCCCATGTATGGTAAAGAGTTTTGCGTGTAGTAGAGGGTTTCAAATTCAGTAGAGATGGTGGTGAGAGGCTAGGGGCCACATAGGTTGATCTTGAAACACCCTGCAGTTGTGGTCGGAGTGCCCATGATCACCATGCACTGGTATGTAGCTGATGAATATTACACACTGGTATGTATGTGTGTGTATTTGCCTAAGAGTACACTCTTGAATATTTTAATGGCATTGTTTTATTAGTTTATAATCTATTGAACTCAGCCTTTAATTTTGTAAAATCTGAAATATTTGGCCTGTTTTCATTCACTCTTATATTTTGTAACATGACAAAAATGCCATAACTATTTTGTTCAAAATTATGTTTTTCACCAACTCTTGTTTAAACTCATATCCTGCTATGAATTCATGAATTTAAATAAGTTCATCTTTGGTTTGATCAAAGGCCTGCAGTAGTGCTGTCTTGACTCTTGTCTGCAAAAAACTTTAGTATTCCTGGCGTCTTCGGCTTTAGATCACAATGATTTATTTCTTTGGTTTGAATCTGGTTTCCAAAAGACGTATTTCAATCGGTGTGTATTTGTGTCTTAGATTTGTTCTTTGATGAACAATACTTCTTGTGCCATGCGACATCATCAGAAACTGTCGTATTTTCTTTCTATTTTTTGTTTTTTATTCTTTAGTTTGTTTGCTGTTATGATTAATTTTCTGTTGATTCTAGCTGTCTCACAATTTACAAATTTGTTGCAGTCTTAATTGGTTAATGTTTTCAGAATGACCTTTTTTGTTGCTTTTTGTGGCCTGTACTTCTGCTTCTCAATTAAAATATTTATAATTTGGTGGGCTTCCACGATGGTGATAAACTATTCTTTAAAGTTTCTTTTGTATAACTCAATGGTTAATGCCATTTTTGTAGGAAATACATTTCCCTTAGTATGTACCTTTGATGAATAAAAAAGAGAAATGATATTTGTACAACCATTTTGTGACAACTTTGGTGACAATTTTCTCTCTAATACTCACATTGTGTTTTTAATTTCTCTCTCTAATGCTTTGGTTTTCGCACCACTATCTACTTTTCTTTGTATATATTTGGTTGTCATATAAGTTGTCCCACAGAAGGTTGTTCAAATAACATCTCTCATAAAAAATTCACCAGAAGGTAAATAATTACATTTGAGATACTTGACGAGCACACACTACTTTTCATCTTAAATTGTCCTTTGACCTAAATGTTGTTCCTGCTGCAGTATATCAAGGTCAACGCATATAGCAAATCTCCTGCTTGTAACACTAAAAATGGATCTACACAGAAAGATTTGGACTGAACAACGTAGTGATGCCATAGGAACATGGTGATTGTATGTAGATTTTTTATATGTAATCAACAACACTGTAAGGCTTGGTGCGCTTGGATTTGCAGATTGCTAAGGAAAATGACACTACTTTTCCACAAGCAGTAATACCACAGATTCCACCAAGCTCACAACCTTCTACCCCATTGGAATTTCAAATAAAAGGAACCCAATAGAATCAGCCTAGGTGAGTATACAAGTTGAATATGTTGCACGACATTGCATCTTATATTTGAAACTCTCCCCATTCATATAGATGTTACATCTTTGTGTAGCCACACTCATCTTTTTATGTTTATCAATAATCTTGGTTGCCAAAAACATATCAAGAGAATTCTCAAAGTGTGAACAGTTTACCTTCAAGTTAAACGGCTTTGTTAATGCAATGTTTTCTTTTACAATTAAAAGCAATACTGGCATATATAGTAGCACAAGATGTTCTAGAAATGAATTACATAGTGACCAAACAGAACAACTAACCAAAGAGTTACATAGTGACCCTCTCCTCTACGCTTAAATGAATTACTCGGCCCAAGTCTGTTGTCATTAGTGGCCGCTACCGGCGCTATCGCGGCGCGGAGCGGCCAAAAACAACTAACCGTGATGCAGCACTCCGCCTTGGAGCGTTTGGAGAAAGCAGGTGGAGCGTTTTAAGACTTGTTTTATTTCAAATTATGAATACATTATGAATTTTGAGTAATATTTAAGGTGTTTTAGTATTTCTTTTTCAACTTTACAGTATTTTAGTATTAAATATATTCGTGCCCGCGTCACCTAAATAGCGCCCGATATGCGCCCGCATCCCACTCCACGTCAATTTTTGGGGTCCGCTTTGACAACAGAGAGCCCAACAGATGCCTACACTATGGCTAAAACACTAGCTTGACAGCAAATTAGAGTCAAAAGAAAATGTTACACAGAACAAAGCAGTAATTTAAGAAAGAAGTGAACCTGCACTCCAGACAAATACACAGCAACTCAAGAATTTAGGTTTCTAATATGAAGACACTTCAACACTGCCACTTTTTTTTATAGCTTTTTAATGCCGTGTATTCTTTCACTGCATATTTAGGGTGGTGGAGAGATCTTCAAAATTTGGAGAGGGGGACGTGGGTTTTAAAGTGAAATGGTTTGTTGATAAATTATCTAGAGAGATAGATGATGGTGCAGAATCTTTTTTTTGGGTCGACCCTTGGTTTGACGGGAAATCGTTGAAGAATTTATATCCTCATCTATATAGCTTGGCAGAAGACAAACAAGCTTCAGTTAGGCAGGTGGTTCGGGGGGAGGGAGAGGGGTCGGATTGGTACAATAGATGGAGAGGCAATTTGGTGGAAGAAGATAGGAGATTAGTAGAGGAAATTAGAGCAAGGGCTCAAAGGGTGGTGTTGAAAGATAATGTGAGGGATAGATGGGTTTGGGATAGGAGTGTATATTCAGTTAAAGTAGCTTATTCATCCCTTATTAATGGGTTGGCCAATGGTGATTCTGAAGATAAAGCATTTGTAGCTGCTTGGAGCAAATTAGTTCCTTTAAAAGTTTCTGTGCTGGTTTGGAGAATTTGGCAAAACAAAATTCCGACAAGAGACAACTTAATCAAAAGAGGCATCTTGGTTTAATCTCAAAATTCATGCCCGTTTGGATGTGGAAAAGAGGAATCGAAATAATATCATCTTTAGGAATTGCGGAGGAAGTACAAAGTCTTGGCTTGAAAATATTCAGTTGCTGTCTTGGAAGTGGTTAAGGAGTAAGATGGATGGGTTCGATTATGCTCTCAATCAATGGATTCTAAATCCGAGGGGTTGCTTAGGATATCAGAGAAGTAAGTCGTATTGATTGAGTTCTTTTCAATGCATTCCTAGTCATTATATTCCTGTTTTGGTAGGGGTTGGATCCAGTGTTGGAATAGTATACTTTTCATATGAGATGATATGTTGGTTTCTAGTGTTGGCTGGGATTGTGCATTCTTTAATTGTAATCTGTCCTTAGTTTGATTTTTCCCAGCTGGTATAGGTTGTGTGCTGTTGTTCCCTTGTTCTGGCATGTTGAAGTTTGTATGTTGAGCTGTTTGGATGTTGCTCACTTTTGTCGATCATAGGTATTGATTGTTGTAGGAGTTTTTGACTTGGTAGTAGTCTGTCAGTTTGACAGGAATTTGGGTGAATTGAAGCAGGTTATTTTCTTTGTCAATTTGTATTGGATTAGCACGTTGCGATCTCTTTGTATTTTGGCATGCCTCATGCTGTTTTTTTTTTTGACCAAAACAAAGTTAATTATTATCATTAATCAACCAATATTCAATATATGAAGGATAAGAATAAAAAATATGGTGACTAGCCCAAAAATAGGACGCCCTAGTTAAAGCAAGATAATGCTGTTTTTTGTTAATAATATTTCTTTTGACTTTTTAAAAAAAAACATTTCTTTCACTTGGCAAAAATATCAAGCAAAGCATTATATATTTAACGGGTAAATATTGGTGAACTCGATGGTACACATGTAGTTTGGTTAGGTATGTACCTCTTATTTGATCGATCAAATGTCATGTCATATTAAATTATTTAAAAAAATAAATAATTCTTAACAAATTTTGCTTAGAGGGTACTGATACCCAATCAAACTGCAAGGTATCTAAGAATTCACCTAAATATATTTAGTGCTATAAATATGAGTTTTCAAGTTTACTCTATATAGTAATGGGTTAAATAAATTTTTCCTTCTTGTAAAATTAGCAAATTTTGCTTTTTAGTCTCCTATAAAATGAAATGCAATGTTTTCATCCTAGTAAAATTTTCCGTTTTGGTTTTAATCCCTGACGTTAGGTCAAATGTTTGTTGACCGGCAGAATCTCGCGTCAGTTAATAATTTAATATATTATTTTTATTAAATAAATTATAATTTATTTATTTTATTTTAAAAATAGAACTGACTAATAGCTGAGTTGTGTAGCGCCAAGTTGTGATTCGAGTGGGAGCATCAAAGTCATGGAACAAGAAATGACTAAAAATTATTTAATAAAACCATAAATTCCTATGTCTACTGTTCCTTTAAAATTGGAACCCCGACAAATCATCTATTTCACGATAACTAGACTATTACCCGTGTGTTGCACGGGTCATTCATACGAAATATATTAACGAAATTTTGAAAGATATGTCACACAAAAAAAAACATCGATAAATACTAATAGAGTTGATATCCAAATTAAAATTGTCTAATGGATAAGCTAATAAAATGATACGAACTTATACAATGCGAAATACATCATGATAGGCTATATTAACTTGTCATCCATCCAATTTCTCACTGTACAGTAAAACCTCTATATTTCTGATTGTGAAATTCTGACTCTTTGTATTCTATTATATGACCAAAACACTATAACCAATTAGGGAGTTGTGCAAAAACAAACTTGCAGTATACCTTAAATCACGTACAAAACAGGCATGAACATCATCCCTGGTAAGAGACATTAGCACATTTTTTTATATTATGATATAATTAATTATATGTCTGAACTATCCTATATTGTTTATATTGAACCACTAAAATAACAGTTGGAATATTTAGGCCGAACATTTATCATCCTCAATTCATTAAATATAGTTAACATGCTTGTTATTTGGTCATTCTCTCCCCTATAATGATAACGATGGGGACACCAATTTAGCTTTTAAACTATACTTTCCAGGGTCATATTGGTCTTTTGTGGCCAAGTTAATATCTTTCATCTTTCTTTGTCTATCCAAAAAAAAAAAAACTATCCATTTTAATGCACATTATTCAAGTAATTAACGTATGATCATGTCGAATTGAAAGAAATTAAAATGCTTTTGTTTCAAATTAGTGGCCTTTGTAGAGAATACTATTGTCTAAGAAATAATTTTTTTTTATATCAATACCATGCTATAAATTCAAACATGTGCCAACATGCTATAAATGAAAATAAAGGCTCATTATGTTTATTCCAATGACCAATTCCAAGTCCCCAACATCAAAACAAATGCGTCCACCTGGTGGAATCGTTTCTGCCTATTGACTTTTTGACAATTAAGCAGGTGATTAACGTCATTAATGCACGTTTGATGTCATGTATTTGAATAATATTGGTCAAAATATCACTAAGTTTAATTGTCCATAAGAATAACGTATTGAATTGTTTGAACTCCAAATACTATAAGAAAATACTATCTCTTAAGGATTATGATCTTCTCCTACTAAATCATCATCCACCATGATCAACATGCATATTTTTTTACAAAGATTTCTGCATTAATTGATTTGAATTATAATCCAATTGAAATGAGATATGACAAAGATGTGTATGTTTTTACTGTTTGTCTGTTAAAACTTCACACCATACACCTAAAAAAGAAAAACATCACTTCATACAAAACTGCTTTTTTTCGTCAATAGCATGCTTACAAAACAATATATCTTGATGGTCTAATCGATTAGAATCCTAACAAATTATGAGGAATCAAGATAACATGAACTAACATAGTGACAATAACAATCATTATCGATTAGGACTAAACAAACGACATCATATTAAAATGCATAAGTCTGGCAGAACATAACACTACATCAGGTCTTTCATAAAATTAAAAAGCTAAACAAAAATAAATCAAAAAACAACCCAACGAAAATGACGGCCAAAAGCTTGTAACTTGCGTAGAGACCAAAAGTACATTAGACATTACAGTAAAAAACATAACTTTGTTAGTTTCTTTTCACTTTATGTGTTTATAATAAGGTTTATTGAGTTGTTATTTTGCACAATAAGCATATAATAAGGTTTACATACTGTTAAGGTCAGAAGCCTTTTTCTCTGATTCTACCTACACCTTCACACATAAACTTCAACTGCGCAACACAACACAATAACCAGGAAGAACAAAAACAAAATACTAAAAACCCTAAAACTAGAAATGGTGAAAGGAAGAAGAAATCAAACCAATAACAATTACCATAGGAGAAAGTAGTGACAAATGTTCAATCTAGAGGTGACACCGTCAAAGAGGCGTTCAATTTCGCTTGAAAGTGAATCATACACAGAAAAACGGAGAAGTGAGAGGATGAGGGGCGATTGTTGCAAAGAGGAGATGGTGGAAAGGGTGTGGCTGATTTCGTGGAGGTGAAGAAGGGATTCACTGTGAGAGAGAGATAGAGAGGTAGAGAGCCGAGAGGTGAAGAGAGAATTTGGGGGAATGGATGGAGTGATGTTCTGTTTCCCGAGTAAGTGATGAGAGAGAGGTAGAAATCTTGCCATAAGTGTATCACTTTAATGCTTGTTAGGAAGATGAAAAGAGTTTGAATCATAGTGTAAAAGCAAAGATTCTGATTGGTTTATCTAGGAACATGAAATGTTATGAGATCCACAGCTGAGGTTTAGGAAGTGGTTGGCAAATGGGATTAACATTAATTACGTGTTAGGGAGGGAAAATGAGGAGTGATTAGGGCAACACCGTCAGCGTGGCAAGTGTGACTTTTATAATAAAGGATTAAGGTGATATAGTAGTTCTTGATTGTTCTTCAGCTGAACGAATATGAAGGATTGAAGACGTAGAACAAATATGATGACCTCCATTAAGGTGATACACAACAAAACTTAATTAAACAAATTTGTCCCATAACAATTCATCTTCATCACATAAGCATTTCAAACCTAGCCGCAGTTTCTCACCTTCGAGATATTCAAGCTCGACATATGATAACAGACAGAAATCGTATAGGAATAAAATGGTAAATAAAAAGATGGAATTGTGAAAAGAAATGGTAAAGGATGTACTCACTTCTAATTCAAGAAGGAGTGATCAGGCAAGAGCAATCGCGACAATGGTAAAACAATCATTGATAAGATTTAATAAAAAAATATTAATCCAAGAACTCATAGAGAGAGAGACACTCTCACACATACACAAAGGTTTATTTTTATCAAAATTCTACTTATCTTTCATTCAAGGATTGTGACTTCTTTATAAAGGCGAATGTCATGCTGAATTTACAAGGAATGGAAATTATAAAGATCCTAATAATTCAGCCGATAATAATTCTACAATAATGCCTAGGCTGAAAAGAAAGGTAACAAAATCAATGAAAATAATTTATCCTTTAAGGATCTGAATAATATCACTTCAATGCTATTTTATTGGTGCAGCTCCATTCCCATCCGTTCTATATAGAACTTGTGCCAATTTATCTTGAATGTTCCATGATTCATTTTCAGCTATTTTTTTAATCACGTCCTCCACTCCAGCCCATTTTAAGACATGAAACAGGTGAAATTTGCTATTGAGTCAAACATACAATGTATATAATTTTGTAAGGTTTCCAACGAATCAACAATCACCTCAATATGATATCCAAAACTCCATATATTGCAAAAACAAGATAGACATATAATGATTTGCGAAAACAACATTTTGAACCAAAATTAATTCGATTCTTGTGTGTTCCATAATGAATTTATTATTCTTGTCAAAGGAGAACATGTTAGGATTATATCAACATCTTTGTTGACAGCCTCAAAGAGATGCGAATATAGGGGTGGCAACGAGTAGCAATTGACCTAATGTCAGGGACTAGGGTCCGTTTGGATTGACTTATTTTAGAGTTTTTGCAAAGTAGCTTATGCAAATAACTAAGCATTAATGTATAATTTATAAACTTTTTTTTTTGAGAGAGAATGTATTATTTATAAACTTGTTAAGGTAGTTTATAAAAAAACTAAATTATGAATATACAATTTTTGTTGGTAAGATCTTATGAATTAATATAAAAGCTTATTTATTTACATAAGTTCTTTTTCATAAACTCAAAATAAGTTCAATTTAAAAAGGCCCTAAAACTAAAACAGTAAATTTAATAAGGATGAAAACATTGTTTTCTAGGTTAATAGGCCTTTATCCCCCCTGTAATATAGGTCATTTCCGGTTTCCCCCCTGTAAAATTTTTGTTTTGATTTTTCCCCCGTAAAATATTTTTGTTTTGATTTACCCCCTAATAGGCCAAATAAAAACGAAAATTTCTTAGAAAAAAAAATAAAATTGGTGTGAGCTTCACGGCTATACTACCATGGGACAAAAAACAGTAATTTTGTACTCCTTCGGCTTTAAGGAAAAACCGAAAAAGTCCTTAACTAAATTGAAATTTGGTCGTAAGATAATATAATCAATACATTTTAATAATAATTTCAATCATTACTCAAAAAAAAAAAAAATCCTTAAAATTGCTGTTATCAGAATTGATCCCTAGTTTGAAATGATTGATGACGTAAAGGAATGTCGTTGAAGAAGAAGAAAGCAAGAAGATGAATACCCACATGGAGCTATGCCAGAAGAGCGCTTCACGTTAGGGTAAACTTCATCTCTCCATTATTGTTTTCTTTTCATTCAATTGCCGATAGGATTTCTTCATACTCATTCTTGATTAATTCGTTGAAAATTACTCATTCTAGGGTTTCAATAGTTTCTACTTTCATCATGAATTCCCCTCCTCAACCAAAATCTCTGCATTCAAACTGCGGCGCCCTCCCTGATGAACTCATCGCAGAAATCCTATCGCGGCTTCCTGTCAAAACTCTCATGCAATTCAAATGTGTTTGCAAATCATGGAATACCCTAATCTCTCATGACCCTTCCTTCACTCAATTGCATCTTCACCGATCACCACACAATGCCCACCTATCAATAGTTTCAGACCGCTCCATCTATGAGGACAACTCCGATATCAGTGTCGTACCCTTTCCTGTAACTCTTTTGCTCCAGGGTCCATTAAGCATCACACCTTTTGAACCTTACTACAAATTGAGGAATATTGCCATTCCTAACGATCCTTACTACCTATTGAGTGATATGGATTGTATTGATATCGTTGGTTCCTGCAATGGATTGATGTGTTTGCGCAGTTATTCTTCCACACACGAGCATTACACATATTGGTTTCGTTTTTGGAACCCAGCCACAAACTCATTATCTCAAGAATTAGGACATTTAACTAACTTTTTCAGGTTAGCATTTGGATATGACATTTCAAACCACACTTATAAGGTGGTGGCCTTTTCTGCCGACGAGGTCAAAGTTTTCAGTTTGAGTGATAATGTTTGGAGAGATATTTCAACTTTTCCCGTTGTTCCTTTTGACTTTGAGGGTGGTCCTTGTCATCCTTATGTGAATGATGGTGTGTATGTGACTGGCACTATTAACTGGTTGGCTATTCGAAATAAGGCCGAATATGAATGGAATGATATTTCAATTGAGCAATTTCTCATTGTCTCACTTGACCTGACTACCGAGAAGTACCGACATTTGCTGCCACCGCAGGGATTTGTTGAAGTACCACCTGTTGAGCCAGCTGTTACTGTATTGATGGATTGTCTATGTTTTTCTCA
>Ga0315913_1004203_pt1 | contig 17414 bp, 7 predicted proteins | sample MpolsnodulesMG_FD_207736 | JGI IMG/M metagenome (GOLD analysis project Ga0315913, IMG submission 207736) | Medicago polymorpha root nodule microbial communities from Los Angeles, California, United States - small nodules | ecosystem: Host-associated > Plants > Roots > Nodule | place: USA... | reverse complement strand
AAAATATAAAGAACAATAGATTTAACGTAATTAAGAGTTATCATTATACCGAAATATATTCAAACATGTCATTTTTATGAAAAAGTTATAACGTAATTTATAAAAAAAAAAATATATATATTTATATGGAAGGCAGTGGAGATTTATGAATAAAAAAAAATATAGCACTGAAGGTATATACACCGACAAAAAATATAGCACCTATGTTTTTTATGAATGGAAGGCAAAGGTATACAACAACCGAAGATATATAACACTGAAAAAAAAAATATTATTATAAGTTCCAGTCTTAAAAAAAAACAATGGAATGTATATATATCGGGAAAAAATAATCTTTCATTAAAAACAAAAAGATCTTTTATACATGCCTATTTAAAACATAGGTATTTTACTATTATAATATAATAAATGATAAAGGGTTAAAATGGAATTTAGTTAGACTAATAAGAAAAATGGAATAAAATATGATAAGCTATAAGCTCAAACGCTACTTGAAATAGCGTCTAAAAAATAGTTTATAAGCTCGTCAAATAAGCTATAAGCTTGATGCAAAAAACAGTTACCAAACAGAACTTGTCAGACGAGCTTATAAACTATCCGCTATAAGTTATAAGTTCGTTTTTTGGCCTTGCCAAACAGAGCCTTAATCTCTAAACCAATATCCGTCACTATGTAGAATTTTTTTGAAGTACAAACTTTGTACTTTAAAATTTTTGTTCTTACATGGAATCATATAGAACATAAACATGTAAGCGAAAAACCACTATTGATTGGTTGGTTAGATAATATCTACGTGTATGTTGAGAAACAGTATACTAAAAAGTTGACAAAGATAAAAGCTTATGCCTAATTTCATGTGGCTGTTTATATTTCAAATTATCCATGTCTTCGAAACAATATATAACCAAATTAAATGAATGTTAAATTTACCTTTGAGAGTGGATAAGGTTTTCTTTATTTTCTTCTCACATCCATAAGAATACAAGGGTACCATCATTTCAACATATTGTGCCTCCACATTATTCTTGTAAGCTGGGACAATTTGCATGTTGGCCATTTTGATTTATTTGGCTGATAAACTCAGAGCATCTAGCTACCAATCAATATGTTTTTGGTTGGTCCTTAACTTATGGATGTATCTCCAAGCCTTATATAAAGTCTTTATTCATGATATGGATCATGGCCGGTTTGTCTCATAAAATTCATTAGATTCTCTTAAAAAGAAGCCTTTAAAATATCTTTACATATAAAAAGAAGCCTTTAATTGACCGGTTTTTCTTTATCTTTACATTTTTCCTTTATGATATGAGGTTGTGTTGCTTTTAGAGTCTTATCATATCTTTTAAAAAGAAATTAATAAGGCTTAAACTTTTTGAAAAGTCAATTCAATTCTATTTAATCATTTTATTTATCAATACAATTTTTGAAAAGTTTTATCATGTCAATTTTTTTTGTTTAAGTTAGTGTTTCAACTTGCCATTCAATATACTTCTAAATATACTAATATATAACTTTTAAATAAGTGAAGTCTATAAGTTTCGATTTTCTTGGGTGTCAATTTTGATGGACTAATTTACCTTTTTAAAAAAAAATCAAGCCTTAAAATTTTTATAATAGATATAAATAAAGCTCTAATATTGTTCCTTTTTTTGTTTTGTTTTGCAAAGGGACCTAATTAAGTTTTACAAACCTATTTAAGATAATTAAGTCATCCCTAATTGCTTATGATTAAGGAAATTGATATCTTATGTGGATGTGCGTGGTGTGACATGGATGACCAAAAAGGTGTGTCAGCAACCCTATGTTGGTAAATAAAAAGTGAATAGTGGCTAGTGAGTACATTGTATTCTCCTTTATTTATTTATTTTCATATTGGGAATGGGAAAGTTTTGGAGATTGGCTCCCATGTGGGTTGTTTTCCTTACGAAAGAAGATATTAATATTGAATTGATAAGAGTTCGGAATTTGGACAACTAATTGATTAATTAACCTTAGGAGAATTGCATTAGGACATGATTATTGTGCCTTCTTGAAGATTTTTCTATTCTGAAAAATGGACGCTTTAGGTACTAACCATCGATGCTGATGCTATGCACATGCAATTGTCGTTTCATTTGATCCAAGATGAAACCTAGATACAAAAACACAGGAAACACATGTGTTGCGAAACATGATAAACATATTTTTAATTAGGGATTCGGGGAATTGATTAAGTTCAGTCGAAATAGTGAGATAACAAAATTATCAACTAGGGATTTGGATCACCTCCTACGGGAATACTGCAATTACAGTTTTGTGAAGTGACAAAAATATTAAGAGATGACGATGAGATAGATAGAGACATAAAATATGCATGGAGTGTAGGAGGGGAGCAAATGATCCAAATCCTACTAGTCAAAGATCAGTATCATCAAATGGATCATCCTAATCGTTTTTATGGCATGTGCAATGTGTTATCAAAGTTCATACATGAAACAATATTTAATTTTATGAAATTTTTTAAACTTGAATGCACTTTTGACCTCAAATTTGTTTCTTGTTCAATTTAGATCTTCTAGTTTCAATTGTGCGATTTAAACTTCATTTTTGCCCCTTTTCTCATTTACTAGCCTCACATTTCGACCAATTTTGACTAAGAAAATAGACATGCCCATTATTTACAGGTGTTTGATTATTATTGGATATGCGAAATTTTTTTAAATTGATTAAAAATTAAAATTAGGGGTAAGTGGTCAGTTGAGTAAGTCTAATTTATTGGGAAAAAATGGAAATAGGGTTACTATTTGGGATAGATGAAGATGAACGTGAAACTGAACGAAGGAAAAAATGATTGCGAGGAAGACGAAGCTTAACGAATTAAGGAAGGTGAAGCTCGTTAATGGTGTTCAATGGTAGATGCAGAACACGATATTCAGTGGCGGATCTTGAGTTAATTTGTTGGGGGTGCCAAACTTCTATGGAATATATATTAAATGGTTTTAAGAAGTAACAATAATTAATAATCGGTCTAATGGTATAAATTATAAATTGTTTTAAAGGAGCAAGAGGATGTGGCTTTGAATCCCCTCAAAAACATTTTTTTTAATACAATATGGAAAAGTAGAAGATTAAATATGGAAAAATAAGATGTGGAAGTGTTGAACTAGCAACCTTTAGCAAAGATTCACGACACCCCCTTTCCACTGCAACAGCTGAATTCTAATTTATTTAATACACCTAATATAGTATATAAGGAAATTCTGGAGGATGCCATGGCCTCTGTCTGTCCCTAAAGAGATCTGCCACTGACGATATTCATATTCCTAACAAATATGTATAAAAAAGTTTGTTTTACGGCTTTTAATATTGTTTGAGTTGGATAGAATCTTGAATAAAATAGCTGGGTCGATGTTATTTTACTGTAACAATGTTCAATATTTGTCTTCTGCCATTTAGGTATCTTAAGATGCACATGATAAAAATTAGATCGGTAGACCCTCAGCCAAGCATATATATTAAAGAGGTGAACCTTACGAGGTTAAGGGTAACTATTACTTGTGAAATTTTAATGTAGTATTGAGTTGTCGTGTACGAGATCTAAGATATCAAGTAAACACCCCTACGTGGTTTTTACACTCTGATGAAGGATTTTCTAGTGGTCTTAGCCTTAGGCAATTGTCAAGTGACAAAGAAACGACATACTCCTTCCCCCTGGCTTAGACACAAACAATGCTTTTTGCTTGGATCCTCGAAGGAAATTTCTGCCATGGTTGATTTTTTTTTCATCATTTCAACAAGGCTTAAATATGTATCTAGTCTCTGCAAATAGGCCGCAGTTGAATTTTAGTCCCTATACTTACTAATCCTTCCAATTTGCTGCTGCAAATATTAATCACTTATAATTTGGTCATAATTAAGTTTTTTGCTTATGTGGCATCTGATTACTTATGTGGCGCATACGTGGCAACAACTGACTGGGAAAGCACCTCGCTGACTCAGCTTTTTAGACCTGAAGTTTCAATTTTACCCTTAATGAAATCTGAGAATGGCAAAATGACTATATTGCCCCTAGGTTTCCCCTTCTTTCTTTCCTCTTCTTTCTCGACATTTTCTCTTCTTCTTCCTTCCTTCTTCCTCCTCCTTCCGATGTCAAAGAAGCCATGTTTGGATAGGTAACTTTGACACCGCCGAAGAAACCGCTAGAGCATCGGATCTGGGTCCAGAGTGATTCAGATTCATCCTCTGTTGTTGATTGTCAGCCGAAGAATGGGTTGTGAGTTTGTGGGTAGAAGAATCAAACTTGAAATAACTATAAACACGATGTCAAAGAATTTGCAGAAAAAGGAAGAAAATGGAACAAAAAGATTATTGTCTCTTTCCCAGTCATTGCATGCAACGTATGCGCCACGTATTTAATCACATGCCACATACGCAAGATTTCTTAATTAGGACCAAATTATAAGTGATTAATATTTGCGGTGGCAAATTGGAAGGATTAGTAAGTACATTGACTAAAATTCAATTACAGCCTATTTTCAAGAACTATACACATATTTAAGCCTTTCAACAATAATGAAGACCATCTTAAATGTGCATCTATGTCTATATGTATGTTGTCTAATCTAATAATGTTTGACGCCTATCATAAGGATATCAATGTATAAACACAAAACACATGTCTAAATAGGTCTTATATAGTTCACAAATCCTATTTCAACGGGGAAAAATATTAAAATTGTTAGGCAGGATGTCGTACTCGAGATTCTAATTCTAACTCCAACCCCTCTATTTGTGTGAGTAAGTTTCGATTATTATTTGTCGTTTCGTCTATTTAAGAAAATGTATTTTATGATTCACAAAAATAAATGTATTATGTTGGTCACTATATAGTTTATTAAATTTGTGAAATAGGAATTTAGTTTGTTAAATCGTAAAATGTCAATTAATTTAATCATATTTTCAAATTTGCACCATAGTTTAAGGTTTCAATACTTATTTTGATGCAGCAAAAAACTATTCAAGTAGATACTTATACCTTTTATTGATTTTGACGGATGTTTATAAAAATATTTTGATAGTTGAACTAAATTGCTTACAATTTTAAAAATTAAGGTTTATTGGAGTGGGAATATATATATTTCATATTTTTTTGAAAGAGCAATTTTTTAAAGAATGATAAACTAATGTTTATAATTAATATATTTTTAATTTTAAAAATACTATAACAATAAATTGAATTTAAAAAATTCATATAAACCATCTTACCCCCAATTTTAATTTTAGAGAAGTTGATACTATTGTGAATTTAGCCAAAAGAAAAGAAAAAGTGACACTCTTGGATGTGGTAGTTTTTTTTTTTTTTTTCAATCATGAATTTTGTCAATCATCTAATACATCATTTTGAGAATTACATGCCAATAACCAAATCTATGAAATTGATAAACATTAAATTAATAAAGAAAAACAATAAAAAAGGAGATAGATTCCCTCTTGAAATTTGACCCCTTGACTTTGCTAAGCTCATTACGATAGAGGTTAAGTTTGTATCTGATCTCAACTGTTAGGATTAGTTATTGATCTCAACTATCCGATTTAATTAAACAAATGATCGAGACCATATAATATTGAATTGGTAAACACATAATTTTAATCGTCCAAATTAACAAATCCGCGTAGTATCATTAGGAATACTTAATATTTGTATTCTTCCATTTAGGTCTAATAAGACGCATATTGTAAAATTTAGATTACGCTACAAATGTTACTTTGTGTCCTACATTGAACCATACATATATAATATAAGAGGTGAAACTTACGATGTTAAGGATAACTATTACATTTGAAATTTTTACAATAGTATTGGGTTGTCCCGTACAAGATCTAAGGTATTCAACAAACACTCTCTATGTGATCAATTCTTACTTGATTACAAACTCAAATATAAGCACACGCCTATGTGGCCAATTCTTACTTGGTCACAAATCCACATATAAAAGTTTTAAGCACACACATGAATGAATAAAGTAAAAGAAAACGGAATTAAACAAAATATAGTTTTTAAATAAGTAAATAATATATAATTTTATGTGTGGTTTTTATTTAAGCTTGTACTCAAGTACGTGTTGCTCCCCATGTGGTTTTTACACCTTGATGAAGAATTTTCTATGGTTTTAGACAATTGCAAAGTGTCAAAGAAACTGCATACCTTCCCCTTGACTTAGACGAAATTTTGAAACCGAAACAATGCATGCTTTTTGCTTGCATCCTTGAAGGAAATTTCCGCCACAGTTGATTTTTTCATCACTCTCAACAATAATGAGGACCATGTATGTTGTCTAATCTAATAATGTCTGACGTCTATCGTACAAATATCATTGTATGAACCATATCAGACACAAAACACACGACTATAAATAGGTCATTTGTGATTAAAAAAAAATGGTTTCTTAAATTTGTGAAATAAGAATTCAGTTTGTTAAATAGTAAAATATCAATCAATTTAGTCATATTTTCAAATTTGTACCATAGTTGAAGGTTTACTATCTTTGATGCAACAAAAAACTATTTAAGTCAATACTTTTGCCTTTTATTGACTTTGATGGATGTTTATAAAAAATATTTTGATGGATGAACTAAATTGCTTACAATTTTAAATAAACACGTCTAAAACTACGAGTATTCGTGCTTCATAGACTCTTATCTCTCAACTTGCAATTTTCAACAAAACTTCACAAGCATTTAAACATAAGTAAAAAAAAGAAAACTATAAAATATGTAGGCATGAAACATCAGTTACATATTTCACCATCCCTATTAAAGTCATAAATTTTATTTTATTTTTGACAAAAGTTATAATTTTTTTTTTTATAATTTATTATCACCCCAATTTTTATTTCACAGAAGTGAGTACTAATGTGTATTTAGCCAAAAACACGTGAGGCTCTTGAATGTGGTAGTGGCAGGTAGTATTTTTTTTTTTCAATCATGGATTTTGTCAGTCATCTAATAATCATTTTGAAAATCACATGCCAATAACCAATCTATTAAATTGATAAACATTAAATTAACAAAGAAAAACAAAGAAAACGGGAGAAAGATTCCCTCCTGAAATTGACCCCTTGTCACTACTGAGCTAATTTCGACATAGGTTAAGTTTGTATTTGAATGATACAAAGTCGAAAATAGAGAATACTATGATTAGTTATTGATCTCAACCGTTGGATCAAAATCGATCATCGAGACCGTATAATATTGAATTAGTAAACATATAATTTTTGTCGTCCAATTACTAGAGCGAATCCAAATCCATGAAAAGCAACTTGAGGATACTCTTATTTCACAAGCATTTGTACAACAATTTTTTTTTTTGGGTGCATTTGTACAACATTAATCTATGACTAGTAAATAATAATAATAATAATATATCGTACATATACATAAAAAAAGACAGAACGATATATCATCAATCAACTCATTATCATCATATGATGATTCCATTTAGAAACATGTTTTCCTCTCCATATTCCACAAAAAAAATTATCGTATTGTTCTCTCTATCATTCATATGATGACTTTATGAAATGCTGCATGCATTAGGATTTTCATCACTGAATAATTGAGGAGGTGGAGTACGTTCAATCACATAAAGTGGAGGATATTGATAATAATACATCATTCTCTTCATTCCTTCTTCATCAATATTAACCACAGCAGTAGCACCACTCTCTTCTTTCTTCGTTTCTTCTTTGCTTTCTTCACCCCCCTTTTCTTCTTTATTCTCACCCCCTTCTTCTTTCTTTGGTTCCTCTGTTGGTTTCTCTTCTTCTTTCTTATTCTCTTCTGGTTTAGCTTCTTCTTCTGCTGCAGGTTTTTCACCTTCTTTGCTTTCTTCTTCTTCTTTCTTTTCTGGTTCAGGTTCTGGTTTAGGAACTATTTTTGCTTGTTTTTTGGTTCTTCTATAGACATAATCCACTAGCTTGTTTGCATCCATTGTTCCTGTCACGGTTACTTTCCCTGTGCTAAACTCTGTCACTGCTGTTTGAACTCCTACATTAATCAATACAAGTTTTTACATTGATTAATGCAAATAAATATGGCATTGATTTGAATTTTAGTCTATTTTGTCTTAAGCATTTAATTCATGGTCAAACGGACATGACCCTGGTTTTAAATTGTGGTCCGAAATGCAATATAAAGGATTTAAAGGTGTCCGTAATAACAACGCAACCACAATTCTGACCATACTGGTCATATTTTCTCACAATATAACGGTTTGTAGCGTATCTACAACCGTGACCGTAGTTCAAAACCTTTCGCTATTATTAGGTGCTCTTTTGTCTACTTTACATGTATATACATAAATAAAGATTGCCTTGCGGGCACGGTTTCCACGCATTCGAGTGGTTAACAGTATTTTAGAGTTATTTAATCACGATCAGACAATTCCGATTTCGACCAAATTTAAAAGCATGAATGTGTGGAAACAGTAACCGCGGACAATCCAAATTCATATATGAAGAATTAAATACTTATGTAAAGTAAAAAACTAATCCAAATTGAACTTAAATTCAAAATTTTGAAAAAAAAAATACAAATTGATTTATGAATATACAAGGGTATTATTCATGTATAATGAGGCACCCTTCTTGAATAAAAGAAAGTGTATAAAGAAAATTTGTTAGGTGAATGACATGGATGATTCATAAAAATATGTTTCTTTTTCAATTGTATTTGTGAAATAGTTGTTTAATGTTTAATCAGTGTTTGTTGCCAAAATTAGATTATGATAACCTTTTCCCTCCCCCTTACTATTTCTCTTACTTTTTGAGGTACAATCTCATGCAGAGAACATGGACCATGGGGCCCACATTACACAATCACCAACCTATTTGTTCAAAAGAAGGCCAGAATAAGAGGGTCCACCATCAATTAATGCTGACTTGGCAATATGATGATACAAAACATGAAAAGATGGACATGCACAAATTCAGGATTGATGGTTCATCCTTTTATTGGATCCCTTTGTAATATTTTATCATTAATTTTTTTTTTTTCATGGAGGTTAATTTGTCACAATCATAAAAACTTCAATTGACACAAAATAATTTAATCATTTAGAAAGTAACTGTCTATTTCTTCCCCTTTTATCTCTACATGTCCTTTTCTCAATAAGAAGTAAAATTACTATAACAATTATATTGAAATCAAGAAGAAACAAAGTATACCTCTCATTTGGAGTATCTTTCTCTTAAGTTGCTCAGCACAAGCCTCACAATGCATGTTCACATTAAGTTCCACTGTCTCTGGTCCACTAACCTGAAACACCAACAAATTCCCATTGTGGATTATGGACATTTGTAGATTGACTTATTGAAATTTATCAATTGAGATAAAGACTATCTATGAGAGTTTATGGAAACAAGATGTCCATAACTTCTTTTCAGCTTATGAAAACAAGATGACTTTATTTTTTTAAGTATAAAAATAGCTTATTCATAAGTACTTATGATAAACACGTTCGTAGCACCAACACTTATGATTAAATGTATCTCCAGTGTCCGACACTGACACATGTAATTACATTTGTTTAATTCAAGTTCTCAGATTATTTCTGATGGACATACATATTAGGATCTTGTTCGGTGTCTGCGTCGGTGCTTCATAAATAAACACTTATGCTATAATTATTTGTAGGAAACCTGCTTTCCCTTTTTTATATGATCTCTTAAAAACAAAAGAGGAAAATGTTGTGATACCTGAGAATTAACAACTTCTGGGACAGGTTCTCCTTCTGCTGGAGGCAATGGAGATATAACATTTGCTCTTCTCTTTGTTTTCTTGGTAATTGTATTGCATATAGCTTGAGGCTCCACTATACCTTTTATGGTAACTTCATTTTTAGCCATGTCAATAACCACTCCCTCAACTCCTGTTAAAAAGATAAACACAAAAGAAAATGAGTACACATGATGCATGCATGACATTTGGTAAGAAAATACTAAAAAAGACAAAAATGTAACAAAACATGTACCTCTCATTTTCATTATAGATCTTTGAATCTTCTTTGCACATCCAACACAATGCAAATCCACAAAAAGTACACATGGTTCTGGTGGTTTAGGCTCTTCCTTTTTCTCTTCTTCTGGCTTTTCCTCTTTACTTTCCTCCTTCTTTTCCTCTGCTGGCTTTTCTTCTTTCTTCTCCTCTTGCTTCTCCTCAACCTTTGGTTGTTCCTATACTCAATCAAAAAAGAATAAAGAAACCAAATTATAAGTCACTAATGACCCTTTTATAAGTCACTAATGTAGGACTAGTGTCACTAATGACCATTTTATAACTCTCGTCAAGGAATTTTGAACCATCTTTTAAATTGTTGTCTACAACCGCAATTGCTATTGCGGTTGCAATATAAAAGATTTTGAGGTCTCTGCAACGGTATCACAACCATTAGACCGCATCAGCTGCCTTTTTTATGGTACAAAGGTTTGCAGCGTAACCACAATTTAAAATCATGATTTAAACTTTGTTCCAAATAATTATATGATCAAAATTTTATCACTGAGCTGACACCTCACGAACAATGTAATGTAGACTCTATTATAACTCAACTAAATGAGAAATGATTACAAAAAGAATTCAAAAAGAAAAAATGGCTATAGAAAGTGATGTTACCTGTTTTGTTTCCTCACCCATTTTGGTGTATGAAGTATCAAGTAACAATTCTGATTTTGGAAAATAAATGATTATGTTTAAGCATACAAAACAGGAAGAAGAGTTTACAACTATATAGAGAATTAAAAGTGATATTATAAAGGAGTTTAAGATATATGGCTGGTAGTGATTAAGATTATAAAGTTAAACCAAGTGATTCCTGATCACATGCAAAGCCACTAACTGCAAAAGGAATCACTAAGTTTAATATTTCTTTTTAGAAATATATTTTAAAAGGGTTTGAAGATTGAAGGGATGAAGCAGTGATGTGAGGTTATCAGCTTTATAGACAAAAGGAGATTAATAGTGAGGCCAAGTGGGAAAGAGAGAGAAAGTTTAAGGAAAGGTGAGAGAAATTAAAAGTTTTTTTTGAAATAAAATGATAATAATTCCATTAACCACCGACTGATAGAATTTTCATAACAACAAGACTAGATGGTGAAGTGTCATTCTGTCAGACATGCATGGCATATGTGTCAGTGTAGCACCTCACTATGACAACCTGGACAGCTACTAGGTGTGATCAATCTATAGTTTCAGCACTTAGAATTATGAAACTAATGACCAATTTTACTCTAACAATTTCTACGGTTACCAAGCCGTTAATATATAGACATGACCCTGGCACCAATAATTATGTATTTTGGTGTCGGATACCGACGTATGTCAAACAACAAATATATTTTTAATCGAAACTATTGGTTAGAGGTTGATTTGTCCGATGAGGATGGATGAGAGGTAACAGTGGCGGAAAGTGTTTCGGTATAGTGACAATGAGTCTTCGCGGTGAAACGAAAGGTGTTTACATACACATTAGCACTCCAGACGCTCAAGTCAGTAGAGGAAGTGAGAAGAAGTGTGTAAAAAGTGTGGAAACAACGAATTATATCTTGAGGGTGAAGCTAAGTCACCCTTATATAGACTTGTGTGAGAATAACCGCCTCCAAGATATGCGAACGGTTAGAGGACACATGCATGAAGATTGATGCACGGAGGCGTGCTCTAATGTGGTATGGTGCACTGATGCTGGCGTGTTCCTTCAGACATGCGCCTTAGTCTGGTGGACGTTTAATCCACATGTCAACATTAGATTGATTTTCTAATCGATCTAGAAGAGAGGTATAAGCAACTCTTTTGAGGAGATAAACTAAATCCCTAAACTTAAAAAAAATAAAAATATATCTAGTATATTTTGCATTTCGAATCCTTTGATTTTCTTTTTTTCATCACTTTTCCAAGAGGCTAAGAATTCAAAAATTTAAACTTCTAAACTAGGGTTTAGATTCGCCACTATCATTGCTACATAAACTGCTACTATAATTTAGTTGTTGAGATCCAGATTCTTTTACTTTTGGCCTTTTCTTTCATTGAAATATTACAGAAGAATTACTGTGTTACCTAGCAAATGACAATGCACCACCTAATCTAAAATTGTTAACCATATAGTAGTAAGATTCTCTTGGTCTATTAGCATTATTAAAAAGTTTATTATATTACTTTAAAATTGGAAGTTGGTTCAGGTATATGCTGCAGTTAACAGGAGATAGCATAAGCTTTGGTGTGGGGATTTAGCATGAGTCCAAGAATAGAATTAAATTATTTCCTTTAAAAAATGCATTTTAGTAGTTAAATAATATTCAGAATCTTTTACATGCTAACAACATAACTGCAGCCATGTTAAACTATTGGATGATTAATTTTTTTCTATAAAAATATGTTTGAAGTTTGTTCCTTTTGCTTGCTGATTCATCATTCTTCCCCCATAAAGCAGAAGTATAAAGCTTGCTTGTAATATCAATTTCTTCCTTTCACCTAGGTTCAAACTAAGGTACTTTAATTTCATGAAAGGAGGTGTCATTAAAATTGATGAAAAGATAAGATTAAGCATTTGTTTTATAGATTAATTACAATTAAATCAAGTGAAAGGTTAAATGCATATGGTTTGTTCATTGTAAGAAAAATTACAGATGCATTGTAATCACCTAGAAAATTATGTTAAATACTTCCCCTTGAGTTAATTATGCATTTGTTTGACCTAAATGTATTGACACTTTAGATTGAAAGCGTGTGCGTCACACACAACATGTGACACACACCATACCATCGATACATGTTATTATATTTAATTTTTTTAGTTTCTATTTTAAATATTATTAATGAACTATAGGTTAACAGATAACACTAACATTATTAACCATGTCTACTTGTCTATAGATTAACACTAACCAATTGATGAAAAAGTGGATACTAATCAAATAAGACAGATGTCATGAAGATAATCACACATGTATCATGATTTCTTAAAATGAAGTACCTCCCTATGAGTCTTTTATACGAATTAGAGTTTAAGCAACGTATTTCTCATTTTGATGACATATGATTGGGATGGACGAAACATGGGGATCATAGAAACTACTTTATATTTTGAGTGTAAAAACAATTCTAAAGAAAGTTGAACTACACGTGGGGTGTTATTAGCCTTTATAGTTTCCATGACAAAGCTTTTTATCTAATTTATGCATCTTTTTTCATTTCCATACACTCATAACAATTGGATTATAATGCCTAATTTTTTATTTCTTGTTTTACCAATCAATCCAAAATTCTTCCTCAATTACATGTAGTAACCAAATACTATACACTAAAAAGTGATGGGACAAACTTTCCATATAACATTAAATGTTATGTTCTTACCAAACTATGCTAACTCATGATAAATTGAATTGGTAAATCTCATCTTCAATCATATACCCTTTATAAAGAAACCTAAAAACCAATCTTTTTCTAGACTTTGTTGTTCTCAACATGTTAATGGAAAAAGAAGCTATTGACTTGATTACTGCTTCCTTGTGATACATTGAAGAAAGAAGAGTTCCATCTCACTAGGTATGTGTAGTGTAACACGTGGGGATGACTCATCACCATTTAGATAATAAGAAGGTACCTTTTATGATTTTACTCTATTATAGGTTACATTTGGTGAGAGATCTCGCTCATGAATCTTGAAGAGAAATAAATTCCACCAACCAAGTGACCAACACATCTAAAAGTTTTAAGATTGAGTGAGTAACAAACCAATTTAGTATGTGTTTGGTTTAACATTTCGCACCCCAAACTCATGTATGTCACATCTAACAACAATGTCATATTTAACGTTAAACGCAGAAGCTTTAAATCATAGCGTCATATGATCGTGTTTGGATGATACCAAAGGTGGATCCAATCACATTAGAACTATAACCATCATGCAAGCTTAAGATTAATAAAACTCTAAAATAATTTACAAAACTAAACATCTTTGATCATATTAGGTTCTTCAAAATAATTTGATCGAATAAATTGACCATCTAAAAAGATTGTGATGAAGATATTTTAATTTCCATGGTTATTTTTATTGATCAAATTGTGCGATGTCTATAATTTTAAGAATTTAATTTGTTATTCATACCTTTTTTATATTGTTTTGTGCAACTTAAATTACAACCCAAATATCAAAGTTTTTGAAATCTCAACAACTCTAGTGTCACACACTAGTTATTAGTTAACTTCTGTTGTGCAAAGAGGGGTGATCACTGTGACTTGCAACAACAGTGTTGCGTGTTATGCTTTTGGAAAATTGAATCAAATGAGTTATATATATATATATATATATATATATAACATACCTCAGTTGGTAGGACAATACATTATTATATGCAGGGGTCGGGGTTCGAACCTCAGACACCCCACTTATTCACCTTATAAGGTGAATTCTAGCCACTAGACTACCTGACAAAAAAAATAAAAATTTAGAATGTAGTTTTCAATCGGATTTGTTGAAATAATAACTCATTTTTTTCTTAAGAAGCTAAATTAACCCACCTAAATTGGCTAATAACTCACTTTCTTGTGTTTAAAGTGTATAAAACTTTTTGCGTAAAAAAATAAAAGTGTATAAAACTTTCTATTAATATACTTATAAAAAAAAGAATTTTGAATACCCTTATACTCATATTAATATACTTATAAAAAGTCGTCATGAGCTTAACTCAGTTAGTATGAACAATGCATAATATATGCAAGAACTAGGGTTCGAACCTCGGCCACCACAATAGAAAAAGTAGTTTTTTTTTTTTTTGCGTAAAAAAAAAATATAAAATTTCTATTTGGAATGAATTTTGAATACCCTTATACTCATATTCATATACTTATAAAAAAAGTCATTGTGAGCTTAACTTAGTTGATATGAACAATACATAATAGTTAAATTTGTCCATAGTTTAGGGATTTCAATCTGGTGGGGCGGAAATTACTTCATACTCCCCACCACGCCACTTAAATTGTCCTCCACCCTCGTCCTCATGATTCAATATGGAGAATTTTTTGCTCCTTATCCCCATCCCGACAATTGGGGTTGAAAATGAGTTGAGTCGAGTTGAACTTGTCTGAGCTCGACTTGACTAAATAAAATTTATTTCAGGTCAAAACTTGACTCGAGTTCGACACGAACCTTTTTTCTAAGCTTAAGTTCAGCTCGTTTAAAGTTCACGAACAACTTGATTCGATTCATTAAGTTCAGCCCATATGCTCGAAGGCATGCAAGTGAACTTTAAAAAGTTGCACTAATACTTCTAGTTTCTTATATTTTGAACACCCTAGTTTTTGTTCTTTTGTACCCTAAGCACAAAATAAACTTCAAGGGAAAACAAATATTTTACATTTTCAACTGTCTTGAAAATGGTAATCACTTTGAAAAATCCACTATATACCGTGTAATTTAGTGCATAACTAATTTTTTTTATTTTTTAAAATAAATTAGTTGGTAAAAAAATTAAATTTATCATACAATAAATATAATATTAAGACATTGTTGTAAACATACCATATAAAAGAAACTTATGCACATATTGTGTTAAAAGACAAGAAAAAAATAAAAAATAATATACATAGCAAATATTTGTATATGCAAATATAAAATGTACTTTAGCAAATTTCTCAAGGACAAGGTCCCAGCAGGGTGAGCGGTATAATCTGATAGAAATAATTCTCTTGTGCTTGTCGTTCATTTGGTCACAATATATACAAGAGATTTTACCAAAAGTCAAGGATATAATTATGCTCTCTCAGTCAAGATACTATCTCCTACAATCGTATCAATTACTCTTTACGATCATATCTCTTACAATTATGTTTCCTCAATAAAGAGAATAACTCCTAAACAAGTTATTTGGGCTCTAGTGGCAAGGAGCTCCTTCCAAAGACATATATAGGGAATATCAGGTTCGATTTCGAGGGGAAACAACGTTTGGCCAGTGCGCGCCTCTACGCATGAGCCGGATTAGTCGCTCACCTTTGGTGGGTCAGAAACCGGTGCAAAAGCCAAAAAAATAAAAGAATTAACTTTTCAATATATAAATGCTAACTAAATATATAAGATCATATATATATTTTAATTCATCCTCGTAGTCGAAGTCCTTTGTTGAAGGTGTCAGCAATTTGAAAACGTAAAGGGACATGTAAAACACGCACTTTACCATTTTCACTTCCAAAAATTCTTGTCCAAGGTAGAGAGCCATATAATTTTTATTATCAACGAAATTATCAAAACATGTTTCATGCAAGTTCGGCGGTTGAATCACGTTCAATGATTGTGTTGGGAAGATCGCTAGAGATAGTGTCGTAAATCCATTGTAACACAAAAATATCAAAGACATGAAATTGGCTTCTTATCATTCTTTGAAGGAGGAATGATATGATCAAGCACATGATAAGCCCTAACGTGGGTTTTAAAGAGCACCGACCAAGTATTATATTGACCATATTCAATATCTAACGTAGCTTTGATGAAGTTGATAGTATTAGGGATCATAAGATCGGGATAAGGAGGAGTGGGAGGATTAGGAGGAGGAGTGGGTGATGTAAGAGAAGGATTAGTCCATGGGTAGAAGAAGGGTCAGTGTTTGGCATGGCAGTGGTGTTTGAATCAGGAATACGGGGAGGCAGGTATGGTGGTTGATAGGTTTAGATGGAGGAGAAAAGTTTTTCGTTACCTAAGCTTACCGATACCATGACACCATGTTAAAAAAATGTCTGAAAATCTAAAAAAAAATGTGAGACTTCCAACAAACTCTAAACATCTTGAACACTCATCAATATGTCGTTAGTCAAATTCTTATAATGATTCTTAACCCAACTATGATACTATGATAGAAATATTTGTCTTGGGTTTGTCATTCATTTGGTCACATCTCTCAACCAAGACTCAAGAGAGTATCTCCTACCATTACTCCTACAATCACATCAATTACTCTTACAATCACATATCCTACAATTATGTTTCCTCAATAAAGAGAACACCTCCTAATTATATAAATCCTAATATGATTCCCGTCCCTATATTGCACTACCTTCGAGGGAATTTTCTCTCCATTTACGAATGTATGTTGGCATCCCTTCATGCAATATCTTGGAAAATGACTAATTGAAACCGTGATTGCAATATAAAACATTGATAGTATATGTCCAGTTAATATGTTCTCTATAATTACTGATACTTTCACCCTTTTTTTTTAATTTTTATAAAAGTTAAAAAATATATTTTTCATCAATGTTGGTGGGTCTCTAAAAATTGAAAGAAAGGCTGATTATAGGATCTTAATCAAGGTATGGCAATTTCTATTGTTAGCATGGGCGGTTAAGGAGAATCTGAATGGTTGCTTAGCTTAATCAGTAAAGTGATTATCCTC
>Ga0315913_1004202_pt1 | contig 17414 bp, 8 predicted proteins | sample MpolsnodulesMG_FD_207736 | JGI IMG/M metagenome (GOLD analysis project Ga0315913, IMG submission 207736) | Medicago polymorpha root nodule microbial communities from Los Angeles, California, United States - small nodules | ecosystem: Host-associated > Plants > Roots > Nodule | place: USA... | reverse complement strand
AATGATTGAAGGAGTTTTGTTTATTGTTTGCTTTGATTCATTTCATGATAAAAGAGAAATGTTTTTTAGACATTAAACGAAGTTGACACAAGACATCATATTTCAAGCATGTCGTATACACTTTCCGATTTTATATTAATCATTTCTCTCTCTTTAGAATTTGATCACGCTAGGTATATTTTATCAAAATCGTTGCATGTTTGATTCGGCGTTCACATCCATTTTCTTGTGCCCCCATAAAATATTATCGTAGATTTTAGAAGTTGGGATTTGGAGCTTCTACTTAATCGTGCGGCATGGCTGTGATAGCTATTTTTCTAAACACACAAATCTCATTATTCCATCTACCATAATCTCATTTGACTTGCACCATAGCCATTGGCGAAAAATAATGCCATCTTGACTATTTAACTCCTCTCTATCTTTCTTATTTTTCTTCAACCCATTCCTAGCTACCTCTAGGTGAACACTTTTATTGATAGATAGTTTATCGTGGATTGATACTTAGAAAACAGTTTGAAATTTCAACCACAACATATGTCTTTTCCTAGAAGTAGAAGGGTAGAGATACTATTGAGGAGGTGTGAGGTAAAATTTTCTATCTTTAGAGATGCACTTTCTATTATTTGGACAGGCCTTGAGTAGTCCATTTCTCATTATTGGACTTTGATCAGTTTTTATAAAAACTTCTATTTAGACCTCAAAGAAGTCAGTAACATGTGCAATGTCAATAAAACACTGTTATAAAGAAGATTTTACTTCATACCTTTCAAATTTTACCCCTACTCTACAAATTCTGTAAAATATAACTCTCCCACGATTGAATATGTCTTTGTATCCCCAAAAATCCAAAATTCAACTTTGCATTTTTCTTAGGCCATTTCAAGGTTTGAGTTTGCCATAACACAAAAAAATAACTGTACCTTATTCTTTCTTTCTTTTCTTTAGTAAGATGAATGCTTATATAAGGAGTACTATTGAGTATGTTGGGTGTGCTTGTCTTATTGTAGGTGTACATTTACCTATATAAGTATTGTATGACCTTATAATGAATTAATAAAGAATTTCAATATTATCTTTAGTTTCTTAGATAGGAATAGTTTGAGTAATTTAACACTTGGTGATATTCATCACTCATCAATGAATGATAATTTAGGTACTACAGGTAATATGTGAAAGTAGATGTGTAATTTGAGATGGTAGGAGATAACTTGTAATGTTTTAACTAAAATATTCTACCATTCAACACCCTTAGAAAAACACCACTATATAGAGACCACAATCTCTAGATTTTTATATATCAAAGATTGTAACTAACAATATTTGATAGTTTTCTTTTTTTGAATAACTTCGTTTTCAAATAAAAATCACAATCTCCATCTTCTTACTACATGGGTGAATTAAGATTCAAATTTTGATTGAGTGGTATTCATATTTAGTATTTAACATGATTCAAATACAATTACCACCGTCGGATGGAGAAAATTCATGAGAAATCTACAAAAAGTTTATTTTTTTTAATCTCTTGGTGTTTAATAGGGGTGTTTGCGGTACCATTTGATTCGATTTTGAGGCTAACAGTAATCCAAACTATAAGATAAAAAGAAAACACGCAGTTTGGTTAAGTTAAATTTTTTTTTTTTAAAAGAAAAACGAATCAGACTTAACCAATGTTGTTTGAGTTAATTCGATTTTTTTTGTGAGTTAATCTCTCTAGCCTCGTGAGACCCAACTAGGCCGCAAACTCTTCTTAAGAATTTTAACGTTGCTGCATGCCAAAGTCTGGATTCGAACCAGAACTTTGATTAAGCTAAAAGAGATTCACGTCATCTCATCTAAACACTATTGGATAATATGCTAATAATTTTGATACATTGACCGCAACAATTAACTAATCTGCAATAATTAACAATTAACTTCAAATAGGGTTAAAATGCATAAATCAAAGATGCAACAGTTAATAATTAACTTCGTCTGTGATCAATAAGGAATATAAAATTAATTAAACTATTTTCGTTGTTTTATTTTCCTAACCTTCGCTACCAATTCCAACAACAGAAAAATCCTCAAGGATACAAGAATATAGACATAAATGAGTCTGCAATTTGATTTGGTTCGGCTGACAAAACAAAAATTGCAAATCAAACGTGAGTTTGAGTAAAAAATTGCCCATTTTCAGATTGGGTTGATTTAGTTTGCAATTTTTTTTGTTGATTTGGTTTTGAACCCCTAGTGTTCAATCACTGTCTTAAGTTTGACTCGAGTTCTTTAATCATGTGGTCATGGTTTGATTTCTAACTCATGCATATGGAGAAAAATTAGGTTGGAGCGAATATGTGTTTAACGAGTTTCTCAACAAAGATTAATCATTCCTCCCTCTCTAAATTATAGTCGTTTAAGGTTTATGCACAATTATCAAGGAAATGATTAATTGTGTTGATTTTAATGATAAAATTAATACTCCTTCCGTCCCAAATTGTATGTCGCTTTAGGGAAAAAAATTTGTCCCAAATTATTTGTCGCTTTACACTACCAATGCAACATTAATGTTACTTTTCCTATTATAACCTTAACTATTTATTACTCTCTCTTCTTTCAATTCTTTCATTTATCTTTTCCATGTTATTTATTATTTATTAAGGACAATTTTGTAAAACAACTCATAATGTCTCTTTTCCACACAATATTAATTGCATTTCTTAATATGTGTGAAATGCCCAAAACGTCATACGATTTGGGACGGAGGGAGTATCATTTACTAAAATACTCTTATTAATTGTAGCTAGTGGAGTAGTTAAGATGAATCAAATTCAATAAATAAGGGTATAACGATGGAAAGAAATAATAAATGCTACATTGGTGTAAAGTGACAATTATTTTAGAAAAAAGAAAAAATGTTAAAAAACTATTATTGTGAGACAGAAGGAGTATTAAACGATACAATGATAAAAACTTCATAACAATGGTAATTAAAAAAAAGAGTTTTGCTATGATTTCAAAAATAAAAACAATTTACCCCATTTATATCATGTAAACCTGTCTATAACTAGACTATATTACCATTTGTGTATGAGTGTGTATTGAATGTTACTTGACTTTTGATATTATAACAACATTTTTTCTTTGTTGGTGTGAATGATACTCCAACCAAAGAAGACCAACTCCGGAGCTTCCATACCACTGTCTATGGCGAAGAAGCGAATTTCCAAAGCTACCCTTTTCTTCATCTTCATCTCTTTCATTGCTCTTTGTGCCATTGTTCCTGTTTTCGCTCCACTTCCTTCTATATCATCTCGCCAACATCATTATGCCCATCATTCTCATCCCAAAAAAGTACATTCCTTTACTCTTTTCTCTCTCTTAGTTTCATTTTAGCTCTCTATTTGATATATCAACTATATGTTTGTTAAACTGATTCTGTAAAATTGATTATGATTAAAATTGAGTTGAAAGTAAAGTGATTTATATTTAGATACATTCGTGTTGAACAATAATTATACACTATACTTGAATCAAAAGCTCCAATTTTTAACTTCAAGCTCGAGGCAAAACTAGTTATACTCAGAGCAACCAAACATGGCAAAATTAATTATACACTATACTTCTTGGTTAAGGAAATAAATCAGAAGAAATGAGTAGTTTTTGCAATAATTTTTAGATTTTTTTCCCAAGTTGGTAGAAGAATTCAGTATAGAGTGATTATAGCTGCTTTAAATATGTTGGTCTTGTTGAATGAGTGATTTTGGGACTGTTACTGAAAATGTGTTTACCTTTTAGGCTTTGATTGGATAAACAGCTTAATTTGCAGCTTATAGCATGATAAGCACTTAGTATAAGCTATTTCTATAACAAAAGAAAAAAAGAAGTTAAATTGTTTTCGTTTAAGCTATAAGTTGTTTTCATATGCTAACTTGGAGAGGTTATGAAAATAGGCTGAAAGCAGCTTATGAACATGTTAGAAGCTGGTTTCATATGTTCTTTCAAACGGTTTCACAAGTGCTTATGTCAGTAGATAATCCAGTCCAAACAGGCCGTTAGCTGTTTTTATTGAAATTGAAATAAAAAAAGTTGTCATATAAAAATTGTGTTCCAATTTGAGATCGTTTGATCTATAGTTTGTTTGATGTTTTCCAACTTAGCTTCTTCTGTGATTGTTTTAATCAGGTTAATAAGAAGTTCGAGATTGCAAATGATATGTTTTGGAAAGATGGTGAGCCTTTTCGGATCATCGGTGGTGACTTGCATTATTTTCGAGTGCATCCTGAGGTATACATCTTGCTAACTTCTCTTAATCTAGTGGAATGAATTTTTAAAACTGTCCAGTGCACATCATAATTGCAATGTTATCAATGACAATACTATTGCTACGCTTCCTCGTTTTTAAACAGGTTTTGGTTCTTTTTATGTATTTCATGTACATACCAACATTTTGTAGTGATGAGACATAAGTGAAATGCTAAAGGGGGATGGAATATATGCAATTCATCTAGGAAAAAACTAATAGCACGTAACAAGAGGTGGATTATATTATTTTTTTAAATATATATATTTTTAAAAAGATTATTTATTTGTTAATTAGTAGGTGATACCAGCCTGCTAATTTGCAATTTATTAGGAGTCAAAATGCTCTGAAGTTTTTTCCACATCAAGTGTTCATTAAAAATGGTGGAAAATTTGCAATTGGTATTGGCATCATAGATCTCTTGGCCAAACTATGTTCTGCTATGGAGGATAGAACCGGATATTAGACTTTAAAAATCATTGGCAATGAAGATCTGCCCATGCATTGCAACTTCTGTACTACATTCGCCAATTAAGATCTCTCTGATAGGAAATGGACAATATATACAATGAAATGATAATTTTATTCGGCATGGAAGAATGTTATTAGAGAAGTTTGCTTTTAGTTGATTTTTTTGTATGGTCCCTGGTTAGAATTCGGACATGATAACTGTAATGTTAAAGCAAAAGCAGAACAACAAAGTGGAGTTAGCTGTAATTTCATTTGGCACTTTGTAATCTTTCTTATAAGGAGATTGACGAATGAAGTCTGCCCTTTTATTCTTTGAGACATCAAATGTTTTCATATGGTGATATCATTTCCCTTCTAATTTGCAGTATTGGGAAGATAGATTGTTAAAAGCCAAGGCATTGGGCTTGAACACAATTCAGACATATGTTCCTTGGAATCTGCATGAACCAGCACCAGGAAAGCTTGTTTTTGAGGGTTTTGCAAATATAGAATCATTCTTCAACCTTTGTCACAAACTCGATCTCCTTGTGATGGTTCGACCCGGACCATATATATGTGCAGGTTAGCTCTCCCATAACTTAAAACTTAATTGCCCACTTTACCACTGAGCTTTTAGTTTGTTTGGTAAATATAATTTGCTGATTTTCATGTATGCCATGGCAGTGGATAATGTATGTTTTTGGTATGATCTTTCTTAGATTTGTATATTGAATAATACTAGCACCACACACTTTTCAACACACTTTTATTGGTTAAAATTTATATTTTATAACAAGAAAGCAGTTGCCTTTATCCTGCAAAGTTCTGTGAAGCCAGATTTCCTAAAGTTCATTTGGATGGTTGTACCTAAAGAATGATATTTCTAAATTTTCCCATGGTATTTTTCTATTCAGTAGCATCTAACTAGAATTTGACAAATACGATAATTATATTAAATTTTATGGCTTCCCATTATCATCTTTTGGCATCATTTTTTTTTTTAATTTAAGAAGCAAAAGATCATTTGGCTTGCATACAGTGTGCACTAATTTTGACAGCTCAAGAATACAACCTTATATTTTGATATCCTATTTTCTCTTTTTTACGATATACTTCATTTGCCCTTACAATTTCCATCTGCATTAGTGTTGATGTTTTGTTAAAAATGATGATCAAGAATTAAAAATGATGACAGTTACAGTGATTTATTTCAGAGTGGGACTGGGGTGGTATCCCAAGTTGGTTATTTTCCATGAACCCAACCCCCAAACCAAGATCATCTGATCCTGCTTTTCTTAAACTGGTATGCTTTCCTTATTATATCTTATGATAATGTTGATCTACCTTGTAACCAACTTCGTAATTGCTAATCTTGTGGTTTGGATTTGTATGTTATGTTTTTTCTCTTCTATATTTCTATCTCTTATATAGCTGGATTATTCTCTTTTTATGTGGTAGTCATACAATGCTCATATGTATTGCATAATAATAATAGTTTTAGGCAAAGCATCTCAACTTGTGGAAACTGCAACCGGTGAAGCCCTTACTGCTTGATAGTGATAGTGTATGTGGTGCTAAGAAGATGCGCCCTCACTAACAACAGCTTAGGGTTTTGGTTTAGTGGCAGGCAGTTGATGTTATAAGAGATAGTGTCAAAACAAAGTAGCCAGGGGTAGGCATTTATCACTGAAGCAACCTCATGGGGGTCTTCTTTTAATGCACTGCTGTCACAGATTGTGCTTAGTTAAATCATATTTTAGTTATTTACCCAAAAGGAAAAGGTGAACTTTGTTTGTGGCTTCACTGTAAGGATGTTTTGGTGTTTTACAAGGATTAGGTTAACTAGATAGCTTTTTGTAAACAATGCTAGATTGTGTGCCTAAAAACAAGATATTCATTAAAACAGCTATCTGGTTGAAAACATTTGTCATATGTCTTTCTCTTTGTTTGTACATTTCTATCATTGAGGTTTGTGCTTATTATAGTTTGGTATTTCAGGTTGAAAGATGGTGGGGCAACCTGCTTCCAAAATTTGTTCCTCTCCTATATGACAACGGAGGCCCTATAATAATGGTTCAGGTATGTTGTTATTTGTTGAATTGGTTGATTCTATTTGATTGATGGGAATTGTTATACTAGATGTTGCGAAGCATAAAGTATGTTCTGTCAGTTCTGTTTTCAGAAACAGAATGTCTATGTACTGAAGAAAGTCTATGTACTGATGTTGGAAAATGGGAGAGTTCCCATACTAAAATTACAGGGATTTGATGGAAAATGAAGAGTCATTCTGAATAACTAATATTTCATATGATGTGGTAGAGGCAAACCCTAATACCTATTACTAATAATCTAGGTCAATTACTAATGTTGTATGTAGAACTAGACTGGTACAAGCCCAGCACATTAAGATTGCTATCATCATAAGACTCGAAAAAGTACAGTAGGAGTTCTAGTATTCTAACATTTTTTCATTATATTTGTTTCTCCAAAACTTGAATTATGTATATTTTGTTAACATTTAGTGGAAGATAGTTTGTCTAAATACGAATACATTCCCTATTGTTGTGAGTTCCTAAATGCTGGAATTATGTATTGGTATAAGATTTCATGTTTCCGTGTTTGAATACTTTTAAGATTTATGTAGTTCTTCTCTTTTGTATTTTAACCATTTATCTAATGGAAGGAGATATACATTGACACATATGACTTTGTTTGACATAGATTGAAAATGAATACGGTTCTTATGGAGATGACAAAGCATATCTCAATCACCTGATTACGCTAGCTAGAGGTCATCTTGGGCATGATGCCATTTTGTATGTGCTTTTATGTTTTTGAAGTCTATCTCTTTGTTATTGAACTGATATATTCTTCTGTAATATGATGTAGATGTTATAATAGAAGACGGTAGTTGACATGCCCCACTCCCCTCTTACCTATATGTACACATTTATAGCGGCTTTTTAAAGTTGATATTGTTAAAATCCCACATCAGCTAGATATGTGGCTAGGGTGTGTGTTAAGATCTCATATTTTCTAGTTAAATGGCCCAAGTATAAAGACTTGGGAAATCCTCCACCCGAGCTACCTCTTGTGGTTGAGTTATCCCTATTCGAACATGATATTAGAGCCTATTCTAATCCGAATATTGGGCTACTCATATAGGTTTCTAAACATCACACTGTATGTACCAAATGCCTTTTTGGTGCTAAGATGTGATGTTAAGTTCCTAGTTGAAATTTGTTACTTACTTGGCTCATTGGTGCAGGTCCCCTGCTTTAAAGCCAACAATGGAGATGTACAATATTTAGGGTGATCAGATGAAGATCTCCTTTCTTATTATTCTTTTCTGTGTTTCCGGTTTTCAGATACACTACAGATGGAGGGTCCAGGGAAAATCTTGAGAAAGGAACTATTCGTGGAGATACTGTCTTTTCAGGTGAAATTCCAATTGTATAAGTGATGTTAATAAGGTGTTACAAACATCTATCTTCTCTCATCCTGATCTTTCTCCCCCTCCCTCCTTCCCAACATTAATCTTTTGTTTCTCTAGTGGCCCATTTTGTTACATTTGGGGGCGTTGCGAATACGTGAATTGACCTATTTTAACTGTAACTACATAATTCTGCATCAGTGTACCATACCCATTGCTTTGACCATATTGGATTCTATAACCTAATACATATTCTCTTTTTATAGCTGTTGACTTCACTACTGGTGATGATCCTTGGCCTATATTCAAGTTACAGAAGGAGTTCAATGCCCCAGGAAAATCACCACCTTTGTCAACGTAAGTTTATTTGTATGGACTATTATTTTTGTTCAGGAAAATGCTAAGTTGCTAACAAGTGCCCTTAGGGCATTGTTTACGTAACTAAAAGTGGTAAGTTTTGCATAAAAAGTTCTGTAATTATTACTTTCACATGTGTTTGACTTAAATTTTCAAGACAAAATTTCTTATAATGGATTCCTTAAACAATGCTCTTAGGGCACTTGTTAGCATGACCCTTTTGTTTATTATTCTAAATACTAAGAGTGCTTGTCTTATCAGCGAATTTTACACTGGGTGGCTTACACATTGGGGAGAGAAAAATGCCAAAACCGGTGCTGATTTCACCGCAGCTGCTCTTGAAGCAATTTTGAGAAAAAATGGGTCTGCAGTCCTATATGTATGTCTCAACCTATGCCTTTGTACCATTTGAAAACCGCATTATGATTGACCCTTTTGAATTGGGTCTTCTAATTTTCAGATGGCGCATGGTGGTTCAAACTTTGGATTTTATAATGGAGCAAATACCGGTGCAGATGAGGCTGACTATAAACCTGATCTCACTTCATATGATTATGTTAGGAATTTTTTAACTGATGTTTGCACCTTCTATTGTGAATTGTGGTATGCATGCACGTTACAAACTTGATTTCTTCATATGCAGGATGCCCCGATCAGGGAAGCTGGTGATGTTGACAATTCAAAATTCAATGGTACGTATTTTTTGTTTTTCCTCTCATTTTCGAACTATCAATACTCCACTTTTTAGTTTGTTGGTTATATTTTTTTATAATCTTCCGTTTTTCTTGTGAGTACTTGCTTATCCCTACCCCAAAATATGTTTTCATGATATTGCAAACCATAGTTAGTAATTGAGTCAAATAGATGATCGAAGCTTGAGCTGGATTTTTATTTCTGAATCCTCTTCACCCGAGGGCATTCCATTGATATGGATGTCATCTTCTAAGAAAGGGATTTTAAAATTTTTCCTAAGTGAAATCTGTCGTAAGAGTTGCATAGTAATCATGCTCTACTCTCTATCTGTTACATCATACTAGGGTCCCACAAGACCTTGAACCACTAATATTTAGTTCAACTTGAGTTGCAAACTTTTTACAGGATACCGGCACCATGATTACAAAAAAATTGAAAATGTTATGTGCATGGGTTACTGATCAGTAGAGGTGGATATTACACTAGGAAGAAGGGATAGTACAAATAATTAGAAAAGGGTCTAGTTGAGACAAATAGGAAGGCCGCCAAGAAGGAGGGGCGTGTTTGGAGTCGTTCACAATGAACACATTTCTCATCTGTAGAAGGGAATATTGCCATGCCAGAGCTTGCTTTGACTTTGAGTCTCTAACGCCTCTGTAATAAAGCATTCTGTTCTCTTTCTTTTCATCGTACGAATTATTTAGCTTAGGACCTATTAGCATGTAATGAATCCAAAACCTGTAGAAGCTGCATGTGTAATAATGTGTTGAGAAAAAAAAAATGTTGTCACAATTATGGACAATTTTAATGACTTTTGTTGAGGGTCTCAATCGTAGTTCTAAATATTTCTGTTAAGAAGATCTCTGTTATTAGGCCACTGGCATTTATCCACGCTTCAGATGACAAGTCCTACGCATGAGGGATATGTTGAGATCCCACATCAATTAGAGATATGTCTAAATTAGTCCTTATAACTTAGCATTTGGACTTCAGCTCTTACTCAACCCCAAAAGCTAGCCCCTAGTGTAAGAATTTCCTCTTCTTATAACCACTATTCAAGCCATGTCACTTTCCAATATGAGTTTCAAGACTCTCAACACCCCCCTAACACTTGGTCCTGGGCATTTGGGGCGTGAAGTTTGAAGGACTGAACTTGATCTAGACTCTATAATGTTTAATACTTTAACCACTTTGTGCCAGGATATAAAATGATAAGTTCAATTGTAAATTAGTTACTGCCGAATATCTTTCATTGACCCATACTAATTTATTTTTCCTTCCATCTTTTTATTCAATTATTTGTTAAATTTTGTAATTAAACTATGATCATACAAGCAAATTTAACCGTGTTTAATATGTTTCAGCAATTCGGAGGGTTATATCCCGATATAGCTCTGCACCTCTTCCATCTATTCCCTCTTATAATGAAAAGACAACATATGGACCAATCCACTTGCAAAGACGATCTTCTTTATTTGATATGTTTGATCTCACCAATTCCTCCAGCACTTTTGAATCAGAAAATCCAACGTCAATGGAGAATGTGGGCCAGGTATGTTATTTCTGTTCATGACAATGCAAGCCCCCTAACTGGTATATTATTGAAGCTTGATGCATGTGTGTTCCTCAGTTTTTTGGTTTCTTATTGTATGTCACTGAATACAAAACAAGGAGAGGGGGAAGAATTTTGTCCATACCAAAGGTGCTATTTGAACACTTTCATTAATTCTCATCGTTTTTTTAGCTGTTTTCATCGTGTCTTCTCTATCTAGAAGAATACCGCTTCTCTAAATATTAGACTTGTGAATGTGCAGGTGCATGATAGAGCTCAAGTATTTATCTCATGTTCTTCTAAAGGAAGGGGTACAAGACCAACTTATGTTGGTACTGTTGAAAGATGGTTGAATAAAAAGCTCAGCCTCCCTGAATATCAATGCCATTCTAAGATCAACTTATATATCTTGGTATATACCTGTCTTTTTTATGTATTATTTCTTTTTGTATGAAGAAAAATATTTAGGAGGGGTTTAGAAAAATATTTTGGAGGGTTGAGCACTTGAGCTGCCTATGCCCAGGTATAAAGCAAGTTTTATTTTTTCAACATTTCCTCTAGGTGGGAGTGCATAAACTTATCCTCACCTTTCACTACGGGGATAAGGGAGTGCAGGGAATTTCAACAATTATTGGCGATTTTGACTTTAGTGTAATTGATACTTAGAGAACCATAACTTTTGTTATTTTTCATTACTTGAAGAATGTAAGATAAACAAATAAATATATTTGTCTATTTTTCTATTTGTAAAATATATCCCAAGTAATGCAAATTAAATATTGTGCATAATAGCATAGCAGTATCAGGAGTTGTGAAGCTGCATAATTTTGTATCCTTCATGTAAACGTTATCATTAAATAACTCATTAGTTTAGTTATATAGTTGGTTAACTATGACAATGAAGGCTATGCATTTATATATATATATATATATATATATATTAAGACGGCAAGGTAAACTCTTAAAAGAGTTTTCTTCTGCTTCTAATATTTCATGGGATTCTGAATGTTGTCTATTCTTCCCACCTTATGTAGGTTGAAAACATGGGTCGTGTAAATTACGGGCCTTTCATCTTCGATAGGAAGGTAAAAGTCATGATTATGATGACACTTCTCAAAAAGTCTGATTGTGGTTGGTTGATCTTTGTCACAACTTCTACAGGGCATTCTGTCTTCTGTTTATCTGGATGGGAATAGAGTACAAGGATGGAAAATGTTCCCTATTCCTTTGCACAATCTAAACGAAGTGCCAAATTACAATCACATAATGCAAGCTGCATATTCTGCATTCGGTGAATTATCAACCTCCAGGAAAAGGTTGATGAATAAGTCTGGTATGTGCCAAAATACATATTGAAAGAAAAACATGATAACCTTTTCCCATCACTTCTCTTTTTGTCTCAATCATCGTTTCATTGGATTTTATAATGATGATGCCATTCTGTGATCAAAGTATATCTTTCTTTTGCAGAAAATACTTCAAATGAACCTGCTTTTTATTCTGGACACTTCTTAATTGATAAAACAAGTCAGGTCAAGGATACATTTTTGTCATTCAGAAATTGGGGGAAAGGCGTTGTGTTTGTTAATGACTTCAATCTAGGAAGATATTGGCCGGTAAAATACTATCTTATTCCTATTGAATAAATTATTTTTGCAATTGTTACATAATTTAATTTAATACCCAGTTATCTATATGAATTTTTTTCTTTCAAATATTAATTTATGGTTCTTTAATAGTTGAGAGGACCACAGTGCAACCTCTACGTTCCTGCTCCAGTCCTTAAGCAAGGAGATAATCTTGTGGTATGACATGGCAATAGCTATTATTTATGTATCTATCTCTAGCATTTATTATTGTATATATAATGTGAATTTATCTATCTTAAGTCATGATCGGTTAACATAAGTGTTACTTCAACTTAAAGGAAGATTCAAATTCTATACCCCTGCTTCTAGTTGTCATTTAGTAACTTGATTTTATTTTTGGTTAATTAACCTGAATTTTCTAAATGAATCATATTGTCGAGAATCACAACTTGATTGATGGTGCAACTGTGATTGCACCTTTGTCAACCAATGTACAGGTAATACTCGAGTTGGAATCTCCAGACCCCAGTCTTGTGGTGCACACAGTTGATGAGCCAGACTTCACATGTGGCTTTAATGGGATGAACATCCATCAGTTGTAATACGATGTCATAAAAATGTGCTTGACCTTTGAAAACATGGAGAGAAGATGTAGGTTTAGAGTTTACTTGTACGGCTATTGTTACGAACCCAGTTACAATCATTGTTGTTATGTTTGAAAGGCAACATGTGAAGCAAGAGGGTGGTGTGTATGTCATAAAATTATTATTTAGCAGTTCTTGATTACTTTCTAATACGACGAAATCTATAATTAGTGTGTCTGGAAATAGTATTTTCATGGCTAAGGTACGTGTAATGCTATGATTTGGAGCTTGGAATAGATGTGCATTTTATTGCACGTCTATGTTTAGCTAGTAGTTTATGGTTATGTTGTTATATGATTAAGCAGAATTAGTTATACTTGGCAGTTGAGTTTTATCATTTCTCTCCTTTTCATATGATTTTGTAGAGCTTATGACAGAGCTCCTTAGAGCTCTGCTGCATTTCCTCAATTTTTAGTTTCTCTCTTTAGGAAATGTCAAGAAACAATCATAGAGGTTTAAACAAAGGATCCATCATGAGCTGAACTTCCCATTCCTGCTGTGGATTTTTCTGTTCCGACAACTATTCTTGTGTGACAACAACTGAATAGAATGGATTTGTGGTCTTATTTAATGAAGAGATCGATTATTTCGAAGAGCAATGACTTCTTAATGGAAGTATTCCTATGCCTGACCAGTTTGATCCATGTTTGATGCATGAAAAACGTGTAATAATCTAGTTCATCCATGGCAAGAATTGCATTCTTATACAGTATTTCACAATATTTCGGATTTGTATGCTGACTTGAAAGTTCTTTGTAAATAATTGGAAAATTGTAGACCTATCAAGGATTGTACTGTGAAGTGCACATGTATTCTTATTAAGAGAGTGAAAATTTACAAGGAACATGATATGTAATCGGTTTTCTGGTTGATTGGTGTTCTAGTTTGTTCCATGTTGAGAAGCATCTGTCACACGTTTAAATGGTCAAATTGATTCAACTTGAAACAACATTTCCTAGCGTATGTGTGTGACAGTAATCTATGCTATAGCAAATCAATGTGACTTATATCAGCTTTGCCCCTTTCAACAAATTATAGCCATTTTGCAGCCTCTTGTTTCAGGTTTCAGACTTGCAACATTTATCTCTAAGTTAGAGAATGACGAACTTTGTTCCAAAATCCAATTTATTTTATTTTCTTCCACATGTCAGTTAACTTACAATTATGCAACAATTACGTGACAAGATAAATATTTTTGAATTAGGTCAAATATATATATTTATTTTTTGGTCAAGTAGTCTTTTTTTAAGAAAGAAGATCAAGTAGTCTAATGATTAGAAATTCACTTTTGTAAGGTGAATTAGTGGGGCGCCTCCGTATATAAACTTGATAGGAATCTCTAAACCCGCCAAAAATGCTATTACTTGTTTAACTTTGTAAGAAGTATGAATGAAATTTGAAGAAGAAATTAGGAGAATATATTCATTCAATAATCAATATGTACGTAAGCATCTCCAAACTTCCTTTCTTTCTATTGTGATTGGTCAGTTTATTGAATGATTGTTTCTGCATTGCTTATTTGTTGTGTAATTCAGTCTTGATTTTGCTTCTGCATTGCTTTTCTTTCAAGTTTCCAATTCCCTTCAAACACCGTTTCTTTCAATCATTTTGATTTGATTCTAACATGATCCTTTATGAGCCTTTGCTTCTCAATTGTCACTTTTATTTCAATCCGTCTTTCTTCTTGCATGGTTACATAAAATTTGAGTTCTATCATCTGGTTTGCCTCTTTTTATCACAAATTTTTATGTATAGGTTAAATTTTCTTTTAACGATAAATGCTGATGCTGATAGAAAGTGTTTAATTCTGTATAATGTTTAATGACATTGAAAGTGTTTTCAATCTTTTATGTTGCAGATTATGTTTTGCATGAACGAGCGAGTTTTCTTAATTTGGAGGCAAGCGTCTTTCGATATGATTTCAAATTTGCAGGTTATTTGCTACACAAAACTTCCTATATGTGCATTAATATATCTCAAGGCATGACCTCTGCTAACTTGTCATTTCAAAATTAGATACAAATATATATGTCCAATTTTTCTCTAATAATTGTGAAATATATTAATATTTGATACATTGTTATGTATAGAAATGAAATAGTAGTTCTTTTTATAGAGTATCTGCATTGGGATGATGTTGAGGATTGGCTAGTTAGAAAATTAAAAAAATAGCTATGAAGTCCAATTTTTGACAGAAAGTTTTGTAGCTAATTTTTTCTACTAGTTTTGTAGCTAACAACCTGTATTATGTTTGAATAAGATAGATATACATCACAGCTCATAAATGTTAAGGGAAAATTTGTAACACATGAATGTTCAATTAAAATACATAGCTAGTTTTTTAATTAATTACATAGTGTAAAATTTAGACTAAAATTTAAATATGAAAAAAAAATTGAGTTAAGAAAGTAAAATTGTCCATGTTACTTTAGTTTTGGGGTTGTCTTTACATTTGCATAATAATGGCATAAATTCTAATTTATGTTCAAATATATGACTTCAAAAGTAAAAAAGTTCAATGTATGAGAGATGCAAGTATAAACAAGTTAGTATTTTTGTTTTATTCAACAAATTAATAGGACTTTCAAAACTGAATTGAGTTAGATTAGCAAACGAACAATTCAGAAAATTCCACATCATGGCATTCCTGATCTCCCTTTACCCTCAACATGTATATCTATATCTTTTTCTTTTTTACTAAATGTATATGTAGTATATCATGAATCTTTAGAGATTGAGCAATCCCATTATCCCTCAAAATAAAAAAGAAATTGGTCCCATTAAATGACAACATATAGTAGTACTTTGTATAGTTTTGAACACTTAATTCAAAAACAATATATAGTTTTGAACATTAATTTTAGGGCTGATCCAAGGTAAGACTACTAAAGCTAGTATACAATTGAGGGGTATGTTCAACAATCTTCATAAAACTCTAGCTTTAGACTTATCAATAAAAAATATTTTTCATTAGATTTTATAAGTAGAAAGACCTCATAAGCAAACAAAAAGGAAGATTGATATAACCCCTCATGTTTCTTAATTGGTTTGGTTTTTTAACTTTCAGATGGCATTTGAGTTTCTCAAGTGGCCTATAGCACGCTTCCGTCAAAACAATCCGAATGCAAATGATCGCTTGTTTAACTATTTTGGGGACTATATTAGATGATTCTGATGTCAAAAAAATATCTTGTGGTTATGCCATCAAGATGCTTTTTAAGACATATCTTTTTTCTTGATGACTTTCGTTCGTTCTTATGTTGTATCCATGGCTTCCATATTTTAGTCGGACTTGGACTTCCAAATATTTTTGCATTGCCATTGTGTTGTATCTTTTACAATTCATCTACGGCTTAACAACGTGGTTTCGTTGACCATTCATGATTTCAAAGGGACATTATTTCTAGGAAGGGTCTATGGTCTTAAGAGCACTCTTAATTTTAAAGGTACAAAAAATAAAAGGGAAACGTGGCTCGGAAATGCATCAGGCAGAAAGAGAGATAACAGCGAAAGAATTCTCGATAACTCAATAGAATTCTTTGTTGTGTGGAATGAACTACATGAGCTCTCTATTTATATAGATAATTCAACCCTAATCCATGAGAAACTTGGGGGACAAGTAGCACACGTATTAAATCGAGTACAAAAATATTTTAAATTGAGGACTAAATTATTTTAAAGATTGAATACCAAAATATTTCTGATTGTGTACCAAAATATTTTAGATGGAGTATAAATATATTTTTAGATATATTACTAGATTGAGTACAATAATATTTCAAATTTAAGACTAAAAATATTTAAAGATTGAGTACCAAAATATTTTTCGATTGAGTACCAAAAAGTACTAAAATTATTACATTTATTTATACCAATACTACGTGTTTATTAATTAAAAAAACAATATGATATGAATTAAGGGTTTGTCTAACATGTGCACTATTGCACATGTTAAAGCAACTAAAAGTGAAAACTTTTTATTGAAAAGCAACAATTATTTATTAAAAAGATATATATGCAAATTTGTACATGATAGAAAAATTCATGAATTAAAAAAGACTGAAAATGTATACGCATACACATTGTGTTACAATTAGCTTCATATCTAGTTCTTGGCCTTCAACCCTGTTATGTTTAACTTAATTTTTTATGTAAACCATGTTAAGTTTATACTCCATAACCAACTGAAATATGGAAGCCATGAAACAACATAAGAACCAATGAAAGTCATTAGAAAAAAATGCCGAAAAAATCATCTTGATGGCATGACCACAAGATAGTTGTTCAATATTAAGGGGGTGTATTGGATTGAGATTTTAAAAGACTATTTTGGTGAAAAAAGTCTTTAAGATTTTAAAAGACTTTGTAGGATTGTATTGATTCTATGAGATTTTAAAAGACTTATTATAAAAGA